>OJJH01000024.1_pt1 | contig 117065 bp, 140 predicted proteins | sample 1596251 | NCBI WGS metagenome assembly OJJH01 (sample SAMEA4350153, study PRJEB24818) | metagenome | biome: human; feature: gut; material: faeces | place: Denmark | collected 2013-09
CGCGCTGAGGTCGGGGAGTGTTTCGCGGCGTTCCCGCCGTCGGCTTCGGCGTCACGTCTGGCTGGCGGACGGAGCCGGATCACCGAAGAAGCGGAGCAGGCGGTTGCGGCGTATTTCGGGTTTGACGAATGCCTGTTCCTGCCGAGCGGCTATCAGGGCAACCTCGCTTGCGCTATGGCGTTGATCCATGCTGGACAGCCCGTCTTTGTGGATCGCCGGGTACATGCCAGCATCGCCCGAGGGCTCGTATTGGGGAAAGCCGATGTGCGGACATATGCCCATGCGGATTATGGGCATTTGGAACGGCGGCTCGCTTCCGCTCCTCCCTCCACGGTACAGCCGCTGGTGATGACGGAGTCCTTGTTCAGTATGGACGGTACGGAACTCGATGTGTCCCGTATGGCTGAACTCCGCAGCAAGGATGGGTTTTTTCTGTGGGGGGATGAGGCCCAAGCGGGGGGCGCGCCCCGCCCCGGGGGGGGGTTCCCGCGCGGGGGGCGTAACCCGCCACTCCTCGCCCTCCGGTATGTTGATGAGCTTCTTCAGCAGCTCGCTCGGCTCGTTCGATATGGCGTTCTCCCCGACATCGTTCAAAACGCCCGACGACAAGGCGGCTGTGTTGCTCTCGATGGACACCACGCCCTGCGTGAGCGCCCATTGCATGTCGGAGGTCTGGCCGCTGCTTGTGAGGTACTGCCCGCCGGTGTTCACGCCTGCGCAGAACTGATGGCTCACGAACGTGTCGTCGGACTGGGTTATCTTCAGGTCGATCAGCTCGATGTCGTCGAGCAGAAGGCACGGCGTGTTGCCAGAAACGCCCCAGTAGTCGGGATACCACGCCATGAAGGTACCGTCCGGCCCGGCCATCACCGTGCGCATGGACGAGTTGAATATGTCCTTGACCGTGTTCCACACCGGCTCGTCGTTCGCCAGCGCGCGCTCGCCGACGAGCAGCTGGGATGCCGCCGCGTTCATCGTGTCGCCGAAGCTCGATGCGAAGAACCACGCCGTCGAGGCGAGGGAGCCTGACGAGGAGTTCGCCCCTCCGCCCTGCGCCTCGGCCTCCTCGGTGCTGTCAGCATCGCCGCCGTACTCGCTCGCCGTTATTCCGTCCTTGCTCTGAACGTACCTCGGCGTAACAAACAAGAAGCCGCCGCTGTCGTACACGTTCACCGACAAGTTGTACTTCAGGGCATAGGACGATATTGCGTTGACGGCGTTCAACTTGGTTCGCTCGCCAACGTCGATAAGGGAGAACTCCCATGCAAGCCCGTAGCCGAAATAATGTATGTACTGCAAGAACTTGACGTTGCCGTCCTCGGCCCACCTCTCGGCGCTCTCCTTTGACACGTAGCCTGAATAGCCGAAGTCTATGGTAAGCCCGTTGTAGTTCTTTTCGAGGTCTGCCGCAAACAGGCGACACGCCGCCTCGAACGCGCCTTGGAGGCCGTTCGTGCCCTCTCCGCGCGTTTCGGCCTCGTTAACCCCCGCGTACTTGTCGTCGTCGGTTGGCACGAAGTACTTCCCTAGCATCCTATCCTCCGAACTGGTCGTACGCCGACCGGGCATATGCGATGCGCTTCTCCATCATGGGGACGGAACCGCGCGTGTACACCCGCTCGAACGCCTCCGTTGCCCATGGCAGATCGGTGATCGCCTTGAACTGGTCGAACGTCATCTTCTCCGCTATCCACGCCTGCGCGCCGTTCGGATACGTGTAAACTCCGTTGCCGGTGAAAGCGTCGAACTGGGCGGGTGCCTCGCTGACGAAGAACAAGAGCTGCGCCTGTATGTCCGTCCATTCGGTGCCGCGCTCCGACGCGAAGGCGCACAGGTCGCTGAACCGGCCAGAACCCGCCTCCCACTGAAGCAGCCCGCGTCCGGGGCCTCCGCCTCCTTGGCACGCCGCCGGGTCTACGCCGCTCTCCTGCTGCATGTTCCCGATCACGCCAGCCGCCGCCTGCTTGCTGAAGCCTTGGCTCATGCAGAAGTTCCACACCACCTCCGCGTTGCTGTTGCCGCTGAAGTCGGCAGCTCCGCCCGACGACGAGCCTTCGCTTGCCCCTCCTATGGCGGGGCCTGACGTTTGCAGCATCTTGTAGATCTGGTTCACCATGTCCGCACCTTGGGTGTCCGAGAGCTTCGCTTGGTACATGGATGTCGCCCACTCGATCACGTCGCTCGGTATCTGGCCCACGCTGATCTTCGACGCGGGCCAGTCCGCGACCGCTTGGAGCACCTTGACCCCGCTCTTCCAATAGCCGCCGTCCTGCTCCGCATCGTCCTGCCCACGATAGACGAGCCAGAAGCTCTCCTCCAAGCCCGCGTCCCAGTAGAGCTTCTGCAAGCGGTACAGGACATCGCGCCCCCTTATCTCAACCTCGTCGGTGTTGAGGTTGTAGTAAGGGGCCTTCGTGACGTAGCCCGCGAGGACTTGGTAGCGGTCGGCCTTGGAGAGGTATATGGCTATCTTGTCCATGGGCATGAGAAGCCCGGTGTACTTTTCCCCCTCGTTCTTCAGATGCAGGATGAAGTCGCTCGAATCGTCCGTCTTCAGGTTGACGGTGAACCGCGTGATGTCGTCCGAGAGGTCGTACGCGGTCGTCCTCCCGTCGCGCGTCAGCGACACGTTGGCCTCGACCATGGGGGTGTATGTAAGGATAGCCGTCATGGCTGACATTCTACCATTCGCGGCGCTCCCCCTCCATGCAGCTCGGCACCTCGATTATTTAATCGAGCGGAGACTGTAGAAGTAGAGCCACTGCGTGGCGTTAAGCTCCTCATCGGAATAAGGGCGCTGCGAGTTGTCGCCGCTCTTGGGGTCGCGGATGCGAACGTCGCCGTCGAAGCTCTGCCACAGCAGCACGACGTGGCCGCCGTAGCAGTTGCCCTGCCCGCCGAGCTGACCGGTCATACCGGCGAACACCACCGCGCCGTCCGCGCACTCCGCCAGCGCCTCGTCGAGCGTCCAGTAGATTTCGGAGCCGTCGAGGCCGTAAGCCTCCTCCGCGTACGCGCAGAACTTGCCGGGGTCGTTGACCCCATCGGTCAGGCACGTGTCGCCAACGACCGCCGCGAGGTCGCGCGGGTAGGTGATCTGGTTCGTAAGGTACTCTATCGCCATGGCGGCGCACACGAGGCCGCACCCGGCCTGCGAGATCGACGAGCCTGCGTACTCGATTCCTCCCCACTGCGGGTCGTCCTGAAGGTACAGCGGCATGTTGTAGCCCGTCGGTATGGCCCTCTGGGCCTCTGTGGCGGGCGCTGGGAGGTCGTTAGCGTCGAAGTCGAGATAGGGTTCATCTTCGAGCCAAACGGGGGTTCTGGGAGGCTCTGCGTCCGTCTGTGGCACATCGGAGAAAACCGAATAGCCGATGATCGCCGCGAACAGCGCGGCGACCGCCAGACATTTTATGCAGCCGTTTCGCCTCATGGCCGATGATTATACCCCAGCGGGAGCCAAGCGTCACCCGGTTCGCTCCCACAGCGGCACCGCCACCGACAACGGCATGTTGTTGTGAGGCCGGTTCTGCGCCATGGGCACGTCGTCCCTGCGGTTCTCCTCGTCGTTGATGAAGCCCCACCCGGAGGTACCGGTGCCTTGGAAGAACTCGACCCCCGACATGCTCGAACCAGAGGCTAGGTTGCACAGGAGCGCGTGCGCATGCCACGGAAGCTCCGCAGCGGTGAGCGCGTGCGCGTTCTCCCCGTGCCTTCCGCCCGTCCGGTACGTGCCGCCAGCCGCCACGAGGTACACGCCCTCGTCGTGGCGCTCCCACGTGGTGCCGGGCCACTCCGCGTTCGGGTCGCCCTTGCAGAACACGAACTCGCCGACGGCGTGCGGGCAGTAAACGGAGCGCTTCGGCCCGAAGAGGATGCTAGTCACGATGCGCCTCCTTCAGAGCGAGAAGCCCCCCCCCCGACGTGCACTTCCACACGTAGGCTGCGATGTACGGCGGAACGTTGTTGTGAGGCTTGTCGCCGCCCGTGTAGTAAATCAGGTTCTGCACCCAGTTCGACCACGCCCCATCCGTGTAGGCCACGGTGCCGTCGTCCACCCTGTAGTCCCCGGAAGCGCTCATGTTGAACTTCTTCCCGTTCGGATTGTCGGGGGAGTGCGTGTGCCGGGGCATCTCATCGACCGTGAGGACGTGCGCGGCCTCGCCGCCCGTGCTGCCGACTGCGTACGCTCCGGAGGCCGCGCCCGCGCACACGAACGTCCCGGCGGCCAAAAGCTCCCACTTCGTCCCCGGCCATCTTGCTGACGGGTCGGTGTCCGACAGCGTGAAGTACAGGTCTCCCGCGTCGTACGGGCACAAGACCGATTTACCGCCGCCGCTCTGAACCTTGACCGTCATAGCGGCATCGCCCCGCACAGATCACGCGGTGCGCCTCCACAGCGGGACGCATACGGAGTACGGCATGTTGTTGTGGGGCTGGCCTCCGCCCGTGTGGACGGAACTGCTGTCAATCCAGTTGTTGCCAGAAACAGCGGCGTACCTCCCCGTGTTGCCGCCCTTCGACAGCTCGACGTTCCAGTTGTTGCCGCCGTCGCCGGTGTGGCTGTGGCTCGGAATCTCCTCGATGGTGAGGATGTGCGAGTTCTCCCCACGGTTCGTGAGCGTCTTGAAGTTGTCGCCGGAAGAGACGAGGTAGGTTGCCTCCTCGTATCTGGCCCATGTGGTGCCGGGCCACTCGCCGTTGGGGTCGAACTCGCAGTGCAGCCACGTTCCAACAGGATGCGGGCAGTAGTAGCCCTTCCCCTTGACGTTAAGCCGCATGGCGCATCACGGAGGCGGCTATGCCCCCCCCCTGATCGTGCGCAGGTTTATCTTCACGGGCCAATTAGACCCGTTGCAGGTTCCGTCGACATCGGAGAACGTCACCTTCGTCCCGGATATGGCGGCCCTCGCGCGCCAAAGGCACGAGTTGCCCCCAATCGCGGTTCCGAAATGGAGGTCTACCGTCTTGCCGTTCGGTGAGTACACGCGGAAGGTCGGGAGCCAAACGCCGTCTTCGTACATGAACTCGAAGTCGAGCCACTGGTAGCTCGCGGCGCTCGCGCTCAACGCGTACACGTTGCCGTTGCTCAAAAGATGGCTGCCGCTCCACAAGGTCGCTACGCCCTGCTTCGAGTACGGGATGGTCGGTATCTTCGCGAGCGTGAGCGTCGGTATCTGCGCGATGTTGAGCACGGGCGTTTGAACGCCGGACGAGTTACGGTACTTCAGGTGCATCTCATGCCTCCTCTCGGAGGCTACGCGGTGCGCCTCCACATATCGACGGAAAGGTACGGGGGCCTGTTCTCATGCGGCTCGTTCCTTCCGGGGAGCCGAACGTACGTATCTTCCCACTTGGCCTTACCGTATTCGCTCGCAATGCCCCAAGCGTCTGCTCCGCCGCTATTGTCGCGCTGCTTCGATTGCAGATTGATTTGCGGCAAAGCGTTTGCCGACAACGTGACGGAGGCAGCGCCTCCGGTCTTGCCGACGGCGTAATCGCCGGTCGTCGCGCCTCCGCTCGACACGAGGAAGGTGCCCGCAGCGATGCGCGTCCAAGTCGTCCCCGGCCAGAGAGCGGACGGCGTGACGTTGGATGCGCTGATGTAAACCCCTCCCACCGGGAACGGGCAGAACTGCTGAACGGATGCTCCGTTGCGCCATTTGAGGACGGACAGGTTAGCCATGCAGACCACCGCCCGAAGATGCTACGCGGTGCGCTCCCACATGTGCACGACGAGGTACGGGGGCATGTTGTTGTGCGACTGCCCCCCCCGCCAAATGCATGACATCGCTGTCAACCGGGTCGCCCGCCATCATGCCGCGCGATATGCACATTTGCTCTTGCGTTCCGCTGCCGGTGCGCCAATATCCCTGCGTGTCGTGGTTGTGGGGCGGCATCTCTGCCTTCGTCAAGGTATGCCTCTCCTCGCCGCCGGTCGAGCCTGCCGACTTGGAGCCTGCGGCGTACAGGAACACGTCCTGCAACCTTCTCCACGTCCCGCCCATGAACGTTGACGGGTCGGTCGCCTTGGTCGAATGGTAGATGCTGCCCACCGGGAAGAACAGGTTCAGGAGCGAGACGGTCGAGCCGCCCGCCCTCGCCTTGAAGCCGAGCGCGGTGGTCACAAGATCACCGCCTCTCGCTCGTTACGAAACCCTCTTCCACATATCGACCGCGAGGTACGGAGGCCGGTTCTCGTGCGCGCCTCCTTCTCCCGTGTCGCCGGAGAAGGTGTTAGACCAGAACGTGTTGCTGCCGTTGATGAAGTACAGACATGGAGAGCTTCCGCCGCCCGCGTCGTACCCGTTGTATATGGAGTGCTGGTGGCTCGGAATCTGCGCCGTGGTGAGGGCGACGGAAGCCGCCCCTCCCGTCTTGCCTGCGGCATAGTCACCCGACGCGACACCGCCGCTCGACGCGAGGAACGTGCCGGAAGCGATGCGCTCCCAAACCGTCCCCGGCCAGAAGCCAGCCGGGTCGATGTTGGAGACGTTGAAGTAGACGCTGCCGACGGGCAGGGGGCAGTAATAGCCCGTGCCGACGACTTTAAGCCGCATGGGGCACCTCCCCTACGCCGTGCGCCTCCAAACGAACACGGTTGCGTACGATGGGTAGAACGGTGCCCCCCCCCGGTCGTGCCAGTGGTCGTGCCGGTCTTGGCATCTCCGTCTCCCCATGCGGGCGCGCTCGCCACTCCGCTCACGTTCCAGCAGAACTTGCCGGTGCTCACGTAGAGATGGCTGTGCGCTGGCATCTGCGACACGCTTATGGTGTCGCTGCCGCCGGTCGCCCCCGCCTTGGAGGACGCGGAGCCGCCGCGAAGGTACCTGTCGGTCGCGTACAGCGCCCACGTCCCGCCGAGGAACGAGGATGGGTTCTTGTTCTCGTAGGTGAGGTACGCGCTCCCCACGGGAAAGAACATGTCAAGAAGGGTCACGGTCGCGCCGTTCGCCTTCAGCTTCACGCCATGGGCGGTAACGGTCATGCCATCACCGCCTTTCGGTCATGAGATTCTGCGCCAGAAGTACACCGCAACGTACGGCGGCATGTTGTTGTGGGCGGCATTGCCGCCGACGCTGACGAGCCTTCCCAGATTGCCGCTCGGGGCGTATCCGTACCCTCCCTGCGCGAACGCCCTGTTCCCGAGGTCTCCGACGATGAGCATGTCGGCTGATGGGTTGTGGTTGTGAGATGGCATCTCCGAGACGGAGAGCTTATGGGCCGCCTCGCCACCGGTCGCCCCTCCGGCGTACGACGAACCTGCGCCGAGCAGGAACCGGTCTTTCCCGTAAAGGCTCCACGAGGTTCCGGGCCAATAGGACGACGGGTTGACGTTCTCCGTCGAGATGTAGATGCCGTTCAGCTGGACGGGGCAGTAGCAGCCGTGTCCGGGGACGTTAAGCCGCATAGGGCACCGCCTCCCCGCACGGGGCTACATTGCGGTTGCCCACCCCGGTTCGCTTCCACATGTACACGGCGAGCCAAGGCGGCATGTTGTTGTGCGCGGCATTGCCGCCGACGCTCGCCGACGCGACGATTGCCGTGTTGCCGGTGTACGCGAAGCCGTTGCCGGGAGAGCCGTCCGTTCCAGTCCATTGCGGCCACTCGACGTTGTGCGCATGGCTCGGCATCTCGTTCACGGTGAGCTTATGGGCCGCCTCGCCGCCGGTGTTCCCGACCTTGTAGGTGCCCGAGGCCGCACCGGCCACGAGGAACGTACCGGCTGCGACCAGCTCCCACGTCGTGTCGCCCCAGCGCGTCGCCGGGTTGACCGCCGACATGGTTACGTACACGTCTCCGACCGCGTACGGGCACAGGTTCTTCTTAGCGCCGTTCTGGCTGTATGAGAGGGCGGTCATGCGACCACCCCCCGCGCTACGCCGTCCTCTTCCAGACGTTGACGGAGATGTGGAGCGGGTAGTAGTCCGCCCCCCCCCTGTTGCGTTCGTCCATGCGTCGAACGTGTATAGCGAATCTTCGACAACGCCGGAAAGGGCGAAGTTCTCGCTGCCTTCCACGTTCTCCCTCAACGTGGTCGTGACAGACCTTGTTCCCGAATGGATGTGCGACGGCATCTGGCCGACGCTTATCTTCTTCGAGCCGCCTACGGCACCAGCCGCAGCGTACCCAGCCGTCCCGGCGCACGCGAGCACGCCGCCCGTCAGCTTCGCCCACGAACCGCCCAAGACGGTGGCGGGGTTCTCCGAGCCGACGGTGAGGTAGAGGCTGTTCACCGGGTGCACGAGGTCGAGCATCGTCTTGCCGATGCCGCCCTCCAGATGGAACCCGCTCAATCTTGCCATTGCCGCCTCCTGTGGTGTCGAATGCTGAAATGATAGCACAGGGCCGCGCGCTCGGCTACGCCGCCTTCTCGTAGCGGAAGAAGTGCGTCCAGCTGCCGGAGATTTTCACCACGGATATCTCGTCGCCCGTCTGGTCTCCGCCCTGCCCGTATATGCCGCCGTCCTCGGCGCTGTGAGCGCCCGCCGTCTCGCCGTTGCCGATATACCATTCCGTGTGAGCGGCGCGCCACATGATGTCGCCGCGCTTCAGCGAGCCGACGTTGCCGTCGTACGGGTACATCTTCCATCCGATGGGCGGAAGAACCTCCTGCATGCGCGTCGTGTTGAACGTCCAGCTTCCAAGCTCCTCGCGCGTCCATCCACCGGCGAGGAGCGAGTAGAAGACCAATGACGAGCAGTCGTAGTCGGGGTTCCCGTCGCGGTTCCCCTGACTGTACCCGTGGCTGTCGTCGTTGCATATCTGTATGGCCCACTGCACGGCCTTCTCGACCGCCTCGTACGAGGCGGTTCCCCCTCCGGCTGACGACGAGCCGCCGGAGCCTATGGCGGGGCCTGACGTTTGCAGCATCTTGTAAATCTGGTTCACCATGTCCGCGCCTTGGGTGTCGGCCAGCTTGACGCGGTACATCGACGTTGCGAACTCGATCACGTCGTCGGGCAGCTGCCCTATGGCGATCTTCGACGCGTCCCAGTTGGCGACGTTGGTGAGCACGTTCGCCCCCACGCGCCAGTACTCCTCGTGCGTCTTCCACGTCGAGCTGTTCGTGAACAGGAGCTGCTGCGATTCGTACAGCCCCGCGTCCCAGTAGAGCGCTTGGAGGCGGTAGAGCGCGCACTTCCCGGACATCTCGAAGTCGGCGTTGTAGAGCCGCCAGAAGTCGCACTTGGTGATGTACCCGGCGAAGACCGGGTACTCGTCGCCCTTGGACAGGCGTATGACGATTCTGTCCATGGGCGTGAACGCCCCGTTGTACTTGCCGCCCTTGTTCTGAAGTGACAGGGAGAACGTGGAGCAGCTATCGACGTTCAGGTTTATCTTGAAGCCGGTGATGTCGTCGGTGAGGTCGTACGCGCGCACGGAGCCGTCCTGCTGGCGCACCGCCACCTCGGCCTTGACCATCGGCGTGTAGGCGAGTATGGCCGTCATGGCAGAAGCCCCGGCCTGCACGGATAGGCCTCGTCGAGTATAACGCCGCCGTTCCAGCCCCACCCGGTGCCCTGCGGCACGTAGGTGTTGCCGGAGTTCACCCATTCCGTCAGCGACCACTCGTGCACGTACCCTATGTTGTCGAGAACCACGCCGTTGCCGACGTAGATTCCCACATGGCCGTACACGCATCCGGGGTTGCCGGAGTTGTCCCAGCCGTAGCCGAACACGGCTGCTCCGACCTTGACCTTGCTCCAATCCGTCGATGCGCCCCACGCCCGCGCCGCCTCGCGCGCCGAAGACTTGCGGGGTATCTTGATTCCGGCAGCGTCGAACACGTCGTCAACCCACTTCTGGCAGAAGCCGCCCTGCGTGGTTATGCCGTACCTCTCGGAGTTCTTCGCGACCTCGACGATCTTCTTCTGCGCCTCGGTCACGTCGCCGTCGAACACGTCCCCGCCGAGGCCCCCGATGTCCCCCGTCGCCTCCGTGAAGGTAGGCCCCGACACCTGCAACATCGAGTAGATTTGATTCACCATGTCGGCTCCCTGCGTGTCGGCCAGCCTCGCATCGTACATCGACAGCGCCCACTCGATGACCTCGGTCGGTATCTGGCCCACGCTGATGCGCTCGGCGGGCCAACCGGCGACGCTCATCAGGACGTTGGCTGCGGCGCGCCAGTAGCCGCCGTCCTGATCGGAGCTTTCGGCGCTCTGGAAAGTGACAAGCTCGCGAGACGCGAGAAGGCCGCTGTCCCAGTAAAGGGCCTGCAAGCGCCATAGAACGTCCTTGCCCGTTATGGTGACGGGCTGCGAGTTCAGCATGAACATGGGAACCTTCGTGACGTAGCCCGCTAGGACTTGGTAGCGGTTCGCCTTGGAGAGGTATATGGCTATCGCGTCCATGGGCTTGAACGCCCCGTCGTACTTGCCGCCGACGTTCTGAAGCGTGAGCGAGAACGTGGAGCAGCCGTCGGTGTTCAGCGTCACGGAGAAGTCGGTGATGTCGTCGGTGAGGTCGTAGTACTTGTAGCCGTTCGCCGTCTGCGCCCTCACCTGCGCGCTCACCATCGGCGTGTAGGCGAGTATGGCCGTCATGCCCCGGTCGCCTCCCCACGGAACGCAGCGTCGCCCTGCGCCTTGATATCGTCCTGCTCAACCTTGTCGGCGGGGATGTCGCCAACGCCTCCGGTGTTCTCGCTCTCGTTGCCCTCCTCGCCCGTCTCGTCCTTGACGATGACGCACTGGTAGGAGTTCTGATAGACGGAATCGCCGAACTTCACGTCAACCGGGAAGCTGGTGAACGCGATGGAGTAGGACTTCTTTATGACGGGTATGGAGAGCACCATGTGGCTCGGCTTGGTCATCGAGGTGAGGTACATGTGGTACTCGGCTATCCAGCGCGAGAACTCCAAGTACTCCTCCCGGCTCCTGAACGCGAGGCCGAGCGTTATGTCGCTCTTGCGCCAGTTGCGGGGGTACGCCGTCTGCCCCTGCCGCGCGTACGACGTTGCCGTGAGGCCGAGCGACATGCCGAAGGCGAAGTCCTCGACTATGACATCCTTGCTCCTGCCGTTGTACGTCAGCGTCCCGTTGAACGTTCCCATGTCAGCTCACCCTGTTGTAGGAGCCGTCTTCGTTCCACACGTAGCGAACCATCTCCGACGTGCCGCCCGACACTTCGAGGCGCACCACGCCGTCGTCGGTCGTGACCTCCCCGTCGTCGTTCTGCCTGATCTTCTCGTACTGCTCGTAGAGGCTCGCGCCGTAAGCGTCGTAGCTCCCGCTGTTCTCCACGACCTGCTTCAGCGCCTTCAGCATGTCTTCCCAGTTGTTCGTGTCGGGCGTGTTGTACACGCTGCGCGTCCACCCAACGCCGTCGGGGATGGCGTTGAGCGCGTCGGTCGCCACGATCTCCTTGATGGTGTCGAAGCCGGTATCGACGAAGAACGTGAGCTGGTAGCTTATGGCCGCGACCTTCGGGCTGTAGCTGAACTTCGACACGTCCTTCAGGAACACCTTCCCGTTCCATCCGAGCACCGGGAAGTAGAACGTGACCGGGTTGCCGGTGTCCACATGGTACTGCATGATGTCGGCCATCTTCTGCTGGAACTCCTCCATGCGCTGGTAGCGGTTCTCGTTCGTGAGGCCGCGCGCCGAGAGGTAGCCGGTGATGGTGAGGTCGCCGATGTTGCGCGCGATGATCTGGACGACGGTGCCGCCCTTCGTCTGAATCTTGTTCGTCTTCAGCTCGTAGCCCCATTTCGCCGTGCTGGGGTCGATGCCGAACGCGTAGTTGCCGAGCCTCGCCGTAGCCATCACATGCCCCCGTTGTCCGATTGCATCTGCTCGCGCCCGTTCTCGACCATGATGGCGAGCACCTTTTCAGCGTCGTCCTGCCACCTCACGGTCAGCGCCACGGGCGTTTCTCCCGTGTCGGAATCGGAGTAGCCGTACCACGCGCCCTTGTCCTGCCAGTCGAACTTGCCCGACAGGAACGACGCAGCGCCCGTCTGGTTGCCGAGCCAGTCCTTGCCGTACTCGCCGTAAGACCACGCGGTGTCGCTGAACATGCGGGCCATGCCCTCGTCGGTCATCCCCGCCATGTCCTCTGCGGTCACTTCGCCGGAAAGCTCCATGGCCTGCATGAAGATGGCCTTCTCGTCGTCCGACAGGCTCGCGTAGTCCTTCGACAAGATGTCCTTCAGAACCGCGTCGCCCTTCTTGTCGCCCATGCTAAGGCCGCTCACGTAGTTGGACATCCCGCTGACCTCGATGATGCCCGCCTCGGAGTACGTGTTGATGCTCGATGCCTCGGTGCTTCCGCCAAGCTCCTTCGCGCGTTCGAGCATGGAGTTCACGCCGTCGCCGCCCACCGATTCCTGCTGGGCGCGGTTCGCGCCGCCCACGAGAACGTCGGACAGCATGTCGAACACCCCATCGGGGTCTTCTATGAGGCTCATTGGAAGCTGCTTCATGCCGAACAGGGACGCGAGCTGCTGCTGCACGCTTATCTGCTTCGCCATGCCGTCGATGCCGAGGCCGCTTGCGTTCTTCAGCTCGCCCACCACGCTGTTGAACTTGTCCCGGTCGCCGCTCATGACCGCGCCGATGAGCGCTTCCACGTCGCCGCCCTTCGTCTGCGCGGCGTACCCGACCGTCTGCTGTATGGCCGCTGCGTACGCCTGACCGGTGTCCATGCCCTGCGCGATGTTCTGCGACACGTTGTTCTGGAACATGGGGTTGCTCCCGTACGCGCTTATGAAGCCGTTGGCGGCGCTGTAGGTGTTGCCGCTCGCGTCGCCGAAGAAGCGGGTGAGGTCAACGCCGACCTCCTGCGCCTCGACCGACGAGCCGGTAAGCCCCTCCATGGTCTTCGCGAAGCCCTCCTGCTGCTCCTGTATGGACGACAGGGACGCGCCCGTGCTCTCCGCCACCTGCGCGAGCGTGTCGAACTTCTCGTTCAGGTAATCGACGCTCTTGCCGCCCTTCACGACGGCCTTCACGTACTCGTCGGTCGCCTTCGATGCGGACAGGCCGCGCTCCTGCGTCGCGTTCACGACCCAATCGTAGCCCTGTCCGTACGTCTCGCTGCCGTAGGTCGCGCCGCCCGACATGAGGCCCTGCTGAATCGTCTGCACGTCCTTGTCCGAGAGGTTGGTCGTGAACTCCGTGAGCTTCGACTGGATGCCCTGCTCCACGCCGACGTTGAGGTTGCCGGTGCTGCCGGTCGCCTCCAACGACGCATTCTTCAGACCTTGGAACTGGTCAATGCCGCTCTCCACGAGGTTGAGGCCCGCAACGGCGGTGCCGAGCACCGCGCCCACGGGGCCGAGGAACTTCAGCACGCCGCCCGCCTTTGAAAGGACGTTGGCGATGGTGCCCATGCCGCGCGTGCCGCCAGCCCCCAGAGCGCCTATGACGGACGTAGCGCCCTGCGCGACCTCCGCTGCGGTTCCCGCGCCCTGCATGACGCGATCTGCCGTGCTAGGCCCCTCGTAGCTCTCCACAAGCCTATCGAAGGAGCTTTGCTGCGCAGACGCGCTGCCCTGACGCACGACGTTCGAGTACAGCTTGTCCATGAACTCGTCGTCGCGCGCCCGCATGTCCTCCGCCATCTGTCGGCGGTCGTCGTCGAGGGCGCGTATGAACTCATCGACCTTCTTGGTTCGCTCCGCCTGCTCCTTGTCGATCTTCTCCTGAAGACTGGCGAACGTCTCCCTCGTCTCGCGAGCGGCATCCGTCTGCTCCTCAACCGCCTTGGTGAGTTCGGGGGTTTCGAGAACCATGGCCGCGCCGGTGCCGTTGCCGTCGATGCCGACGCTGCCGCCTAGGTCGCGTATCTCCTCGATGTAGTCTTGGAACACCCCTATCTGCTTGGTCATCTTATCGACCTCGGAGACGAGGGAGGTTGCCGCCTCCTCGACAACGCTCTTCGACGCGTCGGCGCGCTGCACCAGCTCGCCCATGCGCTGCGCAACGTCCGTGGAGGACGTTACGGGCCTGCGTACCACGTTGTCTTCGGCCATGCTACACTCCCTGCTGCTCCATCATCCGCATAAGGCCCTCCATGGTGTCGGACGTGATGCACACGTCGTCCGCCTCCTGCGACTTGCGCCATTGGCGCATCTCAATCGACTTCTGGTAGCTGTCCGGGTGCTCGTAGGAAAGCCAGAAGTCCTTGTCCTCCCTATTATCGAGGAGTTCGCGCGCCCGTTCAAGACGCTTGGCGATGTCGAGCGCCGTGATCTGCACGACGTTCAGGTCTCCTTCGAGCATCCGCCGATGATAGGCCTGCTGGCACTGCGAGAAGGCGAGCGCGACACCTCGCGGCAGCTCGTCCTCGCTGCCAGTCAGGCCGATTATTTTTTTAGCGCGCCCGCCACCTCGGCGCACGACCTGCTCATGACCTTGTACTCGTCGTAAAGGAACTCGACGACCGTGGCGTACCAGTTCTTCATCTGCTCCGCCTTGGTCGCGATGGGGTCTACCTCCGGCTGTATGCCGCCGAGCATCGACTGGCCGTCAACGCTCTGCACCGCCGCCGCGACGGTGTAAAGCTTCAGAGCGCTTATCTCGTTGCGGCAACCCACGTACTCGCGCGTGAGCTGCCCCACGCGCAGCTCCTCGCCCTGCGTGAGCGTCTTCAGCGCGATCTTGTGCCCCGCGTACTCAACGGTCTTCGTCATGGCCCCGACGTAAAGCAGCCCTAGGAAGGGCTGCTTGTATTCTTCGGGGAAGACCTCGCCGATAGCTTTCTCGGCCATTGTTCGTCCTCCCTGTCGCGTTAGTATGTGATGCCGCCTGCGGTGTCGCGCTCGGCGACGGTGAGCGCCTGCACGAGGCGGCGGGTGTACTTGATCTCGATGTCCACGGTCATCTCCATGGTGCGGCTCTCGAACGTCTCCGGCTGGATGCAGTTCGTGATGACCGCGCCTTCGTAGGTGATGACCCTCCAAAGGTTGTCGCTCGCTCCGCTACCGGCCCGCTCGAACTTCTTCACGAGGATGCGGTTGCCCGCCTTGCGCTGCGCCTCGAACACCTCGTAGATGTTCACGAGGCGGTTGGCCTCCGTAGGGCCGCCGAGCACGTTGGTGTTCTCCAACGCCGTCGCGATGCCCTCCTTTCCCCAGAGCTGCCATACGCGGCAGCGGATGGTGCCGGAGCCTTGCACGACGGGCGGAACGATCTCGACGGGGCAGAACGAGCCTACCGGGATGATGTCAACGGCGCTCGTGACGGCGGTGCCGGGGGTGTCGGTCGCCTGCGCCATGAAGCGCATGGGCTTGGTGGAACCCCCTTCGTCGCCGATGGCGATGAACGTGTTGCCGCCGCCTGCGACGCGTACTTGGGAATCAGGCATTTCTCACTCCTTCCTAGACTGCGGTGGTGCCGTTGATGGAGAACTTGATGTAGATGCGGTTGATGCCGTAGGTCGGCGTGTACCCCAAGCTGATGTTCACCTGCGTGGGGTCGGTCGCATCCTGCTCCACCGACGGGTCGGTGTACTCGGTCAGGTACCCGTCGGCCTGCATGCGCGACAGGAGCGCGGCGGTGCTGGACTTGATGTCGAGGAGCACCTGCGCGGTGGCGACGGAGCCGATGAAGCCCGACGCGAACGCGCGGCGCAGCGACTTCACGATGTAGAGCTTGCACATCTGGATGTTCAGCTCGCGCTTGACGACGGACGCGGTGGACGTGGTGATTCCTTGGATGACCGTCATGGCCGCGTTGATGTAGTCGATGAACAGAAGGCCGTTGTTCACTTGGTTCGTCTTGACCGTGGTGGTGAACGTCTCGTTCGGGCCGTACAGCCCGAGCACCTTCTTGTGCGTGAGCGGGTTGTACTGCGCCATGGATGACGCGAGACCGGCGACCGCCGCCGCGCCGTAGAAACCGGCGATTGCCTCGACCACGTTGGTCTGGCGGTTGCGGAACTGGAACGTCGCGGGCGAGACCAGCACGCAGTCCTCGCTCGCGATGGACTTCGCGTAGGCGATCATCTGGTCGGAGGTCACGGCCTCCTCGGTTCCGTCAGCGCCCATGAACGCTATGCGCTCGTCCGCGTTCTCCTTCATGGTGCGGATGTGCGCCTGCGCGGCGTTCCACACCTCCGGTGAGCCGGACACGGGGACAACGATGTCGATTCCCGAGACCTTGGTAAGCTGCTCGAACGCGTCCTCGAACGACTGGACGGTGTAGGTCGCGGCGCTGCCGCCCTGCGTGGCCGGGTTGCACGCAGCCGCGTAGAAGCCCGACAGGCCGCACAGCGACGCGATGTAGATCGCGAGGGACAGCGGGGACTGCACGTTGCCCGCAGCGTCCCACGGCGCGCCGTACACGTCGATGCACTCGTTGTAGGACGCGAAGTACTGCGGTGCGGTGTAAGCGTCCCCCTTGTAGTTGTACGAAACGACAACGCGGTCGCCGCTGCGGATGCCGCAATAGGCGTACGCGGCGTACATGTAGTTGCCCTTCGATTCGTCGAACGTCGGGATGCGGCTCGACGGCGTGCGCGATATGCGCCCCGTCTGGTAGTCCACAACGAAGTCGATGCCCTCGACGTATCCGCCCTCGACCTGACCGCTGCCGTTGCCGTCCGGAGTGTCGCCGTAGGCGTTGCCGTCGGTCGCGCTGGACACGATGACCACGGTGCTCTCGCCCGATTCGTCCTTCGACACGTAGGGGTGGGAGAGCGTGTAGGCCGCCTCGCCGTTGAGCTGGACAGGCTCCGCCGTCGCCCAGTCGAACGATATGGACAGCTTGGTGTTGTTCGCCAGCGCCCCGCCGATCTTGGACGAGAACGTGCCCGTCCGGTAGTTGATGATGTAGTCGGTTCCCTCCACGTAGGTCTTAGACTGGTCGTCCTTGACCACGACCGTACCGGCGATGACGAAGCCCGCGATGGGGTTGTTCTCGCCGTCGAAGAGGATGGAGAAGCTGGGCTGCGCGGAGAAATAGGTGTACCGCTTCTCCGTCACGGTATTCTTCGTGGTTGTGCTGCGCAGCAGCTTTCGCGCGATTGTCGCCTTCTGGTCTGCGCCCTGCACGACGGTGTAGTCCTGCTCGTTCACGAACTGAACGCCGCTGGACGCACTTGTGACGGTGTAGCTGTCGGCTATAACGCCCGCGTTGTTCAGCGGCACAGCGGTCGCGCCTTCGAGCGTGATCTGCTGCGTGGCCGTGCGGAAGCCGATTGCGGGGCCGACGAAAGCGACCACGGCGTTCCCACCCACTGTGGTATTCAGACGGGGGCCTTCTACTTCCTCCGTGTAGATACCCGGCAGCGAGTTGTTCAAATCAGCCATGGGTACTCTCCTTCGATTGCTCGACATTGACAATGACCCCATTTTAGACGAGAAAGATGCCCTCCGCCATGCCCTTAGATCGCAGGCTCGACGAACATGCCCTCCTCCGCCTGCTTCTCGCCCGTGATTATCACGTCAAGCTCGTCGGCATCTATCATGAGATGCAGCTTGATCTTCTCGATGAACGTGGGGTTCACGCGGTCGATGTAGTAGAACTCGCCGCGCACCTTGAACGAGAACTGCTTGAACACCGTCACCAAGTCGTCGTCCCACGGAGTGCCCTTGCTGTCGTTGTTCGTGGTGTTCGATAGCGTCGCCATGTTAGGCTCTATGTTCACGTACGGGTTGTCCCGCAGGCACTGGCGGTACTTCGGGTCGATTCCGATTCCGCTCACGATGCAGTCGGCGAGGATGGCACCCTCGACGGGGGAGTTCGCGTACACGTCGATGGTCACCCTGCCGCTGAAAACGTAGGCCGCAACGTCAACCCTGCCGCCGGTGCTCTTGTCGGTCATCATGACCCACTCGTTCGGGGCGGCTGGCTGGAAGTCCTCGTTCACGTATCCCACGCGGACGTAGGGCCACGCCTCGACCACGATGGGGTAGTCCGATTCGACCTTCAGGTCTTTGTAGCCGTGGACGGCGACCATCTCGGGGGATTGCAGGAACTTCCTGATGCTGTCGGTCGCAGCCGTAAGGCAGCTGTAGAAGTACCCCACGTGCTTCGGCTCGTGCCATACCATGTGCCCGTCGTTACTCATCAATCCACTCCATCATCCCGCCGACGAAGGCGTAGTCTATGTCCTCGCTGTGCATCGCTATCGCGTCGTCTATCGCGTCGGCGATGAACTGCACGGGGCCGTGGCCCGGATGCACCCAGCTCCTCGATTGGCGCGTCTCCGGCATAAGCTCGCCGTCCTGACCGCGCACCCAGTACGTCTTCTCGCCCTTGCGCCACTGGTTGATGTTCGTCACCTTGCGGAACACGAGCTGGCCGCCGATCACCATGGGGACGGTGTTGTGCGTGACTATGTAATCGTTCGTGACGTACAACCCGTCCGCGCTATCGACGAGGATGCAACGGCACTCCTCGCGTCCGGAAAAGGAAACGCTCTTGAATCTCCTGCACCAACACTTTGCGCTCTGATGCGCAACGTTGTCAAGATAGCGCTTCAGCTTCTTTTCGTAAGGGGCGAGGAACGGCACAACGCCGTTGTCGAACCTCATCTCGACGATGTACGCCACACCGTTTCGATATTTGCCGCTGCGCCTGTCCTCGTGAATATACGCATGGCCTCCGAGCGAAAGCGCTAGGCTCCGCACCTGCACCGCGAGGTCGCGGCACACCGTGGTGTACTGGCATATCGCACCGCGAGCGGCGCACGAGCCGTCCGTGTCCATGAGGCCCTGCAATAGAAGGACGCGATCTTCGACGCACGAAAGCATGTACTCTTCTGGGATGGTCTTGCCGTATGCGTCATGCCCCCATAGTCCGAGCGACCTGAACGCATCTATGAGCGGCGATGTCGAATTGCCGCCGCGCCCCCAACGCGACGGCGCGGCATTGTAGCCGGGAGCGCCGCACGCCAACGCTATTCTAGCTCCATCTTCAGCGACCGCATGGGGGGTGACGCACTCCGGCACGAACCTCATGAACGTGTCGATGCCAGCCCCGTCATAACAGCAGAAGTACGGATACGGCCCCCGGAGGCATCCATCGCCTATCATCGCTCCGACAAAATATGGATGCAATGGAAGATCGCGCTTGTCGAACATGATCTTCGGGGCAAGACGGATGCGCCAGCTATCGCCGTGCGTCCTCCCTATCCTTCCCATGAAGTCTTCTAACGGCATCACCCGATCATCGACCCATGCCCCGTTGCGCCTGACAGACCATAAGTGCTCTTTCGTGCATCTTGTATGGCCGCCGTCCGTGAACTCGACATCGTAAACGTCGCACATGCCCTGATCGTAAACATCGATCACCTTCACAGGCGCTCCGTCCGAGCCGATGACCAAGCATCCCGGCTCTATCTCCCCCATCGGCTTGAAGCCGTCGGGCGTGAGCACCGGCTCCGAGAGCGGCTGCGCCTTCCCGTACAGGCTCTTCATCGGGAACGTCTGGAAGCCGTTCTCTTGGTAGATGAGGTAGTGGTGCTCCGGCACGATGCCGACACCCGCGTAGCCAGCCGCGTAGTCGGGCGACGGGTAGAACGCCATCCTGCCGCCCTTGAACGTGGCGAATATGCCGCTTCCGTACTCCGCCGCGAGGTCGCATGCGGTCTCCGAAACCATGTCGAGCACGCGGTTCGCCAGACTTGTCCCGGTTAGGGGCATGTCGGCGTAAACGTCCTCGATCACTCGCTCGTCCACGGGGAGCCTCCTACGGCCAAGACGGCTCGGACTGCCACTTGCCGCCGCTCTGGTTGTCGGAGTTCATGAGCTGCGGCGGGTCGCATACGTGGTCGCGCGACACCGTGAGCGAGTGCGGAGCGCCGCCCCACAGCTCGTCGGAATAGCGGAAGTCGGTAGGGAGCAGCAGCTTCGCCGTCCCGCTCTGCGACACGAGCATGCGCTGCAAGTTGGTCGTCATCTCGGTGTTGTTCGACGACACAACGCCCTGAATCGTCTGGTACTTCACGGGGCCGTCCAGCTGGAAGATGCGACCGCGAAGCGTCACGAGCGTGCCGGTCATCTCCAACACCTCGCACAGCAGGTCGCCGTCGTGGTAGATCGGCTCGACCGCCATCTTCACCGTAACGTCGAACTTCTCGCGCGTGCCGTGGTTGTCGTACTCGGTGTTGTCGCTGCCGTTCTCGTTCACCACCATGCGGCGCATCTCCAAAGGGCGGTAGCCTCCGTCGAACGTCGTGCCGTAGCAGTTCGGGCAGTCGTTCGGTCGCTTCGACTGGTGGTTCACCTCGTCCCAGCAGACCGGGCAGCGCTTCACGAGGCCGTCCGCGAGGTCTTGCAGCGTCCACATGCGGCGCACGAGCCACGTTGAGCCGCACAGCCTCATGCCGTCCTCGACGGCCTTCCTCGTGTAGAGGACTTCGCGGGAGACGTGCCCCGCGTCCCAGTAGGCGACCCGTCCCATCCTAGCGCCCCCACCAAGGCAGGGCCTTCTCGTAGGAGCGGAAGAAGGGCCATCCCAGAGAGGCGTAGGGGGTGGATGCCCAGTCGATGAGCGCGATGGTGTTGTGCGCCGCGCTCATGTCCTGAAGGACGGTGGACAGCTTCTTGCCCGCCTCCTTCAGCTGGTTCTGGTAGTCGGTCAGCACGGACTGCCAGCGGTTGAGGTAGTCGCGGCGCACCACGTCCGGCGCGCCGACGCGGGACGTGTCCGGTATCTCGACGTAGCCGATTATGTACTGGCGTATTATCTCGATCTTCAAGGCGACCTCGAACGCCGCCGACAGGAATGGAACCGCCCACGGGAACGACTGCATGTCCCAGTTCGCGCTGGGGTGCATGCAGTACGTCATGAGGGTGCCGAGCGCCGCCGGGACGAGCGCAGCGTCAGCGTCGATGCTGTACGGCGTTACCTCTTCCAGAAACGGCCCCCAGTCGTTGTTGTCGAACTGCATGGTGAAGTAGGCGGCGACGTTGCGCACCGCCGACTGCGCGCCCTCCGGCAGGTCTGCGAACTTTATGCTTCCCTCTATCTCCATGGTGCAGGCTCCTTCCCGCCGCGCCCAGAACTACTCGTTGTCGAACACGGGACGCGCGTCTGCGGGCGCGAGGGGCGACGTGGCGGCCTCTGCGGGCTTGGAAGCGTCCGAACCCTCTCCTTCTGCGTTCCCCGCCTCTGCGGGCTTCACAGGTGCCTCTGCGGGCTTCTTGGCGGCCTTCTCGTTGGCCTTCTTCGCAGCCGCTCCGGTCTTCGTCCACTTCCCGTCGATCAGCTCGTAGTCGTCGGGGTTCTCGTCCTTGTGGCGACCGCAGAAGCGCGGAGCGTCCTCGTACCTCTCGCCCTCCGCGAGCTGCACGACGGCGTTGCACGGGTTGCCGTTCTTGAACACTCCGGGGCAGTGCACGGTGGTAAGAACCTCGGTGTCGCCAGCGTCGATGAGGTCGGCGACGGTCTCCTGCTCCTTCGCGGCCTTCGGCTTCTCGCCGTCCACGATCTCGACGTAGCCGAGCGACACGAGCGTTCTGATCGCAGTGTCGTCCTCCTTCGCGTCGATCAGCGCCACGGTCTCGCCGGGTGCGATCTGGCGCTGGCGCTTGCCGTCGTTGTAGGCGAAGTTCTGGAATGTCTTGGACACGTTCTTCAAAAACATGGCTTTCTCCTTACTTGCGGGTTGACTTTCCCTTGGTTGCAAAGTCTACCTCAAAACGGGAAGACGTGCGACATGCGCGGTGTCGATTAAATAATCGAGGCCCTTGACAACCCGTGCCCCCCCCATAACGGCTCCTTCGGGCGGCCAGATCAACATAGTCGGGCTCCCGACACCGGCATAAAAAAAAGAACCCCTCTCGCGAGGGGTTCTTCTCTTGCTGCGGTTAAGCTCCATTCAAGTCCATGCGGACGACACCGTAGGAGTTGGCGATGATCTCGTTGATGAGTTCGCTGTACACCCAGCCGATGGTGAAGTTCTCGGCCTTGGGGTTGTCCACGCCGTCGAGCTGCTTCAGAATCGGCATCCAGCCAAGATACTCCGGCTCCGGAACGAGGTAAATCTTGTTCATCGGGCAGATGATCGAGGTCATGATGGAGAAGCGGCCCATCTTGGTGATCGGCTTGCCGTCCATCACGTCGTCGAGGAACTTAACGCCCGTGGTGTCGAGCTTCCACTTGTACAGGTCGTTCGCCGTCGCCGGGTTCATGATGACGCGGTTGGACTGCAAGCGGTTCTGGATGGCGATCTTCTCGGCATCGTAGAACGCGCCGGGGTTGATCTCGCCGGTGACCGTGGTCACATGCGAGGTGAGGCCCGCCCAGTCCGGGTTTTCGGAGGTGATCTTGGACACGGCAGCGTCGAGCGAGGAGAACAGGTAGCCGTCCTCCTGCTCCATGATGCGCTGCTCGGCCTCGCCCTTGGCGTAGTCCACCATGTTGATGGCGAGCTTGTAGATGTCCTCCTCGGCGATCTGGGGGAACGCCGCGATGCGGATGACCTCGTAGCGTACGCGGTTGCCCTCGTACTGCGCGATCTTCACTTCGTTGTCGTGCGGTTGCAGCTTGTAGGCCGCGCCGAACTCGGTGGTGATGTCGTAGAACAGGCCAGCGCCCTGCGGCAGCGGGTCTTCCATCAGAACGGAGCGCACGATGCCCTCGTAGCGGAGACGCATGATGATCGGGCCTACCACGCCCTGCGCGACCTTGGTGGACGCGAGACGCATGTCGTGGCGGTTGTCCGTCAGAATCTTGTTGAGCGCCGCCTGACGCTTCGCGGGGGACGACGGGTTCGCACCCATCTCCGCGACGATCTCGGCGGAAGTCTTAGGCATTGCCATTTCTCTGCACCTTCCCTTCTTGTCTTAGCGGGCGAACGTGACGATGAGGGTGGAACCCTCCATGCCGAGCAGTTCGCAGATGGTGTTGGCGGTCTTGGTATCGGGCGTGTCTTCAAGCGTGAGCAGGCCCTTGGCGTTGGACTTCAGGTAGACGTTCTTGCCAGCCTTCAGGTTGGCGATCTGCGCCGTCCAACCAGCGCCCGTGTCGTACGCCGGGGGATAGATGGCGAACTGGCTGTCTTCGCCGCCGACCCACACGCCCATCAGGTTGAGGCCGTTTTCGCGCACCTCGTCGATGTTCATGCCGGGAGCGCAGAAGCTGTCTGCGAGGCCGTAAGGGGCCTTCGTGCCGTCGCACAGGGTCACAACGCCGTTGCCGAGATAGGACATGACGCAGCCGGGAAGGATGTCTCCGGATGCGGCGGTGAACGTCGGGTCGAGCGTCATGGACTGGTTGGTGGCTTGGGTCTTCGCGTACAGCGGCTTGATGGTGCGGTGCTGCAAGGGGTTGTTGGCAGGAACCATGAGTGCCATAGTAACCACTCCTTTCTTTCGTCTTAGTAGAGCGCACCGAGTTCGGTGCGGGTTGCGGATACGGCCTTGCTCGCGGTCTTCGCCGCGACGTGTCGGGCCGGTGCGACACCGGCGACGCGCTGGGCGCTGCCCACGGCGCGCAGCTTCTCGGTCGCCAGCTTCATGGCCTCGACGGAGTAGCGGTTGGCGTACTCCTCGCACACGGCGGCATCGCGCACCGTCGGGGCGAGGACACCTGCGGCCTTCTCGACCTTCACGAGGTCGAGCGCGGCGCAGAACGTCGCCTTGGCGGCCTCCACGGACGCGGGCGGCTTAACGCCCTCGCCGTTGTCCTTGGTGGTGCCGTCGGGGGCGATGGACTTCTCTTCGAGGTCGTCGGAAACGGCGACCTCGGTTGCCGTGTCCTTCTGCGGAAGATCGGGGGCCTCTGCGGTGTCCTTCACGAGGTCGTCGGAGATTTCGCCGTCGGCGGTCTCCGCCTTCTTGCCGCGAGAGGCCACGCGCGCCCTGCGCGCCAGCTTCTTCTTCGACGCGCTGCGCTTGACAGCCGCTTCCACGGCATCCTCCACAGCGTCCTCGATGATCTCGGCCAGCTCCTCCTCCGGCAGCGCTGCGGCTTCCGGTATCGCATCGACGATGGCCTGCACGGCCTCGTCGGAAACGGCATCGGCAATGTCGTCTGCCACGTCCTCTTCCTCGTCATCCACGATGCGCTCGATCTCCTCGGCGTGCTCGTCCTGCGCGATCTTGTAGGCGCGGCGCTTCAGCTTGCGGGCGAATCGCTTTGCCTCCTTGTCGTCGTCGGTCACGTCCTTGGTCTCGGTCTCCGTGACTTCCTTGGTCTCGTCGTAATCCTCTTGGGAAGTCTTGGCCGTGGGGCGAGCGGACTTGGGCATGGCGGATGCGTTCTTGCGCTTGGCAGCGATGGAGGCCAGCATAGACCTGCGCTGCTCTGCATTGAGCTTACCCATGTAACGCTCCTTTCGTGAAACTAGTGTCTCCTGAACGTGCACGCATGGTGCACGGCTCCATTTTGACACATACAGAAAATCGCGCAACATAGAAAGCGCCCCTCCGAAGAGGGGCGCTGCCGGTCTACCACTGGCCGTTCGGCTTATCAGGCTCGTTTCAACCCACGTCCTCACGGGCGACTAATCGTAGAAGTACAGTATGCTGCTGTCGTCGGTCACCATCGACGGGCTTACGCCGCCCCTATCGACGAACGGGTCGAGCACGGGCGTTGTGAACACCGCGTCGCCCTTCACGAAGTAATGCTCGCCGTCGGCGTAGAACGTGTCGTCCCACCTCGTCGATTCGAGCGCGCGGATGAACGCGTTGTCCGCCGGGGTGCTCCTGTCCCAAGCATCACGCAGAAAATTGTAAAGTTCAAGGCTCGTCATCGCAAGACCTCCCTATGCACCCAATGCCGCATTGGAGCCGGTGCGCCTGCCGACCTCCTCGGTTACGGCGCTCTTCGCGCCCTCCAACGTGTCCTCGTCGCCCTCGGCCATCTTCTCGCCGGACGCGCCGCCGCTCGTCATGTCGATCAGCTCCCAGTGGTACTTTCCGGGCGTGGAGTAGTCGTAATCGACCTCCATCTCGTACGGGTGCTCGAACTTGGCCCACACGCCGTCCTCCTCTTCCCAGCCGTCGTCGGCGGTCTTCGCGGAGGCCGTGCGGCCCAGAGCGTCGTCGATGGCGGCCTGCGCGCTCGGGAAGTAGCCTTGGCGCGGATAGCCCTTCACGCCCACGTCTTCGGTGACCCAGTACCAGTTGTAGGTTCCGTCCGCCTCGACTTCGGCGTTCACGATCTTGCCGTCGCCCGTGAAGCGCCACGGACTGCCGAGAGCGCCGCCGCCCATGGTCTCGAACTTCGTCCAGCCGTCGGGCGCGGGCGTTGAGCGCCCGGTGTCGTGCCCGTCGCTCGCCGCCGTCTTGGCGGGGAGGCGCTGGGCGTTCTGCGCCAGCCACTCGTCCGCGAGCTTCGCGCAGTACTCCATGGCAGGCTCGATCATGCAGAAGCCGTCCTCCGGGTTGTCGTACTTCGCCAGCAGCTGGTCGTACGGCATGCTCTCGACCTCGGCGTAGGGCAGGCCGTCGATTGAGACGGTCTTGACGCGGGCGATCTCCAAGCTCGGCTCGTACGCGCCGTCCAGCGTTCCGTCGTAATAGGCGTAGCAGCCCTTCGCGTCGTAGTAGAGGTTTCCGGGAAGGTTCGTCCAGCCAGCCCACGACACGTTGACGGTGGAGCCATCGCTTCCGACGTACTTGTACCAGTAGTCTTCGCCCGCATGCTCCCATCCTCCCATCTGCGCGGCCTTTTCAGCCGTGGTGACGCGCACGGTCTTGGGAGGCGCTGCGGAAACGACCTCGTTGTACGTCATCTTCTCGAACCGCTCCGCCTGACGCAGGGCGTAGTCCATGTTCGGCATCATGCCGAACTCGTGCACCTGCCCCTTGTCGGAGATGACGGTGAGCTGCGGCTTGGAGCCGATCTGCTGCTGGACGACACCGATGGTCGCCCTCTTGTCCTTCGTCTGCCCTTCGTAGAAGGCGTAGAACGGCAGCTCCTCGTCATGGCAGCTAATCTCCGGGGCGAGGCCGCCGCTGGCCGTCTTGCGCGGCGCACGCCTCGCCTCCCTCATTATCCTCTCGATCTCGCTTTTCGCATCTTCCTCATAATCGTCCTCGCCCTCTGCGAGAACGTATCCATAGGCATCCTCGACGAACCAAACCCCGTCTTCCGACAGAACCGCGCGGGTTCCGTTGTCGCCGGTCGCCTTCCACCCGTTATATCCGTTGTCCTTCCACACGACATCAGCCGTCTTGCCGCGCGACGCGCGTTTTGCAGCGCCGACGAAAGACCGGACGGAAACGTCGATGTCCTTCCCGTCGTTGTATTCCTTCTCGAAGGAAACCGTGTATTCGTCCCAAACGGAAAAGTCATCGAAAGGCGCTTCCCTGCCGGAGACCATCTGGGATATTTTGCGCGTCATCTCGCCGTCCAGCTCAACGTCGCTCCGCATGTGCACGTTGATGCCGTCCGACACCTGCCCGTAATTGAACTCGGACGACACCTTCTTCGATGCCGTGCGGCGCGCGGAGCGCTTGCGCCCTGCGGAGCGGGCCGCCCTGTTCTCCGCGCTCTTCTTCTCCATGTCGTCGTCCTTTCCGTCGGTCTCCCGCTCGACCTCTCCGATGCCTTCGTTGAACTCGTCCTCCTCGGACGGGTCGAGGTCGATGAGCAACTTGTGAAGCTCTCCGGCATGCTCCTTCTCCTCGTCGCGTATGTCCTCCAAGCCCTTGCGCACGGGGTCGCCCTCGGGCAGGAGGTCGATGTAGGAGCTGTACATCAGGATAGCGTCGTTCTCCGCCTTCATGTTGTCGCGGATGGCGCGCTTCTTCAGCTCCTCCTCCGAAAGCTCCTCGGGGTCAACCGGCATCTGCTGCGCGGTCTTCCCCTCCTTCCATTCGCCCTCGATGCCGTCGGCTTCGAGCTTCGCCACGACGGCATCGTACAGCTCGCCGCCGAGCGCGTCTTGGACGATCTGCCGGTAGCGGTTGTCGTGCTCCTCCATGGCGGTGCCGTGGTCGTATCCGGCCAAGTCCCCCGCCACGAGCCGGTCAACGACGGTCTGAACCGTGCGGTCGTCCGGCATGGACGCGCTCTTGGGCATCCTGCCGCTCCCTGACACCTCTTCTGTGTCCCTGCCGTACTCCGGCAGCGTTTTGAACTCGACGCGTCCCACATCGGCTCCTGTTCCCTCGGAGGCGGCGCTGCGCCCCATGCACAGGGGCAGCTTCCCGCTGCCCTCGATCAATTTGCAGAACTCGCGCGCCTCGTCCTCGTCCGCGCACACCTTGAACCGCGCCGCCTCGTTCGGCTTGTCCTTCTCGAAGACACCGGCCCACACGGTGTCGCCGGTCTTGTCTATCGAGTAGTTGAACGCCTCGCCGCACGATGTCAGGACGCGGGGCATCTCCTCTTTCCATCGCAGGGCCGTCTTCACGCCCCGCTCGATTATTTTATCGGGCTTGCCCATGCTCGCTCCTTCAAAAGTCCGAAGGGGAGGGGCCTCGCCCCTCCCCTGAAAGCTGTCTCCTACCGGTTCCACGCCGGGTCGTACGCGAACGGAACCTCGTACCACGGGTTGCCGTCGATCTCGTCGATGAACGTGCTCACTTGGTTCTTGAACTCGTATCCGTCGATGATCGCAGTCGTCTCCGGGGTCACGCGCAGGTACAGATCGCTGTTCCAATGGCTGATGTCGCTATCGGGAACGCCGCTGCGCTCGATCTCCTCGAACAGGCTTGCGGTCTTCTTGGTCATGGATGCGGCCTTCCTCTTGGTTTTCCTCGCTGCCGCCATCTTACCACAAGTCTTAACTTTTGTCTTAACTTTTTCTCCGACTTTTTTCCTTACGTTCTTCTCCGCCAAAGCGACCAGCATGCGCGCGTGGATGTCGTTGCCGAGCGCGGTGCGGGAGGCGACGCGGAACGCGAAGCCGTTGTCGATTGTGTAGCCGCCGTTGATAACGATGTCGCGCCCGAAGCCTTCGTAATCGAAGTACATCTGCTTGTCGTCGTCGGAGATTCCATCCCAGCCAAACTCCTCGATGATTCGATACCCGAGGTCTTTTTCGTCGCCAATGTCGTTCCAATAGTCAACGTCGTCGATGTTGTCGGCCACGTATTCGAGGTCGTATTCGTCGAGCAGGGCTTCGAGCAGGTCTTCGTCGAGACCGGCATCCTCGACGGCTTCGACCCATTCGTTCACCTTGCGGATGTCGTCGTACTCGCCGACGCTGTTGCCGAGGCCGTCGGTGTCGGCGATCATGACCTCTTCGTAGAACTCGCCGTCGGGGCCGGTCTGCGCGCGCTCTATCGCCTCGTCTATCTCGCTGTCGCTCGCGGGAAGGGACAGCCAGCCGCCGTTGGTCGGGTTGGACACAGCGCCTATGAAGATCGCAACGTCGCCGCCGAACGCGACCTTGCGCGCCGCCCAAGCCTTGTAGCGCGCCTCCTTGGTCTTCAGGCGCGGCTTGCGGTTGCCAACGTGCTTGGCGGACTTCACAGCCTCCGCCTTGTACTCCGCGTAGGCCTTCTTCTCCGTCAGCTTCGCGCATGCGATCAGGCCGACGGTGCAGCCCATGCCAGCGAGGTGGTGGCGCACGTCATCGTCGATCTTGCGGGCCATGTGGCGCTCGGCCATGCGGGATGCCACCCATTCCGCCTTGGCGATCTCCCCTGCGGGCACGCCGTCGGGGTCTCCGTCCATGAGGTCGTCAGCCGCGTCAGTAAGCTCGTCGATATCCTGCGCGACCCTGAACGCGGCGCTCTCCTTCTCGTGCGTCTTCAGGTACTCTTCCAAAGCGTCGTCGGCATCGTTCTTGGCATCCTCGATGCTGTCGGAATGCCCGCTGTCCACGGTGCGGTCGTCGGTGTCCAGCACGTCCCAGCGGTAGCGCTTCTCGCCGCCGTCGTCCCACTTGACGGTCGCCTGATAGCCGCCGTCGTGCTTGCGCCACGTGGTGTCCTTCTCGTCCGGGTTCCCCTCGTTGTCTGCCTTCCATTCAGCGGCCATCTTGCGGCCTCCTTCCATGCGCTTCAGGCGCTTCAGCTCGTCTCGCTGGTGGTCTGTCTCGTCGTAGTCGTAAGGCAGCGCGAAGTCCGTCACGCAGTCGCCGTCGCCCTCGCGAGCCTTGCGGCTCATACCCTTAACAAGCTCCATCTTTCTCTCCTTACTCGCCGAAGACGCAGGCGGTAAAATCGAACGTGTATTCCGTGCCGTCCGTCTTGCTCTCGGCATCCTCGGCGCTCGCGTACAGCGTCTCCGTGAACTCCTTCGTGCCCTTTTGAATGGCGGCGACAAGGTTGATCGTTCCCGGCCCGTCGCCCGTCTGGCCGAACACAAGCGTCTTCTCGCCGCTGCCGAGCGTCTGGCGGACGAACGCGGAGCCGTCAGCCGCCTTCATCTCGAACGCGGCGTAGTAGCCCGTTCTGTCCTCCTCTGCGGCGGAGAACTCCGTCCAGTCGGGAACGTGGTTGATGGTTCCACCGAAGACGACGTTCGTGCCTTCGACGCTCGCGGTGAGGCCGCTCGTCAGCTCGCCTAGGTTCTTACCGGCAAAGGTCGTTCCGTTGAAGTCCGTCTTCCCTATCGTCAGCGCCGCTGGCTGCGGAGGCTCCGCGACGAGGGCTTCCGGCGCTTCGGAAACGGTTATCTTCGCCTGACCGACCGACATCAGCATGCACACCGGGTTCCCGTCGCCGACCGTCAAGCGACCGTTGGCATCCGATTCGAGCAGCACGCGGCCTCCCGACTTCAACGTCGCCTCCGCCGCCTCCCAGTCAGCATCCTTGTCGATGACGGAGCGCGACACGTCCGCCATCGCCCCGCCTCCGAAGACGAGAACGCCAGCGCTGGGAACCTCCCAGACATTGTGCGTCCTGTACGTCGAGAACAGCCCCAAGGGGCGCTCCGCCCCGGTTGACGGCCTCACCCCGTCAGGCCCCATGCAGGCGACCATGCCCGGCATGATGTCGTGCCTCGAAGGGTCAACGGGCAAATCTTGGAACGTCGCCTGCGTCTTCGTGAACAATGGTTTCAGGGTTCGATGCTCCTGCGTTGCGAAATTTGACACTATAGCCATCTGCTTTCCTTTCCGATAACTCCGCCGCGCATCAATTCGTCAAGCGATGCGGAGTAAGAGGCGATCTTACCTCCGCTCGCAAGATCGTAGTCTATGCCCTCTGCGTACCCGGCATCGGCGAGCGCCGCGAGCACGGTGCCCTGATCGTCCGGAACGTCGAACAGGCGGGCCGCGACGCGGGCATCGTCGGTGTCCTCCGCGTACTCCTCCTCGGCATCTTCGGTCACCTCCGCGTCAGGCTCCTCCGCGTCGTCCAAGTCCTTGCGCAGCTCCTTGTTCTCCTGCGCCTCCTCCGTGTCGATGTCGCCGAAGCCCTCGGCGTACTCGACGTACTCGCACACGTCGCAGTAGATGCCGTCGAAGTCTGGGCTTCCGCATATCGGGCACACGCGGTCGGAGTTCTGCATGTCCACCTCTTCGGGGATGCGCAGCTTGTTCACCATGTTGTCGGCCAGCTTGTAGTGACCGGCGATCTCTTGGAGGGCATCGGCGTAGAACTCCTCGTCGGCATCGGCGGCCTCCTCGACGGCGCTCCACACCTCTGCGGCAAGCTCGTCGTAGCTGTCGAAGGACAGGCCGAGGCTGTCGTACTCCTCGATGAAGTCGTTGGCGAAGCCGCTTGCGTCGTCTGCGGAGCCTTCCTTGCCCTCGCCGAACGGCTCGATGCCGAACCTCCTGCACGCGGCGTTCACCTTGTCGATGACGGCCTGCCTGTCATCGGACGGTATCTCGACCTTGTTCCCGCGATAGCCCTTGCCGAGCGCGGCCTTCGCCGCAGCGGCATGGTCTTTGTCCGAGATGTCCAGCTTCCAATCGCTCGGATTGTCGGTCGGAGTGTACGCATAGTCCGACTTGCTCTTCTCCGCCGCCGTCACCCGAAGCAGCGTCCGCGCCTCGTCGTATACTTCATCGTTCATGTCGGTATGCCTCCATTGCATCGTCCCGAACATATGGTCGGCAAGCGTCCCGTCTGCTCCGCTGCCCACGTAGCTCTCCACCACGTCGTTCAATTTCTTATCGAAGATGTAGTCGTAGTTCTCCGTGCTCTCGAAGTCAGACCACCTCGCATAGCCGTACAGCTCGCCGCCGTACATCTGCCTGTTGATGCCGTCGAGGTACCAGTTGCACCCGCCAACGCCGTAGCCCCAATGGTCGGAGCCGCGAATAACGCCGTCAGGGAAGTACCAGTACTCGGAGCCTGATTCGCTCGTGTAGTCGGGAGCGCCCTGCGGCCTGTCCTCCACCTCCGCGAAGTTCGCCTCGGTCTCTATGTAGAAGTTGTCGGGGCCGAACTCCCTTTCCTTCGCGGCGACCTTGGCGGTCTTCGCCTCGGCCTCCAACGCCTGCACGGTGGCCGTCGGGTCTGCCGGGTCGTACACCCAGCTCTCCTCGAAGAACGCTATGCCGTTGCATATCTCGAACGCGAGAACGCCGTCGAACTCGCGCCCCTTCTGCTTGATGTGGTTGCAGAACTGGGCGGGCTGCTCTGCCACGTTCCCGCACACCGAGCACGTCGTGGTCTCGCAGTTATGAACGGCATACCCCTCGGCAATATAACTATGATCTTCCTCAACTTCAAAGTTATACACCATCCCCGTGTACGGAAGAACCCTTATGCGGTCTATGCGCCTCCAAGTGCCTTGTTCGTCAACATAGCACATCGCCATTTTCTTCTGTTCTTCGGAGCGATCTCCATAAGAGACGTAACGTGTGTGTTTGGCAATATCGGATATTCTCTCGGAAGACCTAGCGATTGGTTTGGACATCTTGATGCCAAGTTGAGTGCATATTGAAAATATCTGATATGCAAGGTCTTTTGAAACGGTGGAATATGCGACCCTGTGATCATCAATGTAATGTCCGTCTCCATTAAGATACGCTTCGACAAGATCGCCAAGACACTCATCATCCCAGCGCATTGCTTCGTCGCTTATTCTTTTCCCATGGGAATACTTCCCACCATGCTCTAACATCATATTTGCAAGTTCCGGTGAATTGCACCTTATCGTAGCAGCTCCACGCTTGATATATGGCCCAACCGCCTTATATCCGAGTTCAGAGCAAAGCGCCATGACTTCATCGTGATAATCAGTCTCGCTATCGCAAAACGTCCACTCGACAAACGCTGGTGCGCCAACACCAATGTTCAGCTTTTTGTCATATCCGAAGTTTCCCTCTGCGAGATAGTATCCAAGGAGCCTTGCGAACACGCGATTCCCGCCACGCGATGTGCGAACGGGCTTCGGGTCGAGAACGTAATCTCCAACCTCCAAGTCACTCGCAATGACCCATCCTTCAAAATCGGGCTGGTATCCATGGCCGTCAACGCCGTTCTTCGCGGCCTCGCGCACATGCGCCGCAAGGCTTCTATGGCTCTTGAACGAGCGCCCGCAAATGCAAGAATGCTCTGCATTGTCGCCATCATGAGCTATCCTGCTTTCACGTATGGTTCGCATCGCGTCGTTCTTCATTCGACGCACCCAGACGGGATGCTCGTCGGTAAGAACCATCGGACGTTTGCTTCCATAAGATCGCACCTCATACACGATTCCGGAATGCAAGCTCGCCATCGTGTCGGCAACCCTTCGCACGTTCCCAAGATGCGTTATAACCTCATCGCCGACCGCAACGTCTTCGATGTTTTTGACGGTGCCGTTTGACATAGTTATATGCGTTCCGGGAACAAAGCAGTTGAGGCCCATGGAAACGGTGTCGATGTCGCCGCTGCGGATGAGCGCGCACAGCCTCGGGAACGTAACCTCGTCCATCTCCATCAGAATCTCTATCCAACGGTCTTCCGGGTCTTCGTCGTGGTACACCGCGTCGATGATGTAGCCGCGCGCCCTGTCGAGGTTCGTGTTCGAGTGGTTCACGTACACCGGCTTGCCGACGAACGTGCGGTACGCGGTCTTCAGCTCCTCGTGCGGCAGCATGTCGAAGTTCAGGTTCGGAACGTCTGCGGTGCATGCGCGGACGGAGACGTACAGGAACCCGTCGCCGCGATCATCGTACTCGAACGAGCCGAGGGCCTTGCGCGCGGCGACGCGCCCGGTCGTCCCGAAGCTCGTTCCGATTATGGAGCAGTTGGAGAACTTAACGAACATGCTTGCCCTTCTTCCTCGCCTTATACGCCATGTAGCAGTCCACGATCAAGGCGGCCTCCATGAGCGCCACCAGAGCCATTTTGACGACGAGAAGCGCGTTCAGGCCCGGCAGGCCTATGAACGCGCTGTCGGCCAGCGTCACGACCGCGAGAGCGCCCATTATGAGCGCTATGAGCATCTTGTCGTTCGCATAGTAGCGGATTGCCATGACGGCGAAGCCCGCGAAGACGACGAACGCCGACGGCATGACGACCGAGTGCGGCGCTCGCGTGAAGAAGCCGCCGATGACCGACGACATGAAGACGAACACGACGAGCAGCAGCATGTCTATCGAACGCCAGCTCTTTTCGGTCTCCCCCGCGAACATGAAGACACCCGCCATGCCGTAGGCTGCGAGCGAGAAGAAGCGGGCGAACATGTCGTGCTCGCCCACCGATGCGATGATCGAGGCGGAGAGCGCCATCGAGGCGAGCGCTGCGGCCATGTAGGGCATGCTCTTGTCCCCGCACGTCCTGACGCTCAACGCGGACGCGATGACGAATATCGGAAAAGTCGCTCCGAAGATCGAGAAGACAGCGGCGTTCATCGCTTTTCGCCTCCCTTCGAGGAGCTTGCTTCGTCCTTCGAGCCTCCGAACTTCGATTCGAGCGAGTTTATGATCTGCTCCAATATCATGGGGGCTATGATGGCCGAAGAGAAGGCCGTCCAGATCGACTGATCGACTATCACGCCGACCGCGCCGCCCATTATCAGCGACGCTACGAAGCCGAGATGGACGTACACGTCTCCGTCGTCCTTGCGCTCGATGCGCAGCGGAAGCTCCAAGCAGCCGTCGTTCACGCAGATGTCGCGGACGAACGCACCGCAAGCACCGGCGAGGAACAGGAACAAAGCCTGCTCGAAGCTGGTTATCTCGCTCATGTGCACGAGCGATGCGAAAAGTTCGTCCACGCTGCGCTCCCTTCTTTAGTAAAGGGAGGCATCTTCTCCCTTGTAGCGGTCTCTGTTGCGAGCCAACTGGCCGGTGCTCTCCTCTTGGAGTTCCTTCTGCTCCTGCTGGCTGAATATCCTTGTGGCGCTTTTATTGTATCCGCTGTTGCTTTTCGCCGCCACCGGCAACGCGACGCGCCGAGCGCCCGCAGACACGCACATGACACCGCCGTACTCGTGGACGCGCATCGCCTCGCGGATGCCGCGCTGCATCGTCTCGGGGGCCGATTCGTCGAGGAACGCGACGGCCTCGCGCCTCTCGCCCTCGTTGGTCGAGTACAGGCGCGCGACCATGGCGTTGAACACCTCGTCCTCGAAGCAGTCGGGGCACAGTTCGTGCAGCCCATCGCGCTCGCCGTATTTCCCGCAGTGCGAGCAGAAGCCCGTCTCGTTGTAAACCATGCTTGCCGTCCTATCTCCGAAGAACTCTTTCCTCGCCCTCGCGTTGCTCACCATGAGCGTCGCGAGCGCGTGGCTGCACATCCTGCCGCCCCAGCCGCTCCTGCTGCTGTGGCCCGGAGCGCCGTCGTAGTAGCTGCCCCACTTGCAATCGCACAAGTAGCCCTGAACCCATCCGCCGTAGTTAGGCGACTTGTTCCATCCCTTGCGCGCGAGTATCACGCCGTAGGGGCCTCCGCGATAGACGGGGAAGCGCCCCGCCACCTGCGCGCTCGTGACGACGGCATCGACCTCCTCGCTGTCGTCGCGGGTGATGACAACGCCGCCCGTGGCGGCTATGGCCTCGGCCTTCGCCTTCACGTCCGCCCATGCCGCGCGCTTCTCCAACATCGACGTTTTCCGCATGTCGTCTGCCACCGCGAGCGGGCAGTGCAGCAGGCGCTCGTCGGAGCGTTCGTAGGAGCATGCGCCAAGCTCGACGCTCGCCGTCCTCTCCGACACGTCAACCCTCTGCACGCACCGCCCGCAGTCCCAGAACATGCAGTCGCATCCGCTACTCATCGCCGCCGTCCTCCGCGACCAACGGCACGCCCTGCTCCACCAGAGATGCCGTTCGCTTGCTGCGGACGCTTGCGCGGTGGTTGGCGACCACGGAGCGCTTCGTGCTCCCAACGTCCTTCATGGCGCTTCTGGCGGCCTCGTGCGGGATGTCTCCGCCCTTCGCCGCGAACGTGCCCGGAGCGTCCATGTCCTCGCGCCTCTCGTCCGACACGTCGGGTCTTGCGCCGTCTCCGGGGGCGTACTCCTCCTCGTCCACCACGTCGGTCACCGCTTCGAGCTGCGATACCGCCTCCTCTTCGGGCGACTTCCCGAACGGGCCGTCCTTGCCGTCGTCCTCCTTCGGGGCTATCTTCTTCAGAAGCTCCTGCTCTTCCAACGGCGCTATGCCGTCCTTCATGAACTTCACCGTGTCGGGAGGAACGGGAACGCCCTTCTCGACGCACGCGCGGAAGATCGCGGCGTGCTCCTCCGCGCGCTGCACGGCATCGTGTATGGCATCCTGCGATGCCTGCTCCGCCGTCGCACGGTAGTCGATGTCGGTTCCCATGAAGAACGCCTGACGGGCGATTGGCACGCCCTGCTTCTGCAACTGCATGAGGAAGTCGCGCGTCTTCTCCGTCGTGTTGAAGTTGATCGTCTCCATGCGCAGCTCCGGATAGAGCAGCTTGGGAACCTCCTTGATGACGTAGCCGCCCTCTCCGTCGTTGACCGATTCGTCCCACACCTCGCGCCACTCGGTCTTGTCGATCTTGACCCCGCCTATGATGTCGTAGTCGTAGATGCCGTTCGCCTCGGCGACGAACGCCGCGCGGCGGTTGTACAGCTCGCACAGGCACTTCTGGTAGCTGCGGAGCATCTGGCTCGCCAGCTCGAACTCCATGGCCGACGTTGCGTACGGGCCGCTCGCAGGCTTCAAGATCGACGATGAGAGGCCCCACGCCATGAACAGGCGGTCGTCGTACATGTCGATGTCGTTCTTGAAGTTCGCCATCTTGTCGCCGCGTATGACCTCCTGCACGTTCACAAACTGGTTTGTGACCAAGGCTCGGAAGTCGGACGAAAGCGCCTCGTCGAGACGCGTTCGGAAGGTAGCTATGGCGTTCGGAGACGGGATGTAGGGGCTTCCGTCGGCAAGGTTGCCTCCGAGCGAGAACAAGAGGAGCGGCGCGTACATGCGGTCTGCCGTCGCGAGCATGGCCGACTGAAGGCGCTCCTCCAACCGCAGGGTGTTCCAAGCGCGCAGGGCGACCGGCGTTCCGTGAAGGTCTCGCACGCTGTCCTTGTTCGCGAGGTGGACGCATCGGTCTGGCGATATGAGGATGTCCTTTCCGGTCTTCACCAGCTCGGCGAACTCCGGGTTCTCCTCCTCGAAGATGCGCCCTGCAACGTCCATGCTGTTGACGATGCGCTTCATGTCCTCGTCGGGAACGAACTTCAAGATGTTCTCCGATGAGAACGGCACCCTTATTATCTCCATCTGGCGCGGGTCTAAAAGCTCCTCGCCCGTCCATATGCCCAAGCTGTCGTCCCACACGCCGTTGGCGAACACCTCTCCGTACTGCCAGTACTCGCGGCCAACGTCGATCAGGAAGTTCTCGTAGTCCAAGTCCTCGAAGAAAATCTGCTCGAAGAAGTCTTTCACGTCCTTGTTCTTGCATTCGAGGTGCGCGCCTGCGGTGGGGTACCTCGCGTACACCTCCAAGCAGTTGTGAGACGCGAAGCCGTCGGCTAGATAGCTATGGTCTTCATCGACCTCCAAGTTGTACACGGCCCCCTCGAACCTCTCGACGGACACCGACTTCACCGCGAAGTGCATGTAGTCGCCGCTTAGGAAGCCGAGGGAGACGCGCGAGTACGGGCGCTTCTCGCGCTCGTGCCGTATACCATTGTCGTCGCGAAAAGAGCATGCCGATGCCCCGCTGTACCTCACAGCGCCGAGCGACGTTTGCACGATGGACGCTTTCTCATTGTCCGCGACGAACCTCTCGAACATGCAGTTCCGAGGCCATTTCACGCACACCTCGTAACCGCACCTGATCGAAATAGCGGCAAGGCCGTTCACAAGATCGCGGGAGACGCTGTTCATCACGATCTCGTTCTTCCCGTTGCAGCCGTCTCCACGGAAGAACCCGACAAGCAGCTGACGCTGCTTCTCGATTGGAAGCTCCTGAACCCATAGCGGTATGCGCTTCGAGTGAGCGCCGCACGAAAACTCATCGCGCAGCCATTGGGCGAGCGGCGCGGAGTTCACATCGACGACCCACATGTTCCTGCGCCCGTCTCTGCGAGCCTTCGCCTCGATGCCGAGGCATTCGCGGCATATCCTCTTAACGTCATCAACGTACTCGACCTCATGCGCGCCGAAGCAGATGCTCGTCCTGTTGCCCGATGCCGCTCCGTCAGAGAGATGGTATCCCACGAACCTGAAGAAGTCTGCATTCGCCTTGATCTCCAACCGCATCGAACGCTTCGACTTCGTTGGGGGGACGACCTTGCCCGTCTTCGTCTTGTACGAACCCTGAACCCATTCGACATCGCGCTTCGCGACGATACGCTCGACATCCTCGACGCTTTTGCCGACCGGCATCACAAGATAGTCTCCGATGCGAACCTCGCTCGCCGAAACCCACTTGTACTCGCCCTCCGGCAGCGCTCCGTCAAGGTACGTCGTGCCGCCCGTGCGTCTGAACACGTACAGGTTGTGGTCTTCGGTGCAGCGCAGCTCCGAATCGCTCTGATGCACCTTGAACGAATACATGTCCCCGTCATACCCGAACGCCATTGTTTCGAGAACCTTGCGGTAGCGCCCAGCATGCGTCTTTACCTCGTCTCCGACCGCCACGTCCTCGATGGGCACGAGAGACCCTTCGACATCGACGAGCGTCCCGGCGGGGTGGCACGCGCGCATGACGGGGTTGGTCTTCATGATGACCTCAACGCCGTCGAGGAGGTTCTTCCTCGCCTCCTCGTTGTGGTCGATGTCCATGTAGTTGTTGTAGCCGTAGCCTCTAAGGCCGATGCGCTTCTGGCGAGCCGGGTCGAATATGCGCGGTATGGCGAACTCCGCCCCCGGCTCCCCGAACGCCGCCGTGTGCTCGAACTTCGAGCTTGCCGGTGCCGCCTGCTCAACGAGCACGCGAAGATGGGACGCGTCGTGCGCCTGCACCTGACGGGTGGGGAGGTTGACTATCGCCTTCTTGCCTTTAGATTCCATGGACTTCGCATCCTATCTCCTTGTAGCTGCTGCCGTCGCTTAGTATGTACGGCTTCACGCTGTACTCGACCTCGCTGTTCATGAGCGTGGCGCTCGACTGCTCCAACCGCAGCGCGTTCTTTCCGCTAATTATACAGTCTTCAACGGTGAACTCGTCGCAATCGTAGAGGTACACGCCGGTGTCCACCGCCCGGTAAGAGTAGTAGACGGTGTTGGAAAGCTCGGAGACGGTGCCCTGCTTGTCTATCGCCCCTATGCGGAACGCGTTGTCCTTCGAGGAAAGGGCGGTCTCCATGAACACGACGGTGCCGTAGCTCGCCTTGCCCTTGCGCCAATCCGTCGCCGCCAGACCGTTCACGTAGATTCGATACTTGTAGTACGTTCCGTCGTCCGTCCACGGCGCGCCCTCGCTCGCCGGGTTGAAGGCGAGTATCGCCTTCGAGCTGTCGGTTGACGAGCGCGTGACCGTGAGCAGCACCGGCGGCTTCACGTGCGGCGGGTTGTACTGGTACTCCACGCGCCCCGGCACGCTGGCCCAGTCGTTGTACGCCGTGACCGTGAAGGTCGTCAGCTCGACCTCGAACCAATCGACGGCCAGCGTGTAGTCGGTCTGCCCACTCACGTATTGGACGGTGAACGAGCGCGAGTTCACGTTGTTGGTTATCACGAACCGCGTGGGGGCAACGTCGATGATCGCGGAGAACGACAGCACCAGCTTCGTTATCTCCCGATCTTCGTAGTTGTTGTCCTGACGCGCGCGCACCCAGTTGAAGCCCATGGGAGGGCTTTTCAGCGTGAGGGTGGCGCTGTAGGGCGAGTATCGACCGGACACGGAGCTGTAGACGCGCGCCCTCACGTAATAGGTGAGGTACTGCGTCGTGAGCGAGCCGTTGAACGATGTCCACGTGCTGTTGTTCGTCGAGTATTCGAGCTGCACGACCGAGCTGTAGGTGTTTCCAGCGTCGTTCTTCGACGATGCGGACAGCGACGTGCCGGAGCGCGAGCCTGTCGGGGTCGCCGGGGCGTAGAGGGTGCCGTACCCCGTGACGCTGCCGGAGTTCGCCGTGCCGCCCGTGCCGTACGCCTGCACGTATACGCTGCCGGTCTTGCCCTTGATCGAGGAGGGCCAGCTGATCGAATAAGATGCGCCGGAAACCGCGCCCGAAGCGCTCGCCACCGTCTTGACCAGCGAGCCGCCAGCGTAGATTCTGAACCCCGTTCGCGGCTTCGACGCGGTTGGCGCGTTCGCCGAGAACGTGACGGTCGCCGTCGTGTCGGTGACCGACGAGAGCGAGAGGCCGTAAGGAGCGTCGGGCGCTACCGCGCCGTTCGCCAGCGAAACCGTCGATATGCTTCCCGCGAAGCCGTCGAGGTACGTGTACGTCGCGTAGCTCGCCTTGTCGGAGCGCTTCCAAGCGGCGTAGCTCGACACCTGCACGAGGCTGAACTTCTTCGTCTCGTAGCCGCCCGTGGTGCTCCAAATGCTCGCGTTGCTGTAGGTCGCAACGCCGGGTTCCAGCTTCGCAAGCAGCTTCGCGCTGCCAGCGTTCAGCTTGCCGTTCGAGGAGACGGACACCGTTCCCTCGTAGATGTAGGTGTAGTAATCGGTGAGCGACTGGGTGTTCTTCCACGTGAACGTAGCCCCGAACGTGGTGTTCGCCTTGACCGAGAAGCCGGTGGGGGCGCTCGGCCTCGTCAGGAGCGCAACGGTCTGCGACAGCTTCCAAGAGCCTGTCTTGCCGTACGTCGCTATCCTTCGAGAGCCGACGTTGCCGTTCGCGCTCACGCTGTTCGTCCACGGGTTGGCGCTGATCTGCGAGCCAGACCATCCCGGAGATGCCGCGTCGCTGTCGAACACGGCAACGTCAACGTTCGTCTGCGTGGCGGGTGCCTGCGCGGTCGAATGCGTGTCGTACGCAAGGCTCTCGCTCGTGCCGTTCGACGACGTGTACGACGTGAGCGTCGGGGTCGCCTGCGTCGCCCAAGTAGCGTCGAAGTAAGTCCTGAAGTCGGGAATATCGACGGAGCCTACCACGTTCGACGAGCCGGAAACGCCGCCGTCGCAGAACGTCGTGTAGTAGTCGGCATCGTAGCCGGGGTGCAGCGTCACGCTCCACGTCTGGTTGCCGCTGCCAGCCTCGGTGTTGCTCCACGAGAACCGATGGGAGTTCCCGCCGATGGTGACGTTCACGTACCTCTCGTCGGAGTAGAGCCACGCGTTGTAGGTCTCGTAGTAGGCCGTGACCCTGAACGTGACTGCGGTGCCGGAGCGGGACGTGACCGACGTATCGACGTAGAAGCGAACGCCCCATCCTCCCTTGTTGTACGCAGACCAGCCGGAGTTAGCCATGGTTTCCCCTCAACGTCATGCGGTATATGCCGGAGCGCGAGCCGCTTACCGACAGTATGGCGGAATCTTCCCCGGCCTTCTGCTTCAGAACGGTGTGCTCCTTGCTCTGACCTTCGAGCGACACGTTCCCGCTCACGACGATGCGCGTCACGACGTACACGCCGATGGAGAACTCGACTATCCCGCCGCCGAATCCCTCAACGTAGTCGATGGCCGACTGTATCGCCAGCGTGTCGTCGGCTATGCCGTCGCCCTTCGCGCCGAAGTCGGCGACGGACGCGTGGCGAAGCCCCGATTCGTACGCCGAAACGCTTATGGGGAGGGCGGACAGGTCGTTGCCCATCGCTATCGACAGGTAGTCGTCGTACGGCATCGACACCGAAGCGTTGGGGGCTATCGACTTGTCCCCGACCTGAATGCGGTAGTTCGCCAAGTTGCGTATTTCCATGAAACGAAGCACTGGCCGCCCTTTGCCCTTCTCTCGCTTTTACCCGATAATTGTACTCAAAACAAGGTCGCTCGGATAGCGGCCCGGAAGGAGCGCCATGAAGTACAGGGTTGACGATATATTCGCAACGCCGAGCGAGCAGGCGCGCGGCCTCATGTTCAGGGAGGACTATCCGGAGGACGCTTGCGCCGCGTTCCTCTACCACGACGAGCCGCGCGTGCTGTCGTTCCACGGGCGCAACTGCCTGTTCCCGATCATCGCGGCGTTCTTCAGGAAGGACTTGACGCTCGACTGCTGGCACGTCCTCGAACCCGACGGGGAACCGGCCTCGTCGGTCGGCGAATGCTCCCTCGTCGTCGAGGTCAAGGCGACCGAACGCAACATCGCGGTCGTCTCGCAGTGCGTGAGGGCCGCAATCGACAAGAACTGCATATCCCTCCTGTAAAACGAAAGAGGCCCCTCACGGGGCCTCTCGCTGCCTCTTACGGCTATTCTTTCTTCGCGTGCTTCGCCTCGCCAACGTCCTCGGCCTCGCCGCCGATGGGCAGCTCCGCCTTGTCGTCGCTTGTGAAGTGAAAGAACTTGTCGAGCCATTCGTCTGTAACGCCAATCGCCTTGAACAGGTTGTAAGCCGCCTGAACTCCGCCCACCACGGCGGCCACCCAGAGCACGAACGTCTCCGGTGTCGGCGCTCCGCTGATGAAGGCGGTGAAAACGCCAGCGGCCAGCGACATGACCACGGCTATCGTCCAGTTGACCTTCTTAGACCAACCGCCGCGCTTGACGAGCTGAACGACATAGGGCAGGAAAAGCGAGAAGAACACGGCAGCGATAGCCGGAACCCACGCCTCGAAACCCTCGAACATAGCGTCTCCTCTCTTCGGGGTCTTTCCGCCCCGCCTCGCGGGGCCTTCGGGACATTATACGCCGAAGCCGCTACAGGCCGCCACCCCACGGCCTCCCGGCCCATCCGTCGGTGAGGCCCATCTGCCTCTCGAACTCCATGGAGCGCTCGAAGTAGAACTGCTCCTTCGCAAGGTTCTCCCTCATGCCGACCTCCGGCATGTAGCCGCCCTGCGCCGCGCCGGTGATGCGCAGCAGGGTTCCCTCTCCAAGCGCCTCGACCTGATCTGACAGGAGGTTCACGCACACCGTCGAAACGCAGTCCGCCATGTCGTTGTGGGTAACGTCGCCCGTCTCCGGGTGGTCTACCTTCTTGCCGTTCTTCAGGATGAGGAACTTCAGCTCCTTCTCCAACATGCACACCTCGCCGAGACCCAGTATGTCGTCTATCACGAACGGGGCGTGAACCCATCCTTGGTAGAGGGCCTGCTTGAACCGCTCCCAGCGCTTCATGTTCTTCTTCTCGGTGGCGGTGTCCTCCTCGATGACGACCGAGCCGTTGAGGAACGTCCCCATCGTCCTCTCCAAGTTCAGCGTGTCGATGAGCGACGCGCTCTGGTACTGGTCGAACGTGCAGCGGACGATGTTGAACAGCTTCAGGTACTCGATGATCTGCTTCTGCACGACCGTGTAGTTGATGCGCCGAACGCCGTGCTCGTCGGGAGGGAAGTCCTTCGCTTGGAAAATCTTCTGCACGTCGATGAAGGCGTGGAAGAAGCCGTCCTCGCACAGCTCCTTGTGGCCGATTGCTATGCAGAAGTTGTCGTTCACGCGCCCAGCGTCGCAGTGCATGACGTACTGGCGGTCGATGCGCCCGTGCCTAGCCGGGACGTTCGCGTTGCCCTGAAGGTCTGGGTACGCGTTGAACATCTTCTCAACCATGTCGGGGTTCAGGTACGCGTCCTGCGACTTGGCGAACTGCGCACGGTACTCAACCCTGAACTTCTCCGGGTCGCGCTCCTCCTCCATGGCGAACGATTCGTCCTGCTCCGGAGGAAGCAGCAGGGGCTTGCCTATCGCCGGTACGTACTGGCCGTCCGTGAACAGCTCCCACGACGGCGCTTGCATGCAGAACATGTCGGGGTGCTTCGAGCTGCCGTCCTCGTCGCGCTCGAAGGCGTTCTTGAACAGCTTGTAGAACATGCCCACCTCCGACACGGGGGTGGACGGGACGACTATCATGGCCTCCTTGCCGACCTGACGCAGCGACGGCGTTAGGGCCTTCCAGATCGCCTCCGACGATGCCTTCAGGCCGTCGTCGCGACCGTAGGCGAACTCGTCGTACGCCTGTATGATCGAGGCGTTGCCTCGCGCGGAATCGGGGTTGGCGGCCTTCGGCTCGACGAGAAGCGATGCCCTGCGCCTTATGTTCTTCCTGATGCCCGATTCGATCTGCCGCATCTCCTCGCGCTCGTTGAACACCTTGTCCGCAGCCGTTTCCAGCTTTATCGCGGTCTCGGACAGCGAGCTAGTCCACGGGTCGAACCACGAGCACTCTATGATGGTGTTCAGGATGTCGAGGTACAGCGCGGACTTCGCTTGGCTGAACGTCGTTGCCATGACATCGACGTGCATCTCCTTGCCGTCCGGCAGGTGGAGGACGCGCTGGGGGTTGCCGAGCGAGAGCATCTGGGCCAGCTTGTAGTCGATGAGGTGCGACACGGTGAAGCCCTTTGAGCCGCGTCGCCCGAGGCAGAAGATGTTCTCGCGGAAGTGCTTGTATCCGCGCTTCTTCAGCCACTCGATGCGGTCGAAGATGTCGAGCGGAATCTTCACCGGGCCGCCGTTGCGCGTGCTCTCGCGCCACCCTTCTATCACTTGGAAGTCGTACCGGTTCATCTGGTCGATCTCCAAGAAGATGATCTTCATGAGCGTCTTCTGGCGGGGGTACAGCGGTGTCCATTGCAGGGACGGCGTGTACATGTCGTAGAAGTCGCAGATCGGCGGGAGCCGTTCGAGCGCCAGCTTCGGGGCCGCCAGCGACGAGAAGACATCTATGCCGTGCTTGATCTCGCCCATGCTACTGAAGCAGGTTGGTGTCCCAACCCATGTCCTTCATCTGCTTCGAGCTGTAGCGCTGCGCGTCGTACGCCTTGCGCTCGATGTCCACGCCCTCGTCGAGGTACGCCTGCTGGCGCTTGTCGAGGCGGCCCGTGACCGTCACGACCGGGTAGAAGGTCTCGGTCTCCCTGCCGGGGACGATGAGGCCGGCGACGGCCACCGGCTCCTTCTTCGATTCTATCCCTATGTAGCCGTCGAAGCCGAGCCTGTCGTGGAGGTAGGCGAGCGACCACTTCAGCATGTCGGCAACCAAGTCGATCTTCTGCTTGCGGTCGTCGCAGGTGCGGCCTTCGTACCGCGCGGAGAAGTCCCGCTTGAACTGCTCTATGCGCCTCTGGTCGTCGGAGTTGATTCCCACGTTCGCCATTCTGTCCTCCAAAAGTGAAACGGCGCTCCCGCGCCAAGTCGATTCCCTATGACGGGCCGTTGCCCATGTACCGCTCCGTCCAGTCGCCTATCTCGTCGTCGCGGTTGGCGTAGCCCCCGCAGTTGCCGGAGTTCGGTTCGACGATCAGCTCCGGAACGTCGGCATCGCAGGCGCAGCCGAAGAAGCAGACGGCGAAGTTGTTCACGCCGTCTATCCTCCTCCCGTGGAAGCACGAGAAGCACGACTGTTTCCTGTTGCCCGCCTTTTTCAAACCGCTCCTTCAAGAAAGCCCCGGCACGGATGCCGGGGCATAGTATCGCACAGAACAGCGCGCCGCCGCTACGCCTCGTCTATCAGGATGGCGTCGCAGTTGTTGCATCGGTGCTCCTTGTGAGACTTCACCACGACGTAACCGGCGAGGCGCTGTAGCTTGCGCACGCTGTTGGGCTTGATCTCGGCGATGAAGCAGCTCGACGTGATGAGGTCGATAAGCTCGCCGGTCGTCCCGTGCTCGCCCGCCGACGTGCCGAGGCGGTATTCGTCGAAGCACGTGAGCGACGTTGCGCGCACGCGGGCGGGCAGGCCGTGCTCGGAGTACATGTGCATGATGCGCTTGCGCATGCGCGGTATCTCCTCGCCGTAGACCTCCCTCATGGTGTACGCGAGGCCTTCCAAGCTGTCAACGGCGTTCTCGACCTTCTCGCCGATGACGCGGAGGATGTCGTCGTACGATAGGTCGCGGATGTTGATCGGGTCTAGGTAGTCGTCGCACTCGATGATGCCGCAGCTCGCCTCGTTGAGGAAGATCGGGGACACCTCCGGCGCTTGGAACTTGCGCTTGTGGACGAAGCGGATGCCAGCCATGTAGGTCTCCCCCACGTCGTAGCGCTTGTCGGGGATGAGGATGTCGATCTGGATGTGCCCCAGCGAGCTGTCGGTTCGGATGATCTGGGCGCTTCCGCCGACCTTCTCGTAGAGCACCTTCAGGCAGTCCACGAAGTCGATGTTCTGGCGCTTCGCCTCGCCGAACTCGACGAGGTTGGGGGTCGTCTCGTCGCCGGAGCGGCGCGTTCCGAGCGCGAACTTCCTGTCGCCCTCCTTCTTCAGCCAGTAGTTGATGTTGTCGGCCCGCATGTCAGGCCCCAAGCGCACGAGGTACGGCACGGGAATCTTCAGCAGCGCGCCGATCTTGTCGTAGCACGCGATGTGCCCGACCAGATCAAGCTTCTCCTCGCCCATGGCGTTCTTGCCCACGAGGTGCATGTCCTCGTTCTTCACGCGCATCTCGCTCCCGAGCGCTTCGGAGCGCTCGACCGCATCGTAGGCCTTCTTGGCGCGCTCGTAGGCCTGCCTGACCGTGATGATCTCCTTGCCCGCCTCGTTCACGTACTCCTCTATCGTCTTGCCGAGGTCTGTGTATGCGTCTGCCATCTCCCTAGCCTTCCTTCGATTGTCTCTCTATGGTCTCGACGGCCACAGCCGCCTTCCTCGCGGAGTTCATCATGTCGGCGTAAAGCCCTCCGCGCGAAACGCCCATGCTCTCCGGCGTGAGCTGCGCCGCCACGTTGACCGTCCCGACGGGGACGAGCAGGCAGCTAACGCCAGCGCCCACCATCGCGTCGCTTATCGCGCCGACGGCCTCTTGGCCGATGTCCGCGCTCACCTCGACGACGTAGGTGGGCCTGCCTATGTCGTTCTGAAGCTCCATGACGCGCTCGACGTACTCCGCCGCCGCTCCGACGGCATCGAACCCGGCCTTGTCGGCGACGTACTCCGCAAGCGCCGCCCTGTCCCACACGACGCATCCGCCCTGCGGCTCCCGCCGCGATGCCTCGTCGCGCTCCTCGCGCCTCCTACGGAACAAGCCCATGCGGCACCTCGCCTTCTATCTCCTTGAACATGTCGAGCGCCATGGAGAGCGCCTTGCGCGACGGGTTGCCGAACTCGTCGCCGTCGGGAACCGCCCAAGCTGGCGCGGACATGTCGATAGGCTCGCACCGCCTCTTGCACGGGTACCACTTCCGGTCGATGCGGACGCTGAAGGTGAACTCCCATTCGGCCCCCAAGTCATCGTAGCCGATCAGGATGCCGTCCGCGCCGTCCGTCTTGACGCAGTTGCGCCACCCGTTCACCAGAGAGCGCTCGACGAGCGCGGAAAACCTCTCGAAGTCGTTCATGCGAACACCTCCTCGTCCGCCATGCCGCCGCTGGCGACGTGAACGCCCATGATTCCCTTCACGTTGTCGGCGACTATGGCGTTGATCTCATCGACGGCCTTCGGGTCGTCGGCGTGCGAGGATGCCATCGACCGGAACTTCTCCCTAGCCGCCTCCTCGCGGTTGGCAGCGTCGGCGGACTTGACTTCGAGCGCCCGAATCGTCTCCGCGAGCGACGCTATCCTGCCCTCGCACTCCGAGAACTCGTCGAACGCCTCGCGCCATTCCTGCATGACCTTGGTGATCGCGCTCCGCGAAGCGCCGTCAAGACCGGGCATCGTCACACCGCCGGTGTCGTCGTCGAGAAGTCGTACACGGAGGCGAGCGATGGTTCTATCAGCGTCTCGGCACCGTCGTCTTCGAGGGTCGCCGCGACCGCTCCGGGCCTCGCCTGCTCCTGCTTCCGGTTCTGCTGCGCCGCGCGCTTCAGCGGCTTAGGCCCGGAAGATGCCCTCTGCGGGGCGCTGACGGCCCTCTGGGGGGCGCTGGGCTGCTTTTCGGGTTCGGATGCCGCAGCGGAGGCTTCGGGGGCGCAGAACAGCTCTGAGGGCTTCACGGCTATCTTCGCCGCCGCCTCGCTCCTTCCCCTGCTCTCCGCAGCCACCTCCTCGATGCCGCCGGGAATCTTCACCTCGCGCTTGCGGGAGGGCTTCGGCCCCTCCGCCGGTGCGGCCTTCTTGGCCGGTGCGGCCTTCTCGGGGTTCGCTGCGCCGCCCTGCGAGAGGAAGCCCTTCACGACCGCCTCGAACTGCTCGCGGTGCCTCGCGCACACGTCGTCGAGGAGCATGTACCTCTCGCCGTCGATAAGAACCTCGATTGCGGCGGGCTTGTCCTCGCCGTACTCTTCCAGAATCGCCTCGGTCTCCTCCGGGGATATGACATCCCCGCAACCGGGCACGTCGCACACCAACGCTATGCCCATGAGCTTCCATCTCCTTTGAACGCTCGATTATTTAATCGACATTGTATCACAGCCACTTGCCCTCGGTTGAGAATCTTTGCCAGTCGCCGGAGGCGAGCACGTTGCCGAGCGTCGGGCACCAGTCGCCGCGCCTGTTGCCCATGAGCCACTTCCGGAAGTCGGGGTTGCGAAGCGCCCGCAGAACGTCCTCCCTCCAACGCCCAACGCCGTCGCCCGCAGCCTCTGCCGCCTCGGCCACGATCTCCCGCTCGCGCTCCAAGAAGCTCTCGTTCTGGTACCGCAGCGGAACGTCCGGGTACGCCTCCCTGAAGTCCCGATGCGCAGCGTCGATTAAATAATCGAGTTCTGCGGTGCCCTGCCCTTGGGTGTCTGCGGAGATTTTCCGCGCGCGCGCGCGTTCATTCGTTCCTCCATCATGTCCCTCTCCGTCAGGAGTGGTTTGGTTGTTACAGGTTGAAGGGGTAGTCTCTGTAACGTAGTCTATGTATATGTCCCCTCTTTTTTGAGGAGACCCTGTCATCATTTTTGATGGGAGGGGGGTGTCCGGGTATGTAAGCTCGAAGATGCGCTCGACGTTGGGTTTGATGAACAGCACGTTGTTCAAAACCGTGTCGTCGGTTTCGATTGTCCTGAACACTCTGGTGATCGCTCCGAGCTTTTCCAAGAGGACGACGGCGCGCATGGCGGACTGCTTGGAGATGCCGAACTGGTCGGAGAGCTGCTTGTACGAACGTTGGAGCAAGTCCCCTTTGAACTTCCTCTGGAAGCCCACGGTCGCGCCCGTGCGCTCATCGCGCATCTCGGTCGGACGATACCAGTAAACTACGTCCGAAAGAACCATGATGGCGTTGAGGTTCGGCTTCCCCGTATCGCCCACGACCGTTTTGAACCAAGAGCCGGGGATGACGTTCCCTGTGATGTTGAGCCGGCCGATTGCCTCGACCTCCGGCGTTGTCTCTCTCATGCCCCCTCCCCTAAATGCCCTTTGGGCCGACAGCTGCGTACCATTCGATTGACCTGCCGCCGTAACTCCCTGTTTTCACAAGACCGGCGCGAATGAGCTTGTCGAGCGCTTCGTCGATCTCCGTCTGCGAAGAGAATGTGAGAAGCGAGGCGAAGAGGCCAGGGTCGCCCTGCGTCCAATAAAGGCCGTCGTGGAAGTGCTCGCCGTTCGCGGCGCTCCGCTCGCATCGGGCGGCGATCTTCTCGTAAACGACTGCTGCCGTTACGCCGACTTTCACCGCGACGTTTTGGTCGAACGACTGTAGTGCCATGAGATACCCCTAACAAAAAAAAGACCTGTCGGACATTTCGCGTAGGGGTGCGCGATGACCTAAACAAGTCTTTCCGACATTTTAGATCATCACGCACCCCTACGCAAGACCCCATTGTATACCCAAGCGCCCAGAGATCACAAGATCATAACGCGTCGAACGGCATCCATTCGATTCTGTCCATCACGGCGCGCTCGGTTCTCCCGTCAATCGCGTCGCCCTCGAACCGAAGCTCGATGCCCGTCTTCCCTCCAAGGCCGCGCTCGATGTACGCTTCGAGCACCTTCTGCGCCTCGCTGTCGATGACCGATGCCCTGTGCATCTGCTCGACGGTCAGGCCGCAGCCGGTGAGCATGTCTATCCACTCCTTGGTGGCGACGGTCGAGTATGCTATGGGGCGCTTCAGCCCCGGAGCGTGCCACTCCACGTCGTGGCAGTCCCAATCGCTCTTCCTCGTCATCGCGGCAGCCTCGCTCCCGGCGCGTAGCGGCAACGGCAGCGGTTGCGGTCGTACACGTCGCGCCCCGCCTGCCCCATGGACGCTCCGTAGCGCTCCAAGAGCCTCTTGCCCTGCTCCACGGCGTGGTCGATGTCCATGAACTCCTCGACGAGCCGCACGTGGTCTGCGTGGTCGCCGGTCTTGGCGAACTCCTCGAACGCCTCGCGCGCCTCGGCCAGCTCCTCGGCGACCTTGCGCAGCTGCGTGTCGATGTCGGCGTACTCGCAGCCCGTGAAAAGCCCCGGCATCTCCGGGTAGTTGTAGCGGTGGCGCATGCCAGATTCCTCCTTACTCGGAACGTGAAAAGGGCACCCTCTCGGGTGCCCTTCGATGTTACATCCCATAGGCGCTCGGCGCTAGATGGCGACGTAGCCCTTTTCGTCGATCATGGCGTAGAACTCCTGCACCGGGAGCCACTTGGCGGCACCCTCGTTGAACATGGAGGCAGCGCTGGCGGTGTCTGCGTACTGCACCATGCCCTCGCCCTTCGCCATGACCTCTATCACGTTGCCGTCGTCGCCTTGGTACTGGCTCCCCTCGACGGCAACGTCGGCGTACACGTCGTGGCGGGCGCTCCTGATGATGTCGCCGCGCTCGATCTGCCCGACGAGGGCGGCTGCGGTCGCGGTGAACAGCGCGCCGCTGTCGAGCTGCACGCCGCTCACGGAGTTGCCGGAGACGGACGCTATGCGCATCTTGGAACCGGTGTGGGCCGACGCGTACACGTCGCCCTCGGCGATGCCTATGTAGCGGTCGTACCACGTCTGGCAGTGGTCTAGCGCCTCCGCGTACCCCTGCGCCGAACCGCTCGACACCTCGATGCCCTCCAACGTCACGCACCACGACACCCCGTCAGGCCCGAACGAGATGTGCGATTCTATGCCGGGGCTGAACTCCATCGTGTCGGTCACCGGCTCGACGGCCATCGTGCCCATCGAATGGTCTACCGAGAAGGACGTTCCGCACTCGTTGCACATGAAGGTGTCTGCGGGAGCGTCCTCGTACACCATGGTGGTGTTGGCGGAGGAGCACATGGGGCAGCACGTCGGGTCTTGCGGCCCCATGAGGTATTCGATGCTGCCGATGTCCCCTGCGGTGACGTAGCGCCCCGCCACGTCCATCTGGGAGGCGTAGAGCCTAGATGCGAGCGTGGACGGGCGCTTCGCGAGCGCGCTGAACCGGTACTTCCTGCCGTCCTTCAGGGCGTAGCGCTCGTCCGCCTCCTCGAACACAGCGTCGAGGTCGGCGAAGTCCTCCTCCGTCGCCTGAACGATCTCCAAATCGTCGTCGAAGACGACCTCCGGCTCCGTGAACGGTGCCACAAGCTCCTCGATCTCGTCGCGGCACAGAAGCCGTTCGTACTCCACGATGGCATCGGATATGGCCTCGCGGGCCTCGGCCTCGGCCTCGTCCATCGTGTACACGTCCTCCACGCCTTCGGCGACCTGCGCGAGAACGTCTTGCCTGTGTCCCATAATCACTGCTCCTTCATGCGCATGCGGGTTCTGCTTGAGATTTTAGCAGCAAAAGAAAAGCGGCGCACCCCAGTAGGCCCTCGATTAAATAATCGAGCCTGCGGGGCGCGCCGCCTCGTCCCTCGGAATCAGTCCAAGTAGCGCAGGTCTGAAAGCGCCTGCCGCACGTCCATGTCCGGGCACGCCTTCAGTATCGCGAGAACGCCGGGCACCTCGTACTCGCGCACGCTCACCATCTCGCGCTCGCCGTGGACGTGCTGCATGTGCTCCTGAAACGTGACGCGCAGAAGCCCGTCGCGCGTGATCTCGCCGGGTCGCTCCGGCTTCACCCAGTAGGCGTTCTCGCCGTCCTGCTTCGCATATTCGACGCTCGTAGCCATCTCCATCTCCTTCTCGCTCTACTGCAAATACGGGTTGAGGTCTATTTCGCGACCGCTTCCGAGGTCGTATATCGCCTCCTCGAAGCGGGACACTCCGACCTCGATTGCCTCCTGCTCGTCGGAGAACACGTTGGACACGTCGAACACGACCTGCCCGCGGTCGTTCACCCAGAAGCCGACCACAACGTCGCCTCCCGACATCAGGCGGCGCGCCTCCTCGTCCATAAGCTCCACGACGGCGCGCAGGTCTTGCTCGTCCTCGATGTCGTCGCGCGACACGGCGAACTCCTCGGCGCGCCGGAAGCCGCCTTCGTAGCCTCCGACGACGTAGCCGCGCACGGCGCGCTGGCCGTCGAGGTAGTAGGAGCCTCCCGGCTCCCCGCGCTCGATGTCCTCGAATATGCTCTCCATGAGCGCGTCGGAGAAGGCGACCTTCTTGGCGGACGCGCTCCTGCGCATCGCCGTGATGGCGCTCCTCCCGACCTCGCGCACGACGGACGCACCGGCCTCGACGCGGCGCTGCCTGTAGTTCGCGTACTCAATCCAACCCATCGCTTCGCTCCTTTCTACGGCTGCATGTCCTCGAACGCCCGCTGCACGACCGCGTGAGCGTCGGCGTAGCCTTCGAGGTATCCCATCATATACGCCCTGTCGTCCACGGAGAACGATTCTAAGGTGCGCTTCAGCTGCTCCTCGACATCCGCATCGACGGAACCCAGAACTAGGTCTAAGATCGTCTCCTTGTCATCTCGGCTGACGCTCACCGCTTGTTCCACCTTCTCTCCTTGAACGGTATGAACAGAATCTTCCTGCCCTCGCTGCCCCAAGAAGCGCTCTGGCGCGGCTGGTAGTACGTGTAGGTGTCCACGACGTAGCGCACGATCTCCTCGCCGGTCGAAGGCTCGTTGAAGTAGAGCCACAGCTTCAGCGTGAACTTCAGGCTCTGGTTGTACTGAACCTGCGTCCCACGGTATCCCGCGTCCCAGTCGGTCGCCGCCTCCTGCTTCTCGTGGTAAGCGTCCTGCCAGTACGGGTAGACCAGCGCGTTTGGGTACGTCCAGAACTCGACCGCAGCGCCCGCCTCGTCCGGCTTCGCCGGGTCGTAGTCCTTAACGTCGTTGCGCCATATCTGCGCCATGCCGAACTTGGGCGCTCCGCACCGGTCGAGGACTTCCTGCGCGTCACCGGCGACGGGGACAGGCTCGTCCCACACCAGCTTGCACATGGTCGTCTGCTCGATCTGCTGGACGGCCATGCCAGCGCTGAAGTCGCCGAGCGATCGCTTGTCGAACATCGTCACACCTGCCTTACGCATTCCATGGTCAAATCTCCGGGCCTGCTGTCGCGAAGGTACGCCGCCGCCCCGCACAGGGGATAGTCGTCGCAGGCTAGGCAGCATTGTCTCACGTCTTGCTCGCCGAAGATATTCACTTTGCCGTCGCCGCACTCGCGCATGACCGACCAGCACGATTCGCACCACGTCATGCTCCTGCGCTCGCCGAACTCCGACACGTGCCTGCGGTGTATGTCGGAGCCTTTCGGCAGGAGCCTCCCGCATCCGTCGCACAGTCGCTCCTTGCGCAGCCTCGTCAGCTTCGGGTTCCCGGTGTCGATCATCGCGCACATTCCGCCGCCCCGTTCTCCGGGCATTCCGCGCAGTCGCGCCAAGGCGACACGTGGCCGCCCTTCAGCGCGCAGGTGTAGCTGACCGTCTCGACCGCCCTGCCGGGCCGATGGCCGTGCTCGGCGTAGTGCTCGCACTCCACCTCGACCCTCTCGAACGAGGAGCCTATTTCTTCCACGGCGGCACCGCCTCCTCCTCCGCCTTGAAGTTGTACACCGGTCGCATGACCTGCACAACGTCCACCGTGTCGGCCACGCTCTCGATTATTTTATCGGCATCCTTGTACGCGCCGGGTGCCTCGTCGAGCGTCGAGGAGCCTATGCACGAAGACCAAACGCCGTCCATCTGCTCGCGGTAGTCCTTGACGCGGAGGCTCCGCTTCGCCTTCGCGCGGGACATCTTGCGCCCGGCCCCGTGCGGGGCAGACCAGTTGTAGTCCTCGTTGCCCTTCCCGATGCCGATGACGCAGCCCTTCGCCATGTTGAGCGGGATGATGACCTTCTGGCCCTCGTACGCCGCTATAGCCCCCTTGCGGATGATGCGGTTCGCCGTATCGACGTAGTTGTGCGTCGAGGAGACCATATCGTCCCATCCGCCCCAGCCCATGCCGGAGAATATCTCGCGCGCCATCGTCTCGCGGTTGGCCGACGCGTACGTCTGGCAGAAGTCGCAGTCGTTCAGGTACTCTTCGAGCATCTTTCCCTCGACCCATGCCAGCTCCTTGCCGACCGAATGCTCGCGCTGTATGCCGTTCACGGTTTGCAGCACGTAGCCGATAAGCTCCTGCTTGCCGTCGGCCTTCAGGCGCTCTATGAAGCCATCCTTCAGGTACCCGGCTGACTGGATGCCTGCGCGGGAAAGCTCCTCGTGCGCCGACCTCTGGTACACGCCGCACACCTGCGAGCCTAGGTTGCGCGAGCCGGAGTGGACTACCAGCCACAGGTCGCCGTCCATGTCCTCGTCGATCTCGATGAAGTGGTTGCCGCCTCCGAGCGTCCCCACCGACCTCTTGATTCGGTCGAGGTCGTGCAGTCGGTCGATGCAGGCGAGGTCGTCCCATCCGAGCGAGAAGTCGCGCTGCTCCTCATCGCGCCAGCTCATGCCGGACGGGATGCGCTCGCGCACCACGTCGTCGAGCGTCTGGAAGTCGATGCTCCTCTTCCCTATGAGGTACGCGTTCACGCCGCACGATATGTCAACGCCGACGACGTTGGGTATGACGGCATCGCCGAACGTTGACGTGAGGCCCACCACGCATCCGATGCCAGCGTGGGCATCGGGCATGACGCGTATGCGCTGCCCCTTGAACGGTCGGAGCGCCGCAAGCTCCTCGACCTGCCTGCGCGCCTCGTCCTCGATCTCCTCCGCGTAGATTTTAACGTCTTCCATCTTCAGCCTTCCTCATCGCAGTAATAGCGCCAGCGCTCCTCGATGCACTCGACGCTGACGACCTTCGGCGACAGGCGGTAGTCCTCCATGTCCTCCATGTAGGCGACGGCGAGCGGCCTCCTGCCGAAAAGCTCCTTCGACATGACCGCCGTCAGCATGAGGCCGTACGGCACCCCGCCCTCCTTGCCGACGGCGTGCGAGCCGAACGCGTCGAGCAGCCGTTCAACGTCCCTCTTGAAGAACGTCGCCTCCTCCATGGGCAGCGACATGCCGAACATCGGGGAGTACCCGGCTCCGGGCCTCGCCTCGACGCAGTACATGAACGCGAGGTCTCCCGTCTCCGTCGCCTGAAGCTCTACGCACGCGCGCAGCCTCCGCTCCATAAAGCCTCCTTCCAGAACCTTTGACGACAGTCTACCATGTAAGAGAAGAAATTAAAAGAAGAATTAAGAATAAAACGGGAACCCCCGCCGAAGCGGGGGTTCGCAGGCCCTACGGCTCGATTATGAGAACCGCGTTCGCCGGTGCCGACGACGCGGCACCCACGTATATCTCCTTGGCCGTCGATGCCAAGGCGGTCGCCGTCACGGCGGTGACGTTGATCGAGATGTTGCCCGACAGGTCTCCGGCTCCGGAGCCTGCCGCGTTGCCGGTGAGCGAGAACGTCCGGGAAGCCGACAGCTTGCCAGCGCTCGTGGCGCTCGTGGCGGTGGTCGCGTTGCCCGACAGCGCGCCGTAGAACGTCGTGGCGTACATCGCCAAGAACTTGTTCGCGCTCGTGCCGACGGTCTTGGTGTTCGTGGCGGACGACAGGATGTTCCCAACGCCCGACATGTCGCCGGAGACGGCGGCGCTGCCGTCGAAGCTCTGCCCCCATAGGCCGCGCGCCGTGGCGAGCTTCGTTGCCGTCCCGGCGTTGCCGCTCACGGCGGTCTGCACGGGGTGCACGTGGTCTTCCCTCGCCCACTTCGTCGCCGTGCCGACCGCCGCCGTGGCCGCGACCTTCGGAGCTGCGGTGCCAGCGTAGGGAACGCCGACCGTCGTCCACGCCTCCGCGACCGTCGTGCCGCCGAAGCCGCCCTTCGATACCGCGACCGGGCTGATGAAGTCGGCTCCGCCATTGGGCTGAACGTCTCCGACCACCACGAACTGCGTGCCGTCGTACATGACGAGGTACGGCACGGAGAGCCTGAAGTAGCCAGCCGTCGGGACGGCCACCGGCGTGCCGGTCTGGGTGAAGCGGCGTATGTTCTTCGCGCCGAGCGAGTTGATGTTCAGCGTCACGTCAACGCTCGCCGACGTGACCGATGGGACGATCACCAGCAAGCGCCCCTTCAGGCCCGCGAGCGTCGTTGCCCACGGAGGCCCGGAGAGCGTGCCCGTGTACGCCGACGACGTTCCAGCGAGCGTCACGACGGGCGCTGACATGCGACCGTCAACCGTGTTGAGCGATATGAGGCCGTTCACGCTCGCTGACGCGACCGGTATGGCGGCAACCGTTTCCGAGACGATCTGGCGCTGGTCTGCGTCAGTCCAGTAGTCAACGCCGCGCACGGGCGTGTCGCCCTTCGGGATGCCGAACTCCAACTGCGCCGCGTTCGACGTTCCGGCGTTCACGACGGTCGCTTGGCTCCCCGGCGAGAGGGTCGTGGTTGACTTGACGACGATGGTTGCGGCAGCGCCGTCAGCGCCCTTCGCGCCGGTAGCGCCCCTGTCGCCCTGCTCGCCCTTGTCGCCCTTCGCGCCGGTCTGTCCGACGGGGATGCCGAAGTCGAACACCGCGTTCGACGACGTTCCCGCGTTCGTCACCGTGGGCGTGCTGCCCGGTGCGAGCTGCTTCACCGTGCCGACGGCGACGGTCGCGGCCAAGCCCTTGTCCCCCTTCGCGCCTGTGTCGCCCTTGTCTCCCTTCGCGCCCGTAGCGCCCTGCGGTATCCCGAAGTTGAAGCGCGCGGCAGATGCCGTGCCTGCGTTCGTGACGGTGGCGCTGCTCCCCGGAGGCAGGGTGGTGACCGTGCCGACGGCGACGGTCGCGGCGGTTCCCGGTATGCCTTGGTCGCCCTTTGCTCCCGTGTCGCCCTTCGGCCCCTTCGCGCCTGTGTCGCCCTTGTCTCCCTTCGCGCCCGTAGCGCCCTGCGGTATCCCGAAGTCGAAGCGCGCTGCGGTCGCCGTGCCGACGTTGGACACCGTGGGCTGCGAGCCTGCGGTGAGGCTCGTCACGGTGCCGACCGTTATGGTCGCGGCGGTGCCGGGAACGCCCTGCGCGCCCTGCGGTATGGTGAAGTCGAAGACCGCCGCGTTCTCGGTGCCCTTGTTCACGACGGATGCGGGAGACCCGGCAGCGCCGGTCGTGACCGTGCCCACGTCTATCGTGGCCGCTTGGCCCTGCGCGCCCTGCGGGCCGCGCTCTCCCTGCGGGCCGGGGTCGCCCTTCTCGCCTTGCACGCCCTGCCCCCCTTGCGGGCCGCGCTCTCCCTGCTTGCCCTCGACCAAGCCGAAGTCGAGCACGGCGGAAAGCGACGAGCCGGAGTTCGTCACAGTGGGCGAGCTTCCCGGAGGCAGCGACGTGACCTTGCCGACCGTTACGGTCGCGGCCTGTCCGGGCGCGCCCGTGTCTCCCTTGTCGCCCTTCGCGCCGTCTTGGCCCGCAAGGCCCTGCGGCCCTCTCTCGCCCTGTATGCCCTGTATGCCCTGTATGCCTTGGGGTATCGTGAAGTTGAACACCGCGTTCGTGGTGTCGCCGGAGTTCGTGACCTGCGCTGCCGTGCCGGGGTCTCCGGTCGTGACGGTGCCCACCGCGATGGTGGCGGCTATGCCGGGGTCGCCCTTGTCGCCTTGCACGCCCTGCAACCCCTGCGGGCCGCGCTCGCCGGTGTCGCCCTTGGGGCCTTGCTCGCCCCTCTCGCCTTGGTCGCCCTTCGGGCCTTGCTCTCCCTGCGGCCCCCTCTCGCCCTGTATGCCCTGCGGCCCCTGCTCGCCCTGCTCGCCCTTGTCGCCCTTCGCGCCCTTGGGCAGGAAGAAGTTCAGAACGGGGTTCTGCACCGTGCCGGTGATCGTCACCTGCGGGGTGTCCGACGTTGCGACGGTTCCGATGGTGAAGTGCGGTATCAGCTCGCCGCTGTCGAGGCGGTCGTTTATCTCCTTGATCTGCGCGTATATCTGGGCGAGAATCTTGTTGAACTCGTCCTGCGTCTGGTTCACCTCGTAAAGGTGGGCGCGCATGATGCGGCGGGCGAACGCGATGTAGGCCACGCGGTAGAACTTCGTGTTGTAGTCGTAGGCGAGGAAGTCGCCCATGATGTCGGTTATGGTCTCGTCGGCTGGGTTGACCACGTAGTGGTCGCTGATCTCGTTCGCCTTGATGTCAACCTGCTGCTTCTGGTCTGGGTCGAAAATCTCGTCGATCTTCGCGCACAGCGCCGCGAGGTCGGTCACTTCCAAGACCTCGTACAAAGCGCCCGTGAGGGTGTTCGTAATCCAGTCGCCGAGATTGACGGCTGTTCCGTTCTTGTCTACCAGCATCTCGCGCTCCTTCAATCCGATGTTGCCTCCATTGTATGAAAAAGGCGGGGTTCGCGCTATGGAGCTGGCGCGCCCTTGACATACGTTGCCCCCCCCCAGTTACGATAGTCCCGAAACGGAGGCTGATGCGGAGGAGCGGCAATGGCGGTGTTGAAGTACCGCAAAGGCTCTGAAATATTCGAGATTTTCGACACGGACGACATCAAGGCGCTCCAAACGAAGGTGGACGAGGTGCCAAGGCTCCCGACGTTCGGCTCGACCTCCGGCAACTGGCCCTTCGGAGTGGTCTACTGGAACGTCAGCGCCGACAAGAAGCGCCTGTCGCTCCATGGGAACATCTACTTCGACAGCTGCGGCGACGCGTGGAGCGCCATGAAGGCGATACCGGGCGGAGCGTCGAACGAGTGGGGCTTGCAGGTCGCAACTCCGCTCGGAGCGCAATCCAAAGCCCTCTGGATACCTGCCGTCGGCTTCTCCACCACGAACTCCACCATATCGGCCCAGAACTTCGGTCGCCTTACCATGAAGATAGGCACCGACGGCTACCGCTACGTATTCCCGACGACGACAAAGCCGGAGGGCGACGGCCCGTTCTCGTGCTTCATAGATTGCTGGTACATGAGCATAGCGGACTACGCTTGACATTTTCTGCCCCCTCCCTGTTACGATCTTCGCCGATGAAAGGAAGGGTCGAATGGCTATCATCAAGTACAGGGGCAGCGACGGCGTTGTCGAACCGCTCGACGTGGGTGCGCTGCTGGGGCGGGTGAGCGGCTTGGAGGCCAAGACGGCATCGTTCGAGCGGGCGACATCGGGGATATGGAAATACGAGAAGCGCTCCGACGGCACCTGCGTCTGCGAGGGCCAGCAGACGCGCACGGTCAACATAGAGAACATATATTCGGGGAACATCTACTACGGCGACTTCGCCGCCGTCTCGTTCCCCAGCGGGCTGTTCACCGCAGTGCCGGACGTTCGCGCGACGATTCAATCGGCACCAGCGACCGTGTGGGTCGCGACGGTCTCGAACTCGAAGCCGTCAACGTCGTCAACGCAGAAGGTGCGCCTGCTGTCGGGCGGCCCGGAGACGAGCATATCCGTCACGGTCTCCTACCGCGCGGTCGGTCGCTGGAAGTAGCCTTGACTTTCCGTGCCCTCCCCCTGTTACGCTTTCCCGAAACACTCGGAAGGGAGAGGGAATGGCGAAGCTGAAGTACAGGGGCACGGGCGGCGTGGTCGAGCTTCTTGACATCTCGAACGTTCTCAACCGCCTGTCGTCGCTCGAAGCCAAGATGACGGCGGTCGAGACAAAGCTGACGGTCAAGTCCGACGGTTTATGGCGTTATCTCGTCCTCGGCTCCTTCGTCATCGGATGGCGCACCGACCGTTTCGTCGTGCCGCAATGGAACTCGTGGGGCAATCTCTGGGAAAGCTCCGCAAAGCTCTCTTCGGTCATCTATCCGGGCGGCTATCAGGGGAAGTTCTCGCAAGTCGCCCTGTTCTGCAACGCCAAGAACGTCGGAGAGGTCACATTGTGCGGCGTGGAGTTCGAGGACAGCTCGACCCCGGACGTTCTCAACAAGTTTCCCAACGTGTACCTGCTGCGCCCGAACAACGCGGGCACGAACGTGACGTACGACGTGCACCGCATGTTCATAGGTCAGCTCAAATGACGGCTTGACAACCTCCGCCCCAGCTGAACAGAACGTCGTACGCGACCGAAGTGCCCGTCAACTTGATTGGCGGCGTAAAAAAAAGAACCCCTCTCGCGAGGGGTTCTTCATTCGCTGCGGCTTTACAGGTAGATGACCTGACCGGGGTAGATCACGTTCGGGTCGGAGATGCCGTTCTTCGCGGCGAGGCCCATGTAGTTGGAACCCCAGCCGTTGCTCGCGGCGATTGCGGAAAGGTTGTCGCCCTCCCGAACCGTGTAGGTTCCGCCTCCGCCGACCTCCGCCGCCGCGCCGCCGTTGGTCAGGGCGATGTTGCCGATGTCGATTGCTGCGGTCACCTGACCGTCTCGACCGATCACCGCGCGGCGACCGTCAAGCTCCATCACGACGTAGGTGCCGTGGACGGCGAGCGGGGTGCCGTTCTCGTCAACGGGCGTGACGACCTTGACAAGCGAGCCGACCGAGATTGTCGGGGAGCCGCCGGAGCCGCCGCCGACCTTCGAGAGGTTGGAAGCGTCGATGGCCGCAGTGACCTGACCGCCGCGACCGATCACTATGCGGTTGCCGGACACCTCCATCACCTCGTATGTGCCGGAGGTCGCGAGCGACGTGCCGTTCACATCGACGGGGTTGGTCACGGTCACGATGTCGCCGACGCTGAAGGAGGCCGACGGAGCAGGCTCCGGAGCAGGCTCCGGCGGGACGTAGCTGCCGCCGTGAATCTCCTGCGGGAAGTCCCTGTAGCACTCGTTCGCGTCCAGAGGGCCGATGCCGCCGATGTAAGCGGCCGAGGTGTACTGCCAGATGTCCGCCGTGCCGTTGTAGGACAGGTCGGCACCGTACTCGGCGACCCAAGCGGTGTAGGGCAGGATGCGCATGTCCTGCGCGTTCGCGTTGTAGCGCCCGGTGTACCAGCCGAACCAGTACCCGGCTGCCTCGATCTGCGGGCCGACGACCTCGCACGCGCGACGGTAGAACCATTCCAGACCCGGCTCCTCAACGTCGAGGTAGGCGGGGAAGCCCATCTCGGACGGGTCGGGGAGCAGGCGCAGCATGTGGGCCGCCTCGCTGTTCGCCATGGAATCGTTCGACGCGTAAGAGTACAGGTACACGCCGAAGGGGATGCCGAGGCGCTTGCACTCGGACATGTTGCGATGGTACTGCCGGTCGTCTTGGTTCGCGTAGTCGCTGCCGTAGCCGCAGGACAGGATTGCCCCGTCGATTCGGCCCACGAGGGCATCCCAGTTGATGGTGCCCTGATGGTGCGATACGTCGATGAGCGTCATTGTCATGGTGTTTCTCTCCTTTCGCTCGATGGGGACATTCTACCACCGAGAAGGGAGGAGGGACACGCGGTCACGAAACGGGCAGGTAGTCCTTCAGGACTTCCTTCGTGTTCGCGTCGCGCCTGACGATGACGGGCTGCGGGATGCCGTTGACGATCTTCACGCCGAAGACGACCTCCTGCACGGGGTGCGCGATGTCGGCGGTCTTGTATCCGCTCGAAGCAACAACGTCGATGGGGTCTGCGGTCGCCATCGCCCTACCAAACGTCGGCGTGGACTTCGACAGCCATGCCGTCAACCGTCTTGATTCTAAGGCCGTCCACGGCCTCCCAGCCGCCCGAAGGAACCGTTATGGGGGCGCAGGCCGCCTTGCGGTAAACCATGGCCTTGGAGACGTTCAGGGAGGCTCTGGCGTATATGCGCGTGCCCGCGTACTCGCCAAGGTAGCTCTCCTCGTCGTCGAGAGCGTCCACCGCCTCGGACATCGCCCTCTCGACATCGGTCTCCCCGAGCGGGTTGTCGCCAACCCCCTCCAAGCCGAGCATCTGGTACATCTGCTCGCGCTCGATCACTTGGATGCGGTCGTCGTACTCGTCGCGACCGTGGTAGAGGACGCGGAAGTCGTCGTCGCCCTCTTCGAGGACTTCGAGCGACCGGTACTTCCCTCCGGGAAGGTAGTAGGGGTTGGCGAAGTCGGAAGGCTCGAACACGGCTCCCGGCTTGATCTCGTCGTACGACACGGGGGTTGCCATCAGCGCTTCTCCCCTATCAGGAACACGATCACGACGAGGCAGGTGAGCAGGAGCGTAAGGTACGCCTCCATGATTCCCTGCGAGGCCACGGCCACCGCGATCACGGCGAGCGCTATGTAGGACGGCAACCGCAGGTCTTTCGTCCGCTTGCCCCCGTTCCCGCGCATAAGCTCGTAACGCTCCTTGGTGGTCATCTCAAACACCCGCCTTTCTTGTCCCTTTCGCTAAGGATAGCAGGAAGTCGGCTCGCCGCGCAACGGGTTAGCCGCACAGGCGGTCGATGATGAGGGCCTTGTCAACCGCCACCATCTCCGAATCGACGACGTACGCCTTGAACTTGTCGAGCATCACGCGGGTGTTGCGGAAGTACAGGCCGAACGGCATGTCCTCCAAGCGCAGCGTGGCGCGCACGAAGCCGTTCTTCATGAACTCGACCGTCGCCGGGAACTCTATCCCGCTCTCGATCAGGGCCGCCTCGCCCTGCCCGACGGAGAAGAACGTGTCAACGCCCCGCCACATCAGCGTAAGCCCGTACTCGCCGTCGCCCACCGCGTACCTGCCGTTCGCTCCGGTGACATGCACCATTGCCGGCCTCCTTTAGTCTCGAATCTCCAAGTTGGAGCTGATGCGCGCCGTCAGGTTGCGCTCGCTGAAGCAATGCTCCTGAACGGTGACGACGTGGCGCTTGCCGAACTTGTCCCTGTAGCGGACGCGCCTGCCCTTCCGCGACACGACCGTTATCAGGTCGCCGTCGAGCGTCTTGTAGCTCTGCCCGCCTCGAACTTGGTGCACATTCCGCCGCCCTTCCTCTCTGGCTCCTACTTCCTGCCATTCTCCTTGTCGGCGGCCTTCTCCGCAAGCCGCTTCTCCGCCTCGGCGCGGCGCGCTTCGTATGCCGCAGCCATCTCGTCGCGGAAGAGGGACAGCACATCCACGACGCTCAAATTCTCGGGCAGCATGCAGCCGTCAATCGCATCGCGGCACCACCTGTCGAACGGCTCGACCGCATCGACGCGCCCGCCGTGCTCGAACTCCGTCATGATCGCCGGTCTGCCGAAGTTCACGGCCCGGCGCGCCGTCTCGATGCCCAAGGCGCGCAGCTTGTCGGACAGGATGTCGGGCCGCTCCGCGCGGCCTCCCTCCATGGCCGCCGTCAAGCGGTCGGACAGACGGGCGTTCTCCGCCGTCAGCGCGTCGATGGTGCGGTACGCCCGCATGATCTCCGACACCACCGCCTCCCCGCTCATCGGCGCTGCCGCCTCGTGCGCCCGCGTCTTCTTGATGCTGCCGCCCAGCGTCGGCACGCTCTTGTGCTCCACAGCCATGTCTTTGCTCCTTCTCGATTATTTTATCGAGCGCGCCAAGGCGCTCGCCCTTACTGGTATCCGTCGTACGTCTTGCCCTTCGGCTCGTTGAGCGAAAGGCGGAGCGCGAGGCCGCTGCCGACGCATCCGTCGCGGTCGAACTCCGTTTCCGGCGAGTTGAAGAAGCCGTCCGCGTCGAAGCCGAAGCGGTAGTCGGTGCCGGTCACCTTGAACCCTCTCGACATCAGGTCGGCGGCGCGCTCGTTGAACCTTTGCAGCGCCTCCCCGAACCGGTGAAGCTCCTCCATCGCCTCCTCCTCGATGAACGAAGTCTCGACGAAGCAGCCGCCCTCGGCAGGCTCCCACGCGCTGCCGTAGTGCTCGACGTACAGATAGATCGCGTTCAGCATGGCCCTCTCCTCCCTACAGCTCCGGTGCCAGATAGCACTTGCCGCCCAGCGCCTTGTACGCGCCGTATCGCTCGTCGGACATGCCGACGTAGGAGAAGCTGCAACCTTCCAGCTCCGAACGGAGGTACTGGCGCATCTCCTCCTCGGTGCCGTACACGGCCATGACGCTCTCGAAGCCGTTGGCCATGAGCCTCGCGAGCCAGTTCCCACGATAGCCGTCCAGCATGGTGTTCCTCCTAAACGAAACGGGCGGTGCCTTTTGGCATCGCCCATTCTACAGGATGTAAAACAAGAAATAAAGAGAAAAGTTAAGAAAAGAAATTAAGGCTTAACTTGCCAGATTGACGGTTGCATAGAAATGCTCGTCATAATATTCGAGGGTAAAATGAAACCCATTCGGCTTGTCGTCGAAAATGAACTCGCAGGTGCCGACGATGTTCGGCTTTGGCTCTGCGAACGCACTAAGAAGCGCCTCGTCCGGGGTCTCCCCGGTCACGCCGAAGCGATCTAGCGTTTCTCTATTCTCCGTCTTGGCCTTTACTTCGACATTGTAAACGTTCATCGTTCCATCTCCCTTTGTCGTTGCTTGCCTAAAATCGGCCTTTCAAAAGGTCAATAGAAATTTACAGATAGTCCTCGATAACGTCCTGTCCGAGCGCGTCGAACAACGCGTCCCAAGCGTCGGCCCATTCGCCGACCCACGCCGAAGGCTCGCCGCCGATCTTGGCGCAGCGCTCGCACGTCTGGCGCTCGCACTTGATGTCGCGGGCGATGACGTACCTCGCCCGGTCGTCGAGCGATTCCACGTGCCTCTCGATGAAGCGCGCGCAATCGACCGACACGTGGTTGCCGCGTCCGATGGCGTAGCGCTCGGCGTTGATGCACATGTCGGAGAACTCGTTCGCTTTCAGCTCGACGGTCTTTGGGTCGTCCGCGCGCGCGGCCTGCGCCTCCTTCGTGTCAATCCAGACCAAGCACGGCTCGCCGCCGTCGTCGCTCTTCGGAGAATGGAACGCGCCCGTCATGTCGCAGTGCCCGAAGAAGCCCCAATCGGACACGACGTGCTCCGCATGGGAGCGGTACGCGTCCTTGACGCGCATGGGCTTCCCGTCGATCTTCACCCGGCGCTTGTCGTCGTCCGTGAGCGCCAGCAGCGCGCCCACCGTGATCTCGCATTCACCGTCCCACAGGTGCCGGTCTTTGATCTTCATGCCCATGCCCTGAACCTTGCCCTTTCCTCGCGCCGATACGCCGGCAGCTCCCTGTGCTGCCAGCATTCCCGATACTCGACCCGCCTCCCGTAGGAGCGCAGAAGCCGCTCGTGCTCCTTCAGGTCGTCCGGGCAGATGTGTCGCCGCTGCGGCCCTCCGGAATCATGACCTTGCAATGGCCCTCGTACGCCATTTCCCCCTCCTTACGCCGACAGCAGCACGGCCATGACGAACCCGCCGAGCAGGAACGCGACGGCGCACGGCACGACGAACGGCTCGACCTCCCGCTGCCACGCCTCGCGCCGCTCCTGCTCGGTCATGCGCCCCCTGCCGTCCCCGAACTTCCTTGGAACGCGCCTCTGGCGGCTTCTGACGGCCCTGTGGGCCGAGTTGTCGGTATACATGGTGTCTTCCTTCCTACGCCCGTCTATAGGACGTTACGCGAAGCCCTGCGGCTTCATCGGGCGAATCTCGCAGCAGCTCGCGTCACAGTCCTGTCTTCCACTCGTTGCAGCTTGCCTTGAAGTCGGTCTTCTCCTCTGCGATTCCGCCGAAGGCTCCGAGCGGGCACCATACCGCCCCGCCCTCGTAGAACGTTTCGGCGAAGCCGTTCTCTTTGAGCCTTGCGCACAGGTCGATCAGCGCGCGCCCCTCGTCGTCCGTGTAGTCGTTGCCGTCGAAGTCGATCTTGCCCGACACCCGAACCTCGTAGCACCGCCTGCCGATGGCGCGGCAACCGAACTCGTCGCGTTCTCCCGCATGATAGAAAGCCTTCGTCTTGACCTGCGCCATCGTGTCTCCTAGGTTCGAGGTGGTTCCCGCCTTGCAGGATTCATTCTACACGATGTAAGATAAGAAGTAAAGAGAATAAATTAAGAAAAGAAATTAAGATGGGCGCGGGCATGCTGCGTGTCCGAGGGGGGGGGAAGGGCCAATGGATGCCCGTAGGCTGGGTTCGCCCGCGCCCGCACCGATTGTCTCACGTCCGGGCTGCGGGCGAAAGCCCCGTTTCACCGCTCGGAAAAATCGAGGCGGGGAAGAATGTCGGCTGTCAGCTGGAACCCCTTCATGCATCCGAACCTGTCGGCTCCGAGCCGGTACGAGCCGAACGCGCACCCGGCGCACCCCTCGTCGCCCATGCCCCGTTTGCGGACGCATTCGCCGATGCTCGCGCATCCGCGCGCCATCCTGCACGCCGACACCACCTGCTCCGGGCTTATCGGCCTGTAGTCCCAGAGCATGCACCCGACGTTGACGATCTGCATGGCCGGTTTCTGGAAGATAGCCAAGTTGCGTATCATGTCGTGCTCCGGTGTCGCATGGACGTGGCCGTGCAGCATGAAGATCGTCTCGTTCTCGCGGTTCTTCGTGTGATGCCTGCCGTTGTAGCAGGGCATGGGGTAGTGGCTCATGAGGAACTTCATATGGTCGTGCCGCACCTCGCGGTAGTCCCGCGCGTCCTCGAACTTCACAGCGGCCTTGGCCGTGAGCCTTCCGTCGCGCATGGCGCGCCGAAGCCCGGAATCGTGGTTGCCGAACACGAGCCTGATCTTCCCGTTCAGGCGCTCGGCGATGGACGAAAGGTACTCCGGCTTGCCGCTCATGGCGAAGTCGCCGAGATGGTGCACGATGTCGCCCTTGCGCACGGTTTCGTTCCACCGCCGCACAAGCTCCTCGTCCATCTCCTCGGCGGAGCCGAACGGCCTGCCGTCCATGGCGATCACGTTCTCGTGGCCGAAATGTGCGTCCGCTGTGAAGCGTATCGCCATTGCCGCGTCCTCCGTCCGTCGTTCAAAAAAAACGGGCGGCGGCAACCATCCATCAATCCGCCGCCCTTGGGAGCCGCATTGAGCGCGCGCTGGCTCCCTTCCACTTCCGGCAAAGGCTTCTAAGGTCAAGCAGCCCTGCTCCCGTTCGGGAACCCAGCCGGTCGCGGCATCCGCGCTCATGATCGCCTCCGCCGCGTGCTTTGCGCCCAGCCGCACCTCGATTCAGTGGCGTAGGACTGTGCCTGTCCACCATGCACGAATAGTGCCGCCCGCCCCTATGCCGGGTCTTTCGCATAGGGTTCGATGGGCGCTCCGCCCCTCCGAACAGAGCGCGCATCGAACCTCATGCCGAAAGGAAGGGCGCGGGACGGCGGTGGAATCGAACCACCTGATCGCCGACCACCTCAATCAAGGCGAACCCGCCCGACGACGCTTCCCGCCCTCAACGTATCGCCCTGCCGTCGCAAGGGGTATCCAGTGGGCATCCAACGCCGCATGCGAGCCGTCCCGCTCCCCGCAGGACGCGTTTTCGGGCTTAGGTGACTCACCCTACTTGCATCCCGCCGACAGTGCCGTTCCGGCTATTCGCAGCCTTGCAGTGAGCGGTCGGCCTGTACGCCGCATCTCAACCGACTTGACCGCAAGGCGACTGCTCGTCTGGCACCCCCGGTAGGAATCGAACCTACGACCTGATTCTTAGGAGGAATCTGCCCTTCCGCTGGGCTACGGGGGTGCGTTTTCAATGTTTCGTCCGGGAGGGTGTACGGCCCTCCCGGCTCCGGGCATCCCCGTCGCGCCTGCCCGCTCTCCTCCCTCCACGGGAGGCGCGTACATGGGCGCTCCGAACGCCGTTGGGCGGGCATTGCCCCGCCGCCGCAACGGTACGCGTACCTCGCTCCGGCGCGTTCGTCCTTCGTGCGCGCCGCCGAGCGTCTTATCTCGCCGGTGCGTCGCCCATGTTACCACACTTCTTAACTCTTGTCTTAACTTTTTCTTTCTTTTTTTTATCTTACAAAAGAAAGGCCCGCGATTGCGGGCCGTGGCTTCAGTCCGGGAGGGCGGGAATCGAACCCGCACATGCTGTACCTGTTATGGCGCGCCCAGTGCTCTGCCGTTGAGCTACCTCCCGATGCATGGGAAGCGCCGGAGGAAGGTGCAATGCGCACCGTTCGGGCGCTTCCCAAGTTCGCTGCGGGTGCCCTCGCCGTCCGCAGTCAGGATGCCCACCGATGATGACTTTCGGCATCCTCCCTCGCCCCTCTGCGCGGCCCGTTCGCAGCGGCCCGTGCTCGGAACCCGCGTTCGGGAAACTACCGGATAACGGCGTTCTCCCACCGCGTACCCCGCTCGCCTCCCCTGCGAAAGTCGGCCACGGGGGTGCCTTCGTGGATGCGCGCGAGCGTCACGTCCGATTCGTCCATAGCCCTAGCCATCGAAGTCCTAGCGCCACATCCCAAGGCATCAGCTTCGTCGCTGACGGAAAGTCGAGGGCGGGGAGCTGCGGGCCGACGATGCGACGGCGCGCCCCTCATCCTTTCGGGCAGAACGGCGCAACCTCGATTAAATAATCGACATGTCGCATCAACCGCCCTCGGCCTTCCGTCAGCGGGCACCTTTCGATGCCGCGCTGCCGTATGTATGGTACGGGGTGCAGGTGTCGAACCTGCGGCCAAGGAATTATGAGTTCCCTGCTCTACCGTTGAGCTAACCCCGCATGGATGTCAAAGAGCGTTCAAACGACGCTTCGATGCGTTCTTCGTTGCCTTGCCGCACCTATTGTGTCCAAGCATACGCCATATCGTTTGGAAAGCGCCGTATACGGTTCGGCGCTTTCCCTTATATGCCGCGCATCGTCGTTCGTCAGCTTGCGTCTTCCGCTCAACTTTCTGCCAAGCACATCGCGAGCGTGCAAGATGCTCTCTCTCGACCGGTGCACCATTCAAGGTTCTCGACGGCGTTGTTAGCCTTGTCGCCGTCGATATGGTTCACTTGCGGCCTGCCATCATCGTTCGGTATGAACGCCTCTGCGACAAGCCTGTGGATGCACTTTGTTTCCGTTGCGCCCATGTTGCCCAACAGAACAAGATGGTATCCGTATGCGTTCACCCGGTCGGCAAGAATCTTTTCCGATTGCATGCGATGGAGGCTTCCATCCGCCCTGTAAATAGGGCGTTCGAGGCTTTTGACGCGACCGCAACTGGATACTTGACAGCATCCTTCGTAGCCTGCTATGTCGCGCCATTCCTCCCTCGCATGCGCCTTCTCCACCTTGCGCTGCCTCGCAACGGGCATCCTATCACGTGTTAAGAAAAGAAGTCAAGTGAAAAGTGGGAAATATGAAGGGTATATGTAAAACAAGAATGTAAGAGAATAATTTAAGAAAAGAAGTTGAGATTAAAACCGATAGCGTGCAACATGGACGGCATCGGAGCGAACGAAGCGAAGGAGCGACCATGAAGACGAACGAGGCCGAGGCGCGCGAGATGGCCGGCGAGGGGATGCCGGTCGAGACGCGAAGATCGTGTCGAGCGACCTGCTGCCCGGCTGCTGGGACGCGGTGCTGAACGGCGAGAGGAAGGGCACCATCGGCATCGACCGCCAAGGCGAGTTCAACGTGTCCATGAAGGACGGCATCGAAACCTACGGCGAGGGATACCGCCTCGATTCTCTGCGCAAGGCGAGCGAACGGGCGATAACCCATCTCGCGCACGAGGAGATAGGGAAGGGGCGGTGGCCATGGAGTGGTACGGAAGCGTCGAGAACCGCATGGACGAGGGCAAGCAGGTCGGCGCGCTGCGCGTGGGCATGGGCGCGACGGAGATGATGCGCTCCGACCGCGAGCCGTACACGGTGCAGAAGGTCGTCAGCCCCTCCCGCGTGATCGTGACCAAGGACAAGTGGACGCGCGTCGATTCCAACGGGCGAAGCGAGTGCCAAGAGTACGCTTGCGAGAGCGTTCCGCTGACCGTCGGCGAGAAGAAGCGGCGCTGCACGCACATGCTCTTCATGCAGATCGGAACCGACAGATGCGACGACAGGGGCGAGACGGACGGCTGCGGCGGCTGCAAGCGGCTCAGGGAGACCGCGCCAACCAACGGCGTGACGCTCGTCAAGACCAAGCGGGGGTGGAAGGCGCTCGGGCAAGACCGACGGTTCGCGCTGGGCATCCGCGAGAAGTGCGAAGACCCGACGTTCTAGGAAGGAGCAGGGAGATGATCTGCCAGTTGGAGGCCATGCACGACGCGAGGAAGTCGTTCTACGGGAAGGCGCTCGTGGAATCGGGGGGGGGCACCCTGACGCTGTACAGCTACGGCGCTAAGGTGGCCGAGACGCAGGGGCAGGGCCGCATCGCGCTCTACCCGGACGCGGACTACAGCCCGACCACGCGCAGGCACGTGAAGGAGTTCGGCGAGCAGCAGGCCGGGAAGTCCATATCGACCGAGGAGCTGCGCGCCGTCGTCGATGGGCGCATGCGCTTCGAGGACGCGGGCCAGCCGCTCGCGTAGCGGGGGGGGCTTCGGCCCTCCCCTTACGCGTCGAGGATGCCGTTCAGCTCCTCCTCGTCCGTCATAACGCCAGCCGCCACAAGCTCCTCGCGCGTCCGGGCGCGACCGAGCCTGTCGTAGTCGTCGGCGATAACGTCGTAGTCTATCTCCGTCACGGACTGCGCGGCCTGAACGGGGATGGCCGTGAAGTCCATCTTCATGCCGATGGCCTGCGAGCGGGCGATGATCGAGGCGAGCTGTTCGGGCGTTACCACGCTCTTGACCGCCTCGCCGATTGCCGCCAAGGCCATGTAGAAGCCCTGACGGTCGCCGTCGGCCATGAAGTCCCTCTCCTCCTGCGCCTTCTGCAAGCGTTCCATCGCCTCCATGATCTGCAACATCTCGCCGACGTTGCGCGGCCTTATCTTGCCCTCCGCAACGTCGCGCGCCCCCTGTATGAACATCGTCTGAAGCATGGACTGCGCCGTGATTCGCGGGGTCTCGCCGTCCTCGTTCACGATGCCCTTCATGATGATGCCCGCCTCCAAGGCGGTCTCTTCGAGATGGTGGTTCGCCATGTGGTTCTGAAGCGTGCGCGCTCGGAAGTCGGTGCCGTACGCCTTGTTGACGACGGACGCAAGCTCCGTCCACGACAGCGCCGCGCCGGTGACGCACGTCATCTCGATTGCCGCGCGGTCTGGGTGCGAGCACACCTTGCACTTCGCGGGCCTTCCCTTGCGTATGTTCTTCTGTGCGGTCATGTCGGCAATTCTACGACAAACCGCCCATGAAAGCAAAAGACCCCGCCTTACGCGGGGTCTCCGTGGCTCCTATGGGCGTTCGCTAGGGTTGCAGCCTGCTCGCCATGACCGTCTCCACGAGGGAGCGCGCCGCGATCTCGCAGTTGCCCTTGACGACCGACAGCGGGTCTTCCCCGTCGAGCGCGCCAGCGTCGAACGTGACGGAGGTCGTCAGCTCGAAGAGCTGGCCCCCGAACGAGAGGCCGACGAGGATGCCAGACGCGAGGCGGTCGCCGTCGATTCCCTCGTCGGCCGGTACGGTGTACACGAGGTTGCCGTGCAGGTTGCGCGCGACCAGAGCGCCGCTGACGGCCAGCGCAAGCTCGCGGCGCACCGCGCCCGTCCAGCGCTTGCAGCCGCTCCCAACGCCCTCGCCCGACGCGGCGGGCAGCTTGGCGACGGCGTTGCCGTTGTAGGCGCACACGATCTCGCGTCCGTCCACGCGAGCGGCGTACGGGCTTCCCTCGCCGCCCAGAACGGCTTCTGTGACCTTCTCCGCCTTCCCCTTACTCGCCATCTCGCACCGCCCTCTCGCAGACCTTGCGGTAGCCTTCCAGCTTCCACAGCTCGTCCTCTATGCGCTCCTTGCAAATCTCAACGCCAAGATCGTGGTCGTAGTTGTCCGGGTCGATGCACGCGCTCTGCTCGGTGATCGTCCAGCCGTTGGGCAGCTTGGCCGTGACCACCGTGGTGTTGCCGTACCTCTTCTCGTCGAAGAACTCGGCGGATGCCATGAGCGCGGCGATCTCCTCCGGCAGCACGCGGTTGGCAGGATGCTCGTCGGGCGCGGGCGCTCTGTCGCTTCCGACATAGCCCTTGTCGCCCTTCGGGCCGCACGGCGCGCACATCTCCTCGATGATGTCGCGGTTCTCCTCGTTCTCGCGCATCGCGTCGAGGAGGATGTTCGCGTCGCCCTCGAACCCGTAGTAGACCTTCGACAGGTAGAACTCGGCGCAGTCCTTGGCGATGCGGCGCGCCATCCACCGCACCTGCTTCCTTCCGGGCCAGCCTTCGAGCTGCATGCCCGTTTCCAGCTCGAACGTGCGGGAGTTCTGATGCGGCTCCCCGTCGGCCTCCTCCAAACGGCGCGCCAGCTCGACCGTCTTGGGGCCGAACACGTCGATGACGAACGAGTACACGACCTCGCCGCCGTCGAGGCCCTTGATGCGGAGGTCGCAGTCGGTGACCATCGCGCCGTCGCGCTCGATGTCGAGCTGCGGCATCTTCAGAATCTTCCGTCGGATGCGCTCCGAAAGCTCTCTCGGCAGCAGCTCGAACGGCAGCTTCGCTTTCTCCATGGCTCTTCCTTTCTCCTTTTATCGGCAACGGCTATTCTACCGTATGCTCCTTCAACATGCGCACGATTCTCGCCAACGACGGCACCGCGACGGCGCGCGCGTTCCATTTCGCAAGGGCGCGGTCGAGCATGTGCGCTCGCGCAACGCCCTCGCCTGCCTCGAACAGCTCGAACGGCATCCGCTCGCACACCTCGAAGCCGCATCCGCACCGCACCGACAAGAGCGCGAGCCTTCCTCCGACGGCAAGACCGGTCGTGCTCCGTTCGACGGTCGGCACCGAACCGCACAGCGGGCACCTCGCCGGAAGCCCGCGCAGCCTCAACTCGTCGGCGGCTGCGGAGTTGCCCATCATGGCGAGTTCAGACAGCTCGGCATCTCCGACGCACGATGCAGGACGGCGGAACGGGCACTCCTCGTCGGCCATCGCGCCCGCTACGACAAGCGGAGCGAGCCTTATGCCAGCGCGACCGCGCAGGAACGGGCAGAGCACGAGCGCCGACGGCGCACGTCCATACTGGCGCACGGCGCTCCACATGTTGACGCACTCGGCGCACCGTGCGAGCCGATAGCAGTCGCGCTCGAACAATGGCGCATCGACATCGACCGTCGATGCGAAGAAGTCGGAGCCTCCGCATCTGGCGCACCTGCGCTCCCCATCAGCCGTCGGCACCGCCACGATGACCGCGCCGCATCGTGCGCATACATCGCATCCGACCGTCTCGCTCCTATTCCCGCCCATGCCCGTCTCCTCTCACGGAAGCGGCGGCTGTTCCCAAGAGAACGTCTCGCCGTTTCTAAGCCTCGCAGGTTCAATCCTAGTTGCAGGGGGGGGTCGTCCGCCTTCCCCGCCTCCTGCGGCATCTGGGGCACCTTTGCGGGCGCTTTCCAGTCGTCTTTGGTGTGGTACTCCGACGGGTGCCGCTCGAACTTCTGCAAGCAGTCGAGAATCTTCCCGCACGAATCGTGCCCGTAGCGGTAGAGCTTGCGCACCACCACGCACGTCAGAACCGGGTCTACCTCGTTCTCCAAGAAGCAGTCGAGGAGCGGCTTCGGGTCGTCCGGGCCGCACCTCTCCAACGCTTCGAGGAGTTCGCGGTAGCCCTTCCTCTCACCGGGCACCTTCGGCCTCCCGTTCGAGCGCGCGGGCCAGCGCCTCCTCCGCGCGCCCCCCTATGTCCTCGCGCCCGCCCTTCGGCACGTTGCCCGCGCGCTCCTCGCACGCGTCGGGGCGGCGATCAGACATCCTCTACCTCCTCGAAGCCGTGGTCGGAAAGCCCGCGAAGCCACACGTCGCGCCGTTCGCCGTTCTCGTCCGACAGAACCGCGCACGGGCCTCCCTCCGGGTTCACGACGGCCTCGACCCGGTACCGCTTCCCATCCTTCGCCAGCACTGCTCCGGGCACGAAGCCTAGGTGCCCGGCCATGTCCTGCGCCGCAGCCGCCTCCTCCGCGCGCGCCCTCTCGTCAACCGCGCCGAGCGGGCGGGCGGCCTCCTTGCCCTCCATCGCCTGCGCTTCGTAGGCGGCGCTTTCGCGTTCGAGCCGTTCGATCTCGGCCCGCCATGCGCCGTCGGCCCTCTCCTCGCGGTGCGCCCGAAGGAACTCCCAATGCCCGGCTCCTTCCAGCGCCTCGTGCCGCTCGATGCTCACCAGCCTTTCCGGGTCTGCCAGCATAAGGGTGTCGGCGGGATGCAGCCCGACCTCGTTGAACCGCTCGATCACGGCCACCGGCGCGGCTTGCGCCACGGCCCAGCCGACGACGGAGAACGGCACGTCCCGATCTTCCTCGAACGCGACCTTGCTGCCGTAGAATATGGGCTTGCCGTCGGCACCTTGCGCCGAGAACAGGCCGAGCGCCCTTGCGTTCAGCGCCGCTTGGCTCCTTCCGAGCGCCCATGACGATTCGCTCCCCACCATCTGCAATCCTCCCTTCTCGGGTATCCTTCCCGTGAGTTAATCCAATCGCATGCGGTCTGGCAGTCCCGCTTGTCGCAGAACAGGGTGCCGGAGTACGACGGGTAGCAGTCGTCCTCGCCCTCGTGCTGCGTTTTGAACAGCGACGGCATGCCGCCTTCTTCCGGAAGCTCCGCGACGACGTTTTCGAGGTCGAACCGGCTTGCGCCGTCGATGCCGTCGTCCCCGCTGGGCGCGTAGTAAAGATCGCACGGCTCCGTCCCGTCTGCGCCGCTCTCGTATCTGAACCGCTTCCGCACGCTCGCCGGCACGTACTCTACCGGCCGGTGCTCGACGATGCGAACGCCGCATGTCTGGCACGTCTCGGTGCACGCGTTCCCCTGCGGCGAGGCGAACGCGATCTTGCGGTCTTCGCTGCAGTCGGGGCACTTCTCCGGCCAGTCGGTGCGAACCAAGCTGGGACGGTACGCGACGACGCGCTCCGCGAGCGACGCAATCGCCTCTCCGAGCCATGCGTCGCGCAGCGGCTTGTCGATGCGCATGCGCGCGGAACTCAACTCGCTTTCGAGCGCCTTGCGCCTTTCGCGCGTCTCATCGAGCATCCTGCGCTCCTCGTCGAGCTGGCGCTGCGTCTCTTGCAGCAGGGCCATCTCCTTCGGGTACGGCGCGCCGGTCACGAGGCGGCACACCTCCTCCGGCGTTATGTCGCGGGGAAGCCCTTGCGCCTCGTCAGTCATCCTGCCCCTCCTTGCTCCAATCCTCGTAGCTGTCGGCAAGCGACCACAGCTTGGGGCACCCCAGCTGCTCCATGCGGTCTGCGAGCGCGCGCACGGCGTATGCGTTCTCGACCTTCATGAGGTTTTCGAGGCGCGTGTGCGCGCACGTGTCGCCCGTGCTGTACGCGACGAACGCCGTCATCCTCCCCTCGTCCACGCTCTTCACAACGCCGATCTCGCATTTGAACACGTTGCCGTCCTCGTTCATCGGCGCGTACACCACGAGGTCGCCCTTCTTGAAGAACCCGCTCGCGTACCTTTTCTCCGGCATGTCCGTCTCCTTTCTCGATTATTTAATTCAGGCGAGCCGACGTATCTTGCCGGTTTCCCGGAAAATACGCCGCGAGCTTACCGGCACCTTCGCCCCGCACCCTCCGCACACCAGAACGTGGTCGAACTCGAAGCGCTCGTCCCCGTCGCAGCGCAGATCGTGCTCGACAGTCCGTTCCGTCGGCTTCTCGCAGCGCGGGCAGTAAAGCCGATCGTCCACAACGGCCTCCTTCCGTCCTCGTGCGATCTTACCACATTCCTTCACTGTTGTCTTAACTTTTTCTCTTAATTCTTTTTTTTACTTTCGTCTTTCCGCATCCTGTTGAAGAGCGGTGGAAAAGCAAAGGGGCGGCCCGATGGCCGCCCCTCCCAATCGCCCTGAAGCCCCCGGCGCTGCTCTTCCAGCGCCTCCTCCACGTATCTCTCGATACGGTCTTCCACGAGCCAGCACACGACCTCCGGCACCGTGAACGGCTTGGAGGCGCGTCCTTCCGCAACCTCGTCGTAGACCTTGGGCACGATGTCGAGCGGCACGCTGTAGTCGTGCAGCTCCGCAAGCACCTTCTCCTTCGAGAGCGCGCCGTCCTCGTCGGTCACGAGCCGCAGCCAGAACTCCTCGTCGAACTCGCGCCTTTCGCCCCGCTTCTTCTCCGCGACCGCGCGCCCGGTCGTGTGCTCCGTTCCGGGGAACGGCTCGAACGTCACCGTCCCGTCGCCCGACCCGTGCAGCGCCGCCGCGCCCTCGTAGCAGCCGTTGCACACGTCCATGGACACGCCGACCGCGTACGGCTCCGTCCTCTGCCCCCCATCCGTTGCGGTCGAGCCATACGGGCACCACAACGCCGACGCGGATGTCGCCGTGGCCGAACTCCCCTCCGCGCGCCTCGCGCCTCACGGCCTTCCTCCCCTCTTCTCGGCGAGCAGCATCTTGGCGCGCATCTCCGCGCAGCCGATCTTGTTGCCGCCGCCGTCGGTCGCGCTCACGCACTTGCCGAGGTGCCGGGCGCACTCGACGGCGATTGACAGGTCGCCTTCCGCCCATTCGAGCAGCCTCTTCGCGCGCATGACACCGCAGCGGCACGCCCCGTGCACGCGCAGCACCTTCTCCGTTGTAACGTCGCTCGTCTTAGGCGCAGCGTTTGGGCACACGTCGGACGGCTCGGCGCGGCCGCTCATGACGCGCTTGCGCGTCTCTATAGGAGCGCCGGGGTACTTCGCGCAGCGGCAACGGGCAAGCGGCACGTCGCCCGCGTTCCACTCGCATCCGTCGCATAGGTACCAGCACGTCGTTCCCTCGTTATCCATCTTCTTCAAGCCTTTCTCCGCACCACGGGCAGAACGCCATGCCCTGCCCTTTGAGAACGTTCGCCGAATCTAAGCACTCGCAATCATAGTCGAAGTCGATGTCCCGGAGGCCGAGCGCCCGTTGCCCGTCGGGAAAGGACGAACGCCCCTCATCGGGCCGGTATCTCCGGAGCGAGAAGCCCTTCGGCATCTTCCGGCACCGGTGCGTCTCGAAGCCTGCATGTCGCGGGCCTCCGTCAGTCATAGCCCCGCTCCCCCAACTCCACTTCCTCTCCGCAATGCGGGCGCTCCACGCTCCCCCAGTCGTCCTGCCAGCATTCCGGCTCGTCAACGTCCTCGAACGGCACGCCGGTCTGCCATCTGCAATGCGGGCACGCGAACGTGATGTCCACCGGCGCGCCGTTGATCGTGAAGTCGGCCTTCTCCTCGCGGCTCGTCATATCCTTCCACCGTTCCTCTCCCTCGCGGCCTTTGCGCGGATCTCGGCGTACATGCGCTCCTCGTCCTCGCGCGGTATGCGGTAGGCGAGCCGCAGCCGTTCGAGGCCGAAGTAGCCGAAATGGCGCTCCTCGACGGGTACGCCCGTCCCGCCCGCCGGCCATTCGTGCTGGCGCGTACGCTCCTTGCGCTTGTTCGGAGCGCCCAGCCACCGCCTGTCGAACAGCCGGCGGCAGAACTGCTTGCCGAGCCTCATGCGGCCGTCGGCCAGAAGCCCGAACGCCTCCTTCGGCCTCGGCGCGTGCGCCCCGACGCACGCGCCGCACTCCGTGCAGCGGTGGCACCACCCGCTGCCCGCTTGATGCCGTACGCCTTCCTGTTGGGCACGTGCTCGACGCGCCCGCCGCACAGGCTGCACACGGTCGGCCTCTTCGGCGGGATCATGCGCCAAGCTCCTTCCCGAACGCGCGGGATACCGCCTCGAACAGTATGCCGTCGAGGAGCGCGTCCGCGCTCTCGTCCGTTCTAAGGCCCCGTTCCTCGCAGAACGCGTCCGCCTTCGAGGAGATGCGCCTGCACGCCTCCTGCGCCGTCTCCGTGGCCTCTGCGGCGGTCATGCCGTCCCCGTCCCTCTTCACGCGAAGCAGCTCCGGGTGCCCCGACATGTCCAAGCACTCGCCGTAGGGCGCTCCCGCGACGCATCGGTCGATCATGATGTCGAGGCGCAGGATGCGGGAGAGCTGCTTCGGGTCGTAGCCGTAGCGCTCTGTCCAAGGCATGCGGCTCGGGTGCTCGTGCGTGAGCGCGTTCGGCTTCTCGTGCGCCATGCCCTTCATGCACTTGACCGCCCGACCGGGGCGGTAGCGCGCGATCTCCTCGCGGCGGCGCAGCAGCTCCATCCACAGGTCGGCGTAGTCGTGGTCGAACAGGTGCCGCTCCGTGAACAGAACCTCAACGAAGCTCACGTTCTGCTTGCGGAACGTCTTGAAGTGCTCGCGGATGTCCTTCACGTCGCAGTGCTCGCCGTTGCCCATCACGTGGGTGCGGCTCACCGCCTGACGGTTCGGCACGACATCCTCGAAGCATGGCAGCACCAGCAGCTTGCCGTCGATGTCGCCGCCCTCGTCGGAAAGCCCGTAGTTCTGCGAGCCTTGCAGGCAGATGGCGAACCAGTCGCCGCGCGCGTTTTTTCTAGATTCCTCCAAGTGCTCCGCGAGCCTCGCCGTCGGCAGGCCTTCCATACTCTCTCCTCCTATCGTTCCAGAAGCGGACGGCGCGCTCGGGGCCGTTCGGGAAGCCCGTCTGGCTGCCGCGCGCCTTGCAGCGCACGAACCGCCTTGGCGGCTCCGTCCGGCCCGTCGCGTAGAGCGCCGCGCCGCCGCCGCGTCCGCATCGCTCTATTCTACTGGTAGATGTCATGGTTCTCGCAGATTTCGCTCCAATTTTGGATAGGCCCCTGATAGCCGTCGCGCAGGTCGCGCAGCGCGCCCTTCTCCTCGCTCTCGCGCATCAGCACGTCGCGGTACAGCTCCTCGTCCCGGTGCATCCGGACGTTCTCGTCTATGAGGCGGCTGATGACGCTGGGGTCGAGCGCGTCAAGCTCCCAGCATTCGTAGCCGAACTGCCCGATGTAGCCCTGCGCGCGGCTGTCCGACAGCTTCGTCGGGTTCGGCGGAGGCCCGAACTCCTCGATCTGGTCGAGGCTCAGCGCGAGGCGGCGGAACTCAACGTCGTCGGCACCGAGCAGCTCCAAGCGCGCCGCGATGTCGCGGCTCATGTCCTTGCCGCTGGGGTCGCGGTCGCCGAGGTGCAGCGGCACCGCGTGCCGCCCAGCGTCGCAGCGCCGCTTCAGGCGCATGGCCGCTCCCCGCAGCTCGCTCTGGCCGGTGTGGCCACGGCACGAGAAGCGCGCAACGTCCAGCTTGTCGCCGATCTGCTCCACGATGCCCATGAGCGCGTCCTCCTCCGCCCGCGCCTCGACGTAGCTCTCCTGCCCCTCCCAGTAGTCGATGTGGTGCTGGCGGGCTATCGCGTCGATGGTCTCCTGCGGCTCCTCCCAGTGCGGGCGGCGGCGCAGGCTGCGCGTGCGGTCTTCGATGGCGTGCCAATCGACGAGGCCCGCCAAGCGCGCGTCGTTGATGAGGTTGCCGAGGCTCTTGTAGCCGCTCTGCAACGATTCCTCGCCGAACGTCTCGGACGGGCGGAACTCCGGTGTCCAAGCCTCCGCGTCGGTGACGGCCTTCACCGGCTTGCGCTCGCGCGTCAGCACCAGAAGCGCCAGCTTGTATCCCTCGCCGCACTTCCCGATGTAGCGCTCGCCGTCCTTGCCCGATTCGCCGAGCAGGAGCGTCGATGTCTTCGGTCGCGCGCCGTCGGCGAGGACGGACGGCGTTTCGCGGTCGTACGGCGCGGACACCTCCGCCCCGTCCGCCTTCTGGTCGATGGCGTTCTGCAAAATCTCGCGGACCGCCTCCTCCACGCCCCGGCCGCTCACGTACTTGGGCGACAGGCTCGACTCGACGGCCTTCATGGCCCTCCTTGCTCTCGATTAAATAATCGGCCTTGACCCATCTGGTCGGGAACTTCGCCTCCATGCTCCCGCATGCCGCCGTCACCCTTCGCATGCCCCTCCTATCTCCTCCAGCGTCCTGCGCTTCATGTTGCCAAGCACCTCCTCCATGGCGACGAGCCGCCGCCAGCAGTCTGGCAGGTTCTCCTTGATCGCGCGCAGCTCCTTCTGGTTCTTGTTCTTGCAGCACCAGCACGACACCCTGTCCAAGATGTCGTACAGGCGCACGCCGTCCTGCTCCCACTCATGGCCGTGGGCGTAGCACGCGGCGAGGCAGTCGGCCTCGCGCATGCCCCAGTCGGCGAGCGGGAAGCGCTTGTAGGGCTTGCGCTCCTTTTCGAGGCGCGCCGTCTCGTCTGCGGCTATGCCGACGTACACGGTCGCCCCCCCCAGCTCCCTCTCCGCATGGCGGTCTATCGCCCGCAGCTTCTCGGTCGTGCCCCAGCGGCACGGGCCGCCGCACCAGCCGTAGCCGTGCTTGTGGACTTCGCCGGTCTTCCGGCTTTTGACCGGGCGGCAGAACATGCTCCACCAGAACGGGTCTTTGGGGCGCAGCTCGACGTAGCGGATGCCGTTCTCGCGCAGCAGCGGCAGCATGCGGTCGCGCTCGGCGTAGATCGCGTCGAACTCCATGCCCGTGTCGTAGAAGACAACCTCGTCGAGCGGCATGCCGCGCTCGATCAGGCCGTGCAGCATGGCGAGGCTGTCCTTGCCCCAGCTGACGCTTGCGATGCAGCGCTTCACGGCTACCCTTCCCTCTCGTCGGCGCGCCTGCGCCTCGCGGCCCTCTTGTCCTGCTCGGCCTTGCACTCCGGGCCGCAGTATTTCTGGTTGCGGGAGTTCTTCGCGAACGTCCTCCCGCACACCGGGCACGTCCCCGTGCCGCGCGCCTTCCAACCGGTCATCCCTCGCTCCTCTCCCTCGGCATCCCTCCACGGTAAAGCCCCGCCTCCTTCAGTCGGCGCAGGGCGAGCCGCCGCCTCGCGTTGCACCGCCCTGGGGCGCAGTCGTTCCGCACGGCCACGCACCGGGTCGTCTCGCACAGAGCGTCCATGCACCCGCAGGCGGGCGGCACGTCCCACGCCTGACCCTGCTCGACGAAGCCGCGCAGGCGCATCAGCTTGCGGACGAGCCGTTCCTGATGCGACGGGACGGCGCAGCGCGGCGTTCCCCCCTCGTCGATGCGCGCCTCCAAGCAGTTCGCGAAGGTCGCCTTGCGCGTCTCGATGCCGAAGGGGGAGCGCAGCACGCGCTGCCGCTCCGACGCTCCGGGGAGGCTGCTCATCGCCCGTCTCCGCGGTCATCCAGTCCTCGACGCTGCCAAGCTCGTCTGCGGCGCACAGGATGCGCGCGAAGGGGTACTCCGGCACCTCCATGTCGCCGGCCGCCTCCAAGCCGATCACGTCGTTCAGGAGGTCGTTCGCCTCCGTGACGGCGGCGCGCCAGTCCTTCTGCGCATCGACGCTCCCGTAGGTCGCCTCGAAGATGTCGGGCTTCACGGGGTACAGCTCCCCCTTGATGCCCTTCACGATGTAGTCGCCCTTGCGCGCCGTCATGCTCCCTTCGAGCGTGCGCACCTTCGCCTCGCCGTCCGGGGTCAGGCGCAGAACGCCGCTCTCGAACGCGACGTGCCCCCACTCCGGGGTCGCCTCCTCGCCGTAGCGCCACGCCTCGATCTCCAACGGCTTCTTCCTGTACCTCATCGCCCTCCTCGTTTTCGCACTCGTCGCATCTGTCGCTCGTCGGCTCGCAGCCTCTTATCCCCGAGTCGAGCCAGTCGCGCAAGATGCGCAGCTTGCGCGTGTCGGGCTCCTCGGGGATGACGGCCTCGTAGCGGCCTCTCTCGTCTTCCAGCTCAATTCTCGGCATGTCGGCGCTCCTCTCAATCAGTCTCGTACCGCTTGATGTCCTCGCGCCAGCGCAGCTCGTCTCCGAACCCAACGCCTTCAAGCTCGCCCGTGGAGACCACGCGCCCCTCGTCGTCCAGAGGGTACAGCGCCGTGTTGCCGCCGAACAGCGACACGACGGCTATGCGGCGCTTCAGCGTGAGGGCGGTCAGGTCTTCGAGGAACGCCGCAGCGTCCCTCGCGTCAGTCGTCCCCATCGCAGCCGCCCTTCGGCTCGTCGAGCGCGGCCTGCGCGTCGCGCAGAGCGCCGGCGACCATGCGCCCCATGCGCCTAGCCCGGCAGAACAGCAGGAAGGCGCACAGCACGAGGAACGAGGCGTAGCACAGGAAGCCCCATGCCGCCCCGAGCATCACGCCAGCTCCTATGGAGCCTACCAGCCCCGCAGCTCCGAACAGCAGGCCTCCCAGCAGCCACGAGCAGCCGATCAGCGCGTCCCCGTCCTTGTCGCTCTTGTCCACGTCGAACTCCATCCTCATCGCTCGCCCTCCGGCTCCGTCGGAAGCCCAATCCACCTCTTGCAGTTCTCCACGTTCTGGGAGAACGACAGCAGCACGTCGTCCCAGCCCTCCCCGTCGGGCGGAGGGCCGAAGCTGCAAGACACCCCGGTCTCGCGCCTCTCCCCCGCGATCGTCATGACGTAGGACAGGCGCGGCTCCTCCGCCCCGCCGCGCTTCAGCACGTCGAAGGCGTACTCGATGCCTATGGGCGTTCCAAGCCTCGCCTCCTCGCGCACCTTGGCGCGCATGCGCTCGACGACGGCCACGAACTCGTCCGGCACCCCCGCCTCGCGCATCTCCTTCTTCCACGCCCTCGGCCCCGGCTCAACGCCGGGGACGTACCGCTGCATGCTGACCGGCCCTTCCATCACAGCCCCTTCCCGTGCTCGTCGTCGAGGCGCGCGTACTCCCTGCGCTCCTTCTGCGTCGATGCGCGCAGGCACGCCTCGGCCTCCTCGTCCGACACGTCGAGGCCGATGCCGTCGGGCGTGCGGAGCACGATGCGGCGCAGCCCGTTCTTCAGCGTGTACTTCATGTAGACCTTGACCGGCGTTCCCGCTGGCGCGACCACGGGCGCTCCCGCCTCCTCATAGGTCGTCAGGTCGCAGTCGAGGGCGTAGACGCTCCCCATGCGCTTAGTCATCGGCCCCTCCGATCTCCGCGTAGCAGCCGGGCCGCCAGCGCTCCTCCAACCCCTCGTCTAGGGGCAACGGAGGGCAGGTGTGCCCGTGCGAGACGTGCAGCATGTCGCAGCGGTTGCCCAGCGGCTTCAGCTCCTCCATGGCGCGCAGGGCGCGCCGCACGGCCTCCGGCAATTTGCGCACGTCGTCGCGCACGCCGACCGAGAGGCGCAGGGAGCGACCGTCGAACGGCGCGCTTTCGTACGGGCAGACGGCCCTGCCGCAGCTCAACTGCGCGCAGAACTCGACCCTCGTGCGCAGCTCCTCGCCCTCGATCTCCCCGGACGTGCTGCCGTAGAGAAGGTAGCCGCCGATCTTGCCGTGGCCCTTCGCCTCGCGCAGCATGTTCGAGCAGCGGCGCACGGCCTCCACGCTCTCGTCGTCGTCGATGCCGAACGCCTCTAGGAAGCGCCGCGCCTCCTTCAGCTCCTTGCCGTTGCCTCTCACTCGCCGTCTCCCTTCTCGATCAAACAATCGGCCTTCCACGCCTCCAACGCCAGCATGGTCAGGTCGCAGGCTGCGGCCCGGTCGAGGCCGAAGCGCTCCTCGCACGCCTCCATGGCGGACAGGATGGCGCGGAAGCCGAGGCTCATCCAGAGCATCGCGCGCTCCGCAACGTCCGTCTCGCCGCCTTCGTCGGTTACAAGGCACCCCTCCTCGCCGTCTATGTCGTAGACGACGAGCGCGGCGCTCGCACGTTCGATCTTCTCGCTCTCGCCCTCGTCGCCCATGCCCGTGATGCCGATCTCCAAACGGTCTCCTTCCGCTCGGTTTCGCGATACGGTCATCTTACCACAAGTCTTGCACTTTTGTCTTAACTTTTTCTTTTACAAACAGCGGAGGGCGCTCCCGTCCGACGGCCGAAGGGCTTCCGACCCTCTACGCGAGTTCGCCATCTGCGCTCCGATGTCGAGCGAGCCGTCACCGGCAAGGCTGCCATCGCCTTCCAGCGCCGCGTCTCGACCGCATGGGGATACGGGCGCGTGCGCGTCGCAGCCGTCGGAGAGGAGCGCCCTCGATTATTTAATCGGCGTTCGGGCGCTTCGCCACGGCAAGCGACAGAGCGTCCTCCAACAGCCCCAGCGGCGACCTCCCCGGCCAGCGCTCCGCAACCTTGTCGAGGTCGACAAGGGCCTCCATCACGATGCCGTCGGTCGTGACTATCGCCTGCTGCTGCACGACGGGCCGGCCGTCCTCGCCGACCTCGCCCGTCGGGTTCGCCCGCTGGACGCTCTGCACCGTCATGCGGTCGCCTCCGCCCGACAGCGCGCGCCACGCCCCGTCGAACGCCTCGGCGGGCGCGGTGAGCGACAGCCCGCAACCGACGCACGCGATGCGCGCGAGCGCGTCTCCCCGCACGGAGCGCCCCCGGTCCGCCGCGTCCGTCATGTCCAGCTTCCCGCCGCACAGCGGGCACCTGCTCTCCTCCATCGTCGGTCTCCTCTCCTAGCAGTCGTCCCTTACCGCCGCGCAGGCCCTGCCGGCCTTCAGCGCGACCTCCACGGCGCTTCCGCCCGCCTCCTTCTCCGCAGCCTCCGCGCGCATCGAGCGCGCCCGCGCCAGCATGTCGGCGCAGAGCTCCGCGCACCGCGCGTCGTCGAACGGCAGCGGCAGCTCGCGGCTGAAGCCGTGGCGGCGCGGCACCGGGTTGGGCGGCCCCGCCGACGCTTCCTTCTCCGACACCTCGACGAAGCCCTTGCGCAGGCCCGTCTCCCTCGCCGCCTCGCACGCCTCCATCGCCGCGTGCGCCAGAGACGGGCCTCCCGCCTCCATCGCGGCCTCGTACGCGTCGAACGGCTTGTCCTTCGGCTCGAACTCCATCCTCATGGCCCGCGCCACCTTCATGGCAGCGCCTCCCTTCCACCGGCCCCTGCCGGTAGGACCGCCTCCGAAACCCCGTTTCCAGGTCTCGACTGCTAATGCGTTTGCCTTAGCGTCCGGTCATGCTCCCGTTTCTGCCGGTCTATCGACAGGGCAGGGCGCGTCGCGGTCGTCCGCGCGGCAGGGTGTCCAGTGCCCTGCGGCGCGCCTCCGCTCGCAGTCGGCAAGCTCCTTCGGAACGTCGTCCCGCTGCCGCCAGTCGTCCGGGTCGTGGCGCGCCCAGAACTCCGACAGGCCGTAGTCCGCGCCCTCCGGGAGGCAGGGGGGGGCATGGGCGCTGGCCCTAAGTGCCCCCCTGCCAGCCTCACGGCGCGCCGGCGCATGTCCGCCGCTCCCTTGGCGTAGGCCGCCCGCACCTCGTCGCGCGTCTCGCGGCACTGCTCCCGCTGGCGCATGAGGTGGCACTGAACCGTCATCGCGTCGCGCGCCGTCGCCGCCGTCTGCCTCTGCTTCTTTCCCATCGTCGTTTCCCTTCACCATCGTATTCCGTGCGCCGCGCGGCGCTTCAGCTCGCCCTCGAACGCCGCTTTCAACGCTTCATGCCATGTGCCGAACGACGCGTACCGTCCTCCGATGTGCTCCGACGGCGGCTCCTTCGGCAGCTCCGTGATCTCGCCCGGCAGCCAATCGGAGGACGGGAGCCTTTTGAGCGGGTCGAGTATCGTCGAGCGGCCCATCATGGTCACGGGCTGGCAGCCGCCCTTCCATGCCTCCCATTCCGACACCCCTCCGTCGCGCCTGAAGAACCGGTCGAAGCGCTCCTTCGTTCCGGGGCTTCCGCGCCGTCGGCGGGCATGCGGCAGCCCGTGCGCCGGTCGATTGCCGGAGTTGGCGCGAACGCCGAGCGACGCTATGCGGTCGAGCACGCGTTCGTCGCGGTCGATCATGTCGTCGATGAGGTCGTCTGCCATGCTCATGTCTGCCCCCCCCTACTCGAACGCAGCGTCGCGGGCAGCGTCCACCATGTCGTCGTAGTACATGGCCTCGCGCTCCTCGAACCGCTCCCAGTACGCGCTCGCCTCGGCCTCGTACTCCTCGTAGGTGTCGAAGTCCTCCGGGTCTGGCTGGTTCTCCTCGGCCCTCATGCGGGCGTAGGCTGCTGTGAGGCTCGCCATGGTCTTTGCTCCTTCTCGATTATTTTATCGACTGGGAACAGACTATCACAAATATGCGATTGTTAAAAGAAGAATTAAGAAAAAAACTAAGGTTTATAGATTCTGCACGGCTTCGTGCATGGCCTGCTCCATGTCGGAATGCCCCCATACGACGAGCTGCCCCGCGCTGTCTAGGAACAAGATCGCCTCTTGGCAGCGGTCGGGAAGACGCTCCATGAGGCGCTGCACTGCCTGCCATCCTCCGCGTGCGAGCGCGTCGCGCACGGCCATGTCTATGCCGCGCTGCTCTAGCACGCCGTCTATCAGGTGGTCTATGCCTTCGCGTTTCAACGCCTCCCACATGCCGAGCGCGTCGCCCTCCTCCTCGGCGATTCTCTCGACAAGGAGCGCCGCCGCACGGCGCTCCTCTGCGGCGCGCATGTTGTTCCTCTGCACGTGCGTCAGCCCCGCAGCCATGCCGCGCCTCCTCGTTCGGAAGCGCCCATGGCGCGGGGCTGCTTGTAAGACAAGAGTGAAGAAATTGAGTGCGTCATTGTAAGAGCCTTACTTGTCGGGGTATCCCATGCCGTCGGGGTAGAACACCTTGCACATGTTGCCGGTGCCGGTCACCTCGACCGGGTGGTTCCTCTCCTCGACGATCTCGCGGGCGCGCTCGAAGGCCGCCTCCCAGCCGTCGAACTCCCCTCCTTCGCCGAAGGGCGGGAAGCCGATCTCCTGCGCGATCTGGATGAAGCCCTTGGGGTAGTGGAACGATGCGAACACCATTGTCCGTTCGCGGCTAGGCCATGGCCTTCGCCGCTTCCCCCTTCCCGGCCTTCGGAAGCGTCACCAGAGCCAGCGCCTCGTCCTGCCGGATGCTCACCTTCACGTCGATGCCCAGAGCCTCGGCTGCGGCGTTCAGGCGGTACCGGAAGGTGTGCCAGTTCTCGCGCTCCTTGTCGTCGGCCATGGGAATCTTCACGGCCTCCGCGCCCTGCTTCATCGCGATCTGGTACGCCTCTATGATCTTCAGAACGCGCTCGCTGCGCTTCTTGCCGCGCCCGTCCCCTTTGTTGACGCACTCCTCCTTGTCAAAGACAAGCTCAAAATCAGCAGCAGTCATCTTATTCCTCCATCGTTTCCGTCTTCCGCTGTTTTCACAAGGTGGATTGCCTTCGACAGCATACCACTTCCCCGCCCGAATGTAAAATAAGAAATTAAGAGAACAGTTAAGACTTCCGTTCCGCCATCCGTTCCAGCTCGGCCATGCGCATGCGCCGGTCGTAGATGCGCTCGACGCGCCGCACCATAGCGTCCATCCTGTCCACCAAGTCCTTTGCCTTCTTCCAGTAGTGCGAGCAGAACTGCGCGCGCCAGCGCTCCCTCTGCGCCATGAGCGTCGCCGTGGCGGCCCTCGCGTCCACCGTGCCGGAAAGCGGCTCGTTGTACGCCTTGCTGTACACCTCGTTGTAGAACATGGTGGCGTAGGCGGCCTCGGCCTGCGCGTTGATCGACTGCTGGCTGTCGAACACGATGTACTGCGTCGCCGCAAGCACGAACTCCTCCATGTCCTTCAGCGTGAGCTGCGTCCAGTCCTCGACGTAGCTGCCGTTCGCGTTGCGCGCGTACCCTCCGCCCGCCGCGACGGGGAGGCGCTGGCGCACCTTGGAGATGAACTGCGCCTCGATCTCGAACAGCTGGGCGTACTCGCTCGCCAGCCTCTCGTCCGCCGCCTTCAGCAGCATGTCCATCATGCGCCTGTCCTCCGGCTCGAACTTCAAGACGGAATCGAGCGGCATTGATGCCATCCCCGTCTCGTCGAGCCTCGGCTTCTCGTCCACGATCTCATCGATGGGCGGCGCTTCCCTCTCCGTCATAGCATTGCCTCCTTCAGCCCGTCGGTGTCGTACATCTGCCCTTTGATTCGCGGGCACTTTATCACGCTCGGCTCGTCGTCGAACGCCGCGTAGGGTATCGACTTGCGACCGAGCGCCGCCATGGTCTCCTCGAAGCGAACCCACGTCCCTATGGGGACGAGGAACGCCGTGTTGAAGCTGCGCTTGTCGTCCTTGTCGTAGAAGTTGACGGCGACGAAGCCGTGAGCGTCCTCGTGGAAGCCGTCGAAGTCCACCAGAGCGGCCCTCTGATGCTCCTGTAGGCGGTCTAAGGGCAAAGACCGTGCTGACACCGCCTTTGCCTCAACCAAGGCCGCAGAAAGGCTCTCCGCCGCTCCGAACACCCAGAAGTCCGCCTCGCTCTCCGAACTCATCGGTCGGTTGCCCGACCAGAACATCTTGTCGCTTATGCGGTGCGCCCTGAAGCCGCTGCGCTTGAAGCTCGCCAGCAGCTCGCGCTCGAACACCTTACCGTTGTCCCTCGGCATCGTCGGTCACCTCCACGTTCAGCCGGATGTCCGGGTTCAGCCCTAGATGCCCCATCATCGCCGCCGCGCCGGAGAACTCCGCAAGCGCCAGCCGCATGTTGATGGACGCTTGCAGCAGCGCGTCGGCATCGGCGCGCTCGAACGCCTGCTGCGCCTCGCGCTGGAACATCTCGGCGTTCGCGGATGCCTCGCCCACGGCGTTGGCGTACGCCTCGTAGACCTCGACGACGGGTATGCTCGCGCCCTCGTCCTCCTCCACGATGAACTCGCCGTCACCGTCTATGATTATCACATCGTCGTCGGCGGCTGCCATATCGGTATCCCTCCTCCTCGTATCACGCCCTCGCGGCGGCAGAAGCCACGGCACGGGCAGCTCTTGAACTTCGACGTGTCGCACTCGCATTCGTAGGGAAGGAGGCTCGGGCTTCCCGCGTCAAGCGCGTCCTTGACCTGCTGCCAACGGCGCAGCGTAGGCCCCATGTCCATCTGCTCCACCACGAACTCCTTGAAGCTGTGGGGCCTGTCCTTGCTTATGTAGAGCAGGATGCCGTACGGCAGGCCGGTCAGCATGAGGTACATGCCGAGTTGGAGGCGGTGGGCAGCGTCGGGGGCGGACAGCGACTTGAACAGGTCGGCGGTCTTGGTCTTGATCTCGATGGGCACCGGCTCCTCCACGTCGGGGAATTTCAGGATGCTGTCGATTGAACCGGCGACGCGCAGGGCCTCGTCCGTCACCTTGGCCTCGTTCTCCACGAGGTCGGGAAGCCCCTCTATGTCGGTCATGTTCTCGAACCAGTGCTGAATCATGCCGTGCAGCGCGTGCCCGATCTTGAACGTCACCTGAAGCTCCGTGTCGATCTTCTCCACCATCTGGTCGGCGTACTTCGGGTTCTTCTCGAAGTACAGGCGGCGCATGCACATAAGGCACTCGCTCGACGGGTGGAGGTTATCGTAGTCCTTCGGCTTGTACAGGTCGTCAACCGTGTAGCTGCCGGAGTTCGGCACGAGCGCCAAGTACCGCTCGACGTACGGCACGAGGCGGGCGAACCCGTCGGATGCCTTCGGCGGCGCTGACAGCGCGAACAGCTTTGAGCCTTCCCTAATCCTCATGCACGCCCACCAGCTTCAGCATTCGCCCCAGCTCCATCGCCAAGACCTCCTCGCTCCAAGCGCCGTCGGCCATCGAGGCGACGAGCGGCAGCGCGGTCTTCTCCGATATTCCCAGCGACATCCGCACGCCCTTCTCGCACACGGCGTAGCTGTCCCAGTTCGCCTCGTTCGCCTCCCACATCTCGCGGAAGTCGCGATGCCGCATGATTCCCACCTCGCGCCCGCTCGACAGCTTGACCGCGACCATGGGCACGCGCATCTCGTTCATGGCCCACTCCGAGACGCTGCGCCACATCTTCGACGAGAGCGTGTACCGCTGCGTCTCGGTGTACTTGCAGTCCACGAGGAGGCGGGAGGTCTTCACGTCGCCTTTGTACCCCGTGAGGCGGCCAGACGCTTTAACGAGGTCGCCGCCTATGCGCCCGGCCATCTCCTCTTCCCAGAGCTGCCAGCCCGGTTTGCCGTAAGACATTTGCCCCCCCCTATTCCTTGAACTCGCCAGCGCCAGCGTCGGCGGTCTTCAGGTAGCTTTCCGATTCTCCGATGACGACGGCCATGGTGTCGTCGTGCACGGCCTTGGCGAACTCCGGGTTGTCGCGCAGAAGGCCAACCATCTTCGCCTTGCCCTGCGCCTTCACGAAGCCCTTCTCGCCCTCGGTGCCGTAGGACATCCACGAGCCGGACGTTTTCAGAACGCCGTAGGATACCGCCAAGTCCACGAGGCTGTCGGCGCTGTCAACGCCGAACGGATGGTCTGGCGTTTCGGTGTAGTAGAACATGTACCCGGCCTCGCGGTACGGCGTTGCCAGCTTGTTCTTCCGGTTGCGCGTGATGATGCGCGTGCCGATCTTGACGCGCTCGCCGTGGATGTCGGCCCACTTGATGTCGTCGGCCTTGCCGGATGCCCTGATCTCCGTGATGGTCTTGCACATGTGCTTCAGGCCCTCTCCGCCGGAGATGATGAGGCCTCCGTGGGGCGACTTCAGGTTGATGCGGGCTTGGCCTATGTAGATGATGACGGGCAGCACAACGTCCGCACCGGCGCGCTTGGCGTTGCTTATGCGGGTAAGCTCCGCGTTCACGCGGTTCACCATGCGCGTGATGACCCCGGCGCTACCGGCGACCTGCATGGCGTTAGCGTCGCCGCCGTCGCCCTTCTTGCCATCGACCTCAACGCCGCGCGCGACCGCGCCCAAGCTGTCAACCACGATCACGTCGAAGATGCCCTCGCGGATGATCGCGCAGAGGCTGTTGGCGGCGTTCTCAACGGTGTCGGGGGTCGAGACCCACACGCGGTTCTTGCGCGGGTTGTCGTAGTCGAACTCTATCCCGTCGAACTTCTCCAACCATTGCGGGGTTACGCTTCCCTCGATGTCCACGATGCACGCAAGCGCCTTCGGGTCGAACGACAGGAGACGGCCTATGGCGCAGTTGATGAGCGACGACTTGCCAGCCGAGTACTCGCCCATCACCATGTGCTGGTGCCCTCGCATCCACCCTCCGCCCAGCGCCGCATCGAGCGTGTCCGCGCCGGTCGATATTACGCCGACCGAGTAGTCTATCTGCTGGGTCGGCACGAAGAACGAGCCGGGAGCCTCGTTCTTCAGAAGGTTGTCCAAACCTTTCTCCCTGTTCAGTCCCATCACATTGCCTCTCTTTCTCTTTGCGGGACAACCGGCATGAAGTGCTCTAGCACGTAGTTGTCCTCGTCGTTTCTAAGCTGCTTCTTCACCTGCATCAGGAAGTAGCAGTCCTGATCGCCGCGTATGTGGCGCTCGATCATCTCCCACATGTCCGTGAAGCACGTCACGTCGATCTGCGTGCCGTCCATGTCGCATTTGAGGAACGCCATCGGCCTGCCCTTCTTGGTGACGATTCGCTTCACGTCCTCCAACAGCACGAGCACGTTTGCGCACGCCTCGTACGCAACGTCGTCAAGCTCGTCGGCGGAGCAGATCGAGGCCGCGTAAGGCTCGACGGCCCGCAGAACGTCCTCGTACGGGTCGAAGGTCAAGGGCATGCCTATGGCGCTCTTCTCCATCTCTATGATCTCGTCCTTGGTGAAGTCCGGCTGCTCCTGCGTGAACCGCACGGTCGAAGCGTCGCCGAACAGGTTGGCGCTCATGTCGTTGTTCTCGAACCTGTGCAGCAGGTCTTTCGCGTTGGGATGCCACTCGCGGAAGAACCTGTTCTTGACGAGGATGCGGACGACACCGTTGTTCGCGCCGCTGCGCGACTTGAAGTCCTCGAAGTCGGCGTAGGGCGCTCCCGCGAAGATGCTGCGCACGGCCTTCTCCCCTATGCCCTTCAGCGAGCCGATGCCGATGGCGATGGTGCGGTCGTCGAGGATGGCCCAGTCGTCCGATATGTTCGTCACCGACGGCATCGTGATCTGGAAGCCCTTCTTGCGGGCCTCGCGCATGTACTTCGGAAGCGCCTTCGGGTCAACCGTCTGGAAGCAGGCGCAGTAGAACTCGACGGGGTACATGAACTTCATCCACGCCGTCCAGAAGGTGATCTTCGCGTAGCTGTAGCTGTGGGCCTTGTTGAAGGAGTAGAGGCCCGATGCCTTGATCTGGTTGAAGATCACGGTCGCGTCCTCCGCCGATATGCCGCTGTGCCGCACGCACCCCTCAACGAACTTCGGCTCCTCCGCCTCCATCTCGCGCAGCTTCTTCTTGCCGATGATCGAGCGCATGCGGTCTGCCTCCAAAGGCGTGTAGCCCGCCACCTGCTGGCATATCGCCATGGACTGCTCTTGGTAGACGATGACCCCGTACGTGTCCTTCAGGATAGGCTCTAGCTGCGGCACGACGTACGACACCTGCTCCCGCCCCAGCTTGCGGTTGATGAACACCTGCAACATCCCCGCGAGGATAACGCCGGGGCGGTAAAGCGCCACGATTGTTGACAAGTCCATGACGGAGCGCGGGGCGAGCTGCTGCGCGCAGGCCGTGATGTCCTTGCCGCCCATCTGGAAGATGCCCAGCGTGTCGCCCTCGTCGAACAGCCTCCACACCCCTTCGGGGGCCTGTGCGTCTTCGAGGGCGCGGAAGTCGATGCGCACGCCGTGGCGCTGCTCGACCATCGTCCGCGCGTTCGCGAGGGTGGACAGGTTGCGAAGCCCCAGAAGGTCGGCCTTCAGGAAGCCCAGCGCCTCGATTGCCACCTTGTCGAACTGCGCCACGATGTCGCCCGTCTTCAGGGACAGGCGCGTGGGCATCGCGCTCGAAAGCGGTATGGGGGAGACGACGTAGCCAGCCGCGTGCTGCCCCCACTGGCGCGGCACGCCGATGAGGCGCGAGACGTACTTGAAGACGTTGGGGAAGCGCTGCATCATCGTGTCCAGCTCGCGGCGCTCCTTGTCGGACAGTACGTCGAGATGGTCGAGCCATTCCTTCGGGTTCTTCAGGGCCTTGTCGAACCGCCCCAAGGTCGCCTTGCAGCGCAGGGCCTCTTGGTACGGGAGGCGGTAGTAGCGGGCCAAGTCATCGAAGGCGTTCTTTATGCCGAACGTCCCGACGGTGCCCACCGCGCACACGTGGTCTTTGCCGTACTTCTCGTTCAGGTAATCGACCACGCTGTGGCGACCGGCCACGTCGAAGTCGAGGTCGATGTCGGGAAGGCTGTCGAGCCGCCCTTCGTTGAGGAAGCGCGAGAAGATCAGGCCGCGCCCCATCGGGTCAACTTCGGTAATGCCGGTTGCCCAGCAGAGTATGGAGGCGGCGCACGACCCGCGCCCCGGCCCGACCTCCACGCCGTGCTCCTTCGCCCAGCGCGTGTAGTCGGACACGATCAGGAAGTAGTCCGCCAGACCGTTGTCAACGATGATCGGGAACTCGTTCTCCGCCACGTCCTTCAGGTACGGCACGAGCCGCGCCTTGTCGCCGCCCCTGTACTTGATCTTGTGGGGGTCGTCGTCGGGCAGCACCTCGCACCCACCGGCCTTCTCGAACAGCCCCTTCGCCGTGAGGTACTTCAGGTACTCCCCGCTGTCGTCCCATCCCTCCGGCAGGGGGAACTTCGGAACCTTGTGGGAGCGGTCGAGGTCGTATTCCTCGATCATCGAGAGAAGGTGGTCTACGCCGTCGAAGCAGCGCTCCAAGTCCTCGTCGCCGATGTAGGCGAGGCGCTGGCGCACCTCGGCCTCGTCCATCATGTAGTAGTCCTGCTTCATGTGCATGTGCGTCTCGTCGTAGTGCTTGCCCATGTTGCAGCCGAGCATGACGTTCTGCAAGTCGCAGTCCTGCGGGGTGACGTAATGGCTGTCGATTGCGTAGATCGTGCGGATGCCGTGCCGCTTCGCGAAGTCGAGCAGCCACATGTTGACGCTGCGCTGCTCCGGCTCGCTGTTCGTGTGAATCTCGATGAAGAACTCGTCGAAGATGGCCCGGAACCGCTCGGTGAACTCCAACGCCATCTTCTCGTCGTCGGCCTTCGCGGCCCTCGACAGGGCACCGGCGAGGCATGCGGAGCCGCATATAACGCCCTCGCGGCGCTCTCCCAAGTCCTCCCACAGCGCGTTGGTGTACGCGTCCTTCCCTTCCTCGTGCAGCCAAGCCTTCGACGAGATGTCCCAGAGGTTGTGAAGCCCCTCCAAGTTGCGCGCCCAAAGGGTCAGGTGGAAGCCCTTCTTGTTCGTGTTGTGGTACACGCCGTCCTTCAGGTACAGCTCGCTTCCGAGTATGGGCACGATGCCGTTGCGCTTCGCCGCCTCGAACATGGCGTAATGGCCCACGCAATGGCCGTGGTCGGTTATCGCCTGATAACGGCTCCCGACCTCGACCGCGCGCCTGCACATGTCCTCCGGGTCGGCGAGGCCGTCTAGGAAGCTGTAGTAGCTGTGCGCGTGAAGGTTCGCGAACTGATGAGGCATTCCGTGCCCCCCCCTATCCATGTCTCTCGATTAAATAATCGGGAGGGACTTCGCAGCCCCTCCCTAGAACGCGTCTGCTAAAAAGGGATATCCTCGTCGTAGACGGAAGCGCCGACGCTACCGGCAGCGTCAGTCCACGGCACCGTAGCAGCCGGTTGCTGCGGCGCGGCCTGCGCGGGCTGCGGCGCGGGCTGGACTGGCTGCGGCTGCATGGGCTGCGAGCCGACCGGCTGCGGCATGTACGCGCTTTGCACGGGTGCCGCTGCGGGCTGCTGTGGAGCCGTCTGCGGGGCGTACTGCTGCTGGGAGGGCATCGGTGCGGGCTGGGACGCAACCGGAGCCGCAGGGGCGCTCTGAACGCCTTGCGGGGCCATCGGGGGCTGCATGGGCACGGAAGCCGGAGCCTGCGCGAACTGCTGCGGCGCGGCCTGCGCGGGCTGCGAGAACTGCTGCGTCGGAGCGGCGTACCCCGGCTGCACGGGCGCTCCGTAGGCGGCTGCGGGCTGGGCGGCTGCTGCGAGCGTGCTCTGGGCGGCACCGGCGAGCGTCGAGGGCGCATAGCCCGGAACCGCACCGTCTTCCGGCGTGAAGCCGGGGACGTAGATTCCCTTGCTCGTGTAGTACTGCGGCGTGCCCTTGAAGGAAACGTGCTCCGCGAGGGTGCGCGTCATGTACGGACGGTAGCGCTCGATGTCCACCACTTCGGCGGGGCGCTGAATCTTGGTCACGACGTAGGTGCGCATGTCGCTGCGGTACACCTCGTAGTCGTAGTACGTGATCGGGTCGCAGAAGTCGTCGTCCTTGCTGGTGAGCTGCGCCCAGAAGTTGGAGTACGCCTGATCGACGATCACGACGTTCGGCACCATCGCGCCGTTGCGCTCCACCATCTCGTCCTCGATGCTCACGATCTGCTCGACCGGCATGCCGCGCCCGTCGGTTCTGCGCTCGCGGTTCACCTTGCGGATGACGGCGTAGGCGCACATGCGGTCTTGCGGGACGTTGGCCCCCATGTACTTCGTGCCGTCGCGCTTCGTCTTCTCGACCTGCGTCTGGCACAGGGGGCACGCGTAGGGCTGGTTGTTGTCGATGTCGTCGAGGCACAGGACGTAGCCCCCGTTCGGGATGTAATGGAAGCCGCCGCCGCGCACGCCCTCCTTCACCGTGATAACGTCGGTGTCCGCGAAGGGGCGCTGGCAGATGGGGCACACGGGGTTCTGCCCCGTCTGCTCCTTCGTGCGGTTCCACATGTCCTGCGGAATCTCGATGTTGCACGAGCATCCGACCGACGCGTGGTTGACCACCACGTTGTCCACCATCGGGGACAGGAAGCGCAGCACCGCGCTCGAACCTATGTCCAGCTTGAAATAGCCGTAGCCCGAAGAACCCTTGTTCTCCGCGTTCTGCGCAAAGCGCTCTACCAATGAACTCATATCGTTCCTCTTTCTCGTTGTTGTTTCTCGAACAATGCCATCAGGACGTGCGCCATGTACTTTTGGGCTTTTCGACCACTTTCGATCATGAAGATTCTTTCGGTCTCTATCGCATATTGACGTTCGACGCGCTTCCTGATGCCCACCTCTACCTGCATTCGTATCCTGCGCACCTGCGCAGCTTCAAGAACGTACTGTGCCCAAGCATCGACCTCCGTCTCGTCCTCGTCGGACATCACCATGTCCGGCTCCTTGTAATATGCCGTCCTCGCGCCGCGAGGCGGCGCGACAGGCCCTATCTCGGCCCGCTCCGGCACCAGCGCCACTTCCACGCTGAACGCCGTCGCAGGCGGTCTCGCATCGTACTCCGCCCTAGCCGACGGGTCGGTGAGCGTCCGGTAGGCCCTGTACGCCTCCACGAACTCGTCTTCCGAGCCTCCGTGGTCGGGGTGGGCCTCCATGAGGCGCTTCTTCGCCGCCTCCTTCAGCTCGGCATCGTCGGCATCGGGCGGCACGCCTATGAGGCGGTAGTAGCCTTCCGAATCGTGGCGCGCCCTCGGCACGTGCACCATCTCGGTGCCCGACCAGAAGAACGCGTCGCCGCCCGTCGCCGAGAGAACCAGCCCCCTAGGGACGGTCTTCGCCCTCTGGGGCTGCTTCGGGCGCGGCGCTTTCGTCAAGATCGACGACCTGTTCGGAACCCTCACCCTCACCATCGGCTCCCGCCTTCCGCTCCTCCTCGGCGACCTTCACCGCCGACGGCTTCTCCGCACTGTACTTCCTGAACGCCATTTCCGTCTCCTTTCGTCGGGGTGGCAATCATACCATGGCTGTAAGCCAAAAGTTAAAACAAAAGTTAAGAATACGCCCATGACGGCACGACTTCCCTTCCGTACACCGCCTCCCAGCATTCGCGCTTCGTCATCGCCGCCGGGTCGTCCCGCGTCGGAAGGACGGAGAAGACCTTGCAGAACGGCTCCAACATGCGCATGGCACGCAGCGTACCGGCGTGGCCCGCCTCGTCCGGGTCGTAGAAGACCAGCACGCTGTCGAACTTCTGGCGTATCAGGCGGGCCTGACCGTCGGACAGCTGGCACCCGAACGATGCCACCGGGTTGGGGAAGCCGTACTGGTCGAGCATGATTGCCGAAAGCGGTGCCTCCACCAAGATGCAGCTGTCGCCCTGCGAAGCGTTGTCGTACCCGAACAGGATGATCTCGCGAGCCATGTCCTTGCTGTGGAGCCACTTCGGGAACACGTCGTTCGTGAGGGCGCGCGCCGTCCACCCGACCAGCTTGCCGTCGAAGAAGACGGGCACGACGGCCCTGTTCATCGAAGGGTCGTAGCCGAGCCTCCACTTCGCCACCGTCTGGTCGTTGAAGCCGCGCTCGCGCCAGTACGGGCAATCGTGCCTAGTCCACTCCTCAACGTCGCGCTCCAACGGCGTGAGCGTCACGGACTTGTATGAGCTTCCCGCCATGAGCTGCTGAATCTCCGAGAACGACAGGTCGCCGTACAGGAGCCGGAGCGCCTGCGAGCGCGAGCATGAACGCTGCCTCATCACCAAGCCCGCAGCGTCCCCGCTGAAGCCGCAGCTGAAGCAGTGGTGGCGCAGCGTGTTCAGGTTGATCGACCACGACGGCTTCTTGTCGCCGTGCCGATGGTTCTCCGGGCACGGGCACGATGCCCACAGCTCGTCCCCGCTGATATATGAGTTCTTCAGCTCCAAAAGGTCTATCAGCTTAGACGAATGAACCGGTCGCACATCGCACCTCCTCTTATGCCGCATCGTCGATTATTTTATCGGATGTTAAAGAAAAAGTAAAGCAAGAATTAAGACAATAATGAAGATTATCGGATGGTGCGCGGGTTGCCGTTGTCGTCCCTCATGAGGTCGATGAGGGCTTGGTACTTCAGCTCCCATCGCAGCTTGTAGCCCATCCTCCCGTAACGTCGGGTCTTCAGCGTGACGAGCTTCATCACGCTTATGTTCTCCTCCTCCTCGGTGCACCCCAGCGCCCAGATAACGTCCGCAAGCTGCTCGACAACCGACGAGTGCGCGATGTCCTGCGCGGTGCCTATGCCGTCCTTCGCGTTCTTAACGCCCTCTCGCGTCATCTGGTGGAGCAGCAGCACCGGCATCTTCTGGTTGTCCGAAGGCGACGCTATGAGGTTCTTCAGCGTGTAGATGCAGTCAGCCGTCTGCTCGTAAAGCGACTGAATCTTCGGGTTCTTCTTCACGAACTGAAGCTGGTCGATCACGACGAAGTTGCATCCGCACATCTTGGCGTTCTGGATGAGGGCGCTCGGCGTGCGCTCCGGCATGGGAGGCTGGTCGATGACGAGCTTTCCGGGCAGGCCGCCTATCTCGTCGCGCGCCCTGTCGAGGGCCTGAACGTAGCGCGGCATCTCGATGCCCTTCAGGAACTTATCGACGGGAACCACGATCTGATCGCGGTTGACGTGCAGAAGCTCCGTGCGCCGCCCGATGTCGTAGGGGTCTAGCTCCAAGCTGGCGAAGTAGACGTTCCACCCTTGCCGCGCCGCCTCCAAGGCGGTCTTGGCGGCGAACCACGTGTTGTGCGTCACGATGTAATCGTCCGTCAGGTAAAGATGCTCCGGGTCGTCAACCATGATGCATTGCATCTCCGTGTCGAAGCCCAAGTCCTCGACATCGACTATCGAGACGTAGCGGTGAAGGAACTTGCGATTCGCAACGGCATCGTGCGCGCGCTCGCGACATTCGTGCTTGCCGGATGACGTGATGCTTTCGGCGGTCATCACCGACACAACCCATTCGTCCGACTTACCGGCACGGCGTTTCATTCGCGCCCGCGCGCACATTCCCAGCGAGCGGCACAACGACACGACATCATCAGCAAGCCTCTTTGAAGCCGTCGAGTAGGTCTTGCCTCCGTTGCCCATCATGCACCCGTCCGTGTCCATAAGGCCGCGAAGCAGGTCAAAACGCTGCTCTGCCGATGCTCCAAGGTAGTCGGCTGGAATGAACTTCTCATAAGATTTCACGTTCAGCCCAAGATCGACGACCGCGCTTGAAAGCGGGTTCATGTTCCACTTCGGCAGGTACGATATTCCATAAGAGCAGTTATCGGCGTTGACCTTCTTGACAGCGTAGTCTTCGCCCAGTCTCTCGCAAAGACTGTTCACCACATCGTCCTCGACGCTCGAAAACGCAAGCGAGCCTCCGGGAACCTGTGATAGGCATCCGTCGCCGATGAGCACGCCGAGCACGTAGGGGTCGATTGGAAGCTCCTTGCGCGACATCTCAACGGCATCATTGACCGGCACCCTCCAACGATACGCCTTGCCGCTCATCAGGCCACGCGCGATCATCTCGCCGAGCGTCATGGTGCGCTCCGAAACGCAAGGAATGCCGTTCGCCTTCGTCTTGTACGCCGTCGTCCACAAATGGTCGATGCAGCAATCGGCATGTCGCCCGTCGGCAAGATGCACCCGGTACGCACGCTTTTTGCCCTGCGGGTACACTCCTATAACCCGTGCAAGCGTGCCTCGGCGCGTTCGCACCTTGTCGCCTACGCGAATCTCGCCCATCGGCTTGAACCCATGCTCCGTGAGAACCTTCGAGTAAAGCGGCTGGGCCTTGCCCTTGCCCGTCGGGGCGACGAGAACCGCAAGCTCGCCGGGCTTGATGCCGCCCGTCTCCACGTTCAGCTCCTCGAAGGGGTACGGCGCGCCGACCTCGGCCAGCTTCGCGTTCGCCATCTTCTTGTACAGCTCCATGCTCTCGCCGTCGCCGTACACGATCTTCTGCTGCCTCGGCGTTACGTTGTCAACGATCACGGACAGGGTGTCGCGCAGCATCTTCACCTTCTGCTCCGCGTCAAGCCCCATGTTCTCAACGCCCATGCGCAGCGCGTCGGTAAGCTGGAACTCGCAGTACTGGTCTTTGAGCTTCTTCGACAGGTACGACGGCGCGGCACCTGCCGCCCCCTGCGTCAGCGCGTCGTAGTCGGGGAACCGCTCGCGCAGCACGTCGAGCGTGGGCGCTCCCCTCATGGCCGCGAAGTTCAGGAAGTAGTCGCTGGCGAAGCTGTACATCTCCGCCATCTTCGGGTCGGCGAACTGCGACGCGTCGATGCCCGACTGGTAGTAGACCATGAGGGCGTTCGGGTCGGTCAAGGTCGCGGCGATCTCCGTCTCTACGTCGAGGGCCATTACCATATCCTCCCGCCGCGTCGGCGCTCGCGCGCTTTCTCGCGCATGTCCTCGCCGTCCACGCGCACGAGGTCGAAGCTCTCCGTGAACAACGATAGGACGTACTTGTTGTAGGCGGTCTCCAACCCCGAAGGGCACGACAGGTTCGTCGTGACGATGGTGGGCCGCGACTGCTGCGTGCGCACGCGCAGAAGGTTCTCGATCTGCCCTATGGCGTAGTCGGTGCCCTTCGCGCCGAAGCCTCCCTCTATCTCCTTGCCGAGGTCGTCTAGGACGAGGACGCGGGCAGCGTCTATCTTGCGCTTGTACCACTTCGCGTACTTCGCGTTGTTCCACCCCCGCTTCGTGTTCTCGATGTAGTCCTTGGCCGTGGTCATGTAGCACTCGATGCCGCGCCGCACGGCCTCCTTCAGGGCGAAGGAGGCGAGCATCGTCTTCCCCGTGCCAGCCTTGCCGAACATGACGAACCCGCGCCCTTCGAGCATGTTCACGTCGAGCGCGTCGATGTATCCCTTCACGAACGCCTGCGCGTTCCGGTCTCCGAAATAGTCGTTCCAGTTCAAGCGCTGGTAGGTGAGGCCGATGCCCGCGTTCAGGTAGTGCTTGTAACGCTGTAGCTGGTCGGCGCAGTTGCACCGCATCAGCGCGCCGTCAACGACCACCGTGCCGTCCACCCCCTCGCCGCAGTTCTTCATGCAGGTGGGGCAGAAGTACAGGTGGCTCGCTCCGAGGTCGGGGTAAACCTCGTACAGCTCGTCAGCGTCGTCCTGCGACAGCGCCATGTCCACGAGGGCCGAATCTTCGAGCCTCCCCGTCACATCCATAGGTTCTCCTTGCCCTCGTCCGCCTTCAGCTCCGTCAGCGCAAGATCGGTGAGCCACCGGAATCGCTTCGAGAACATTTCCTTGCCAACGGGGTTCCCGCGGTTGCGCCCCTTCCACTTCGAGAAGACGAACCGAGTTATCCTCGCCGCGTCCTCCGCGCCGTAGTCGCGGACGAACTGCTGCACGCTGCGCATCACCGGCGCGGTGAACATGGTGCGCTGCTGCATGGGGTCTACGTTGAAGAACTCGATGTAGCCCTTGCGGAAGATGTCGAACACCTTCCTCGCGTCGTCGTCCGTCGCGTATATGTTATGCGGTGTACCCGCTATCGCCGCCAAGTCCACTGGCATCACACACCTTGCCTATAACGTCTGCGGCCTCCTCCGGCCCCAGCTCCAACACAACCCCTCCGAAAGGCCCCCACAGGCTCTCTCCGACCTTGAAAACGAAGTCCAGAGGGAAGGCACCGTAAACCGCCTCATGCTCCTCTAGCAGCGTCCTGTACGGCTCGCCGCCGTCCGTGAGGTCTGCAACGTCGAACGGCGTGTCCCGGTGCACGACCAGCTGCAACGGGCGGTACAGATGGGCGAGGCCGCGCACGGCCTCGTTGACCATCATCGCGTCGCATAGGAGCTGGTTCACCGAGAAGGCCGCTGCGGCCACGTCGCCCATGGCGAACGGGGTCTTCCTGCGGTACACCTCGAACACGCTGTTCGCATGCCTCACGCAGGGGACGAACCGGCGGGCGAACGCCGCGCGCTCCAACGCGTCCCCTCCCGTCACGGCCACGTTGAGAATCATCGCCGCGCCACCGCCTGCTGCTGCGCGAGCATCGCCTTGTTGGCGATCTTCTGCGCGATGCTGTCTATCTCCTCCTCGCAGATGGCCTCGCAGTCATGGTTCATCTGGTGCATGACGGCGGCGAGGTATTCCGTTGGCGGGTAGCCGGGGCCGATCTTGGCCGTCAGGGCCGCGCCCTTCTTTATCCAGTCGCCGTTGGGGGACTGGATGGAGAAGTTCACGCTTATCTCCGCCTCGACATGGTACACGCCGAGCTGCGCCGTGGTCTGCGGCTGGCCCTGCTGCGGCGCGGTCTGCTGCCCCTCCATGCTACTTCACCACCAGAGACGATGCGATCTTGCCTTGCGCGGCGGCCTTCTCGTCGGCCTTGGAGAACTGGCGCAGCATGGTCTTGAAGGTGGCGGGGACGCTCACGGAGACCTCCGGGTCGTCGAACAGCTCCTTCGGCACCTTCAGGTTCTGGCCGAGCATCGCCTGCTCCAACTTCGCCTCGTCGATCTCGCGGGGCATCGAGACGGGGCGCGTGACCGACTTGAAAGCGTCCCAAGCCCTGCCGCTGCGGTCGTTGATGTCCTCTTCGTAGAGGCGGCACAGACCGGCGAGAAGCCCCTGCTCGGTGATGTCAACGGCCTCCTTGCGCGCGAACTCGCGGCACACCTTCTTCTGCTCCTCCATGCCGTACACGGACACGGGGGTTCCGTTGTCGGTGTACTCCTCCGTGAGGCGCGCCGCCTCTTCCTTCATGGCCTCGTATTCGAGTTCGGCGATCTCCGCCGCCTTCTTCTTCTCGGCGTACAGCTTCACGAAGGCGTTTGCCTTCGCCGGGTCTGACAGGTCTTTGGGCTGGTAGTCTTGGATTGCGAGGACTTCCTTGCCGACCTTGATGATCTCTGCCATCGTTCCATCTCCTTTTGTTGGTTGCAATGACAAGTCATATGTTAAACGGTCTCGCGACCGTTGTAAAGATAAAAGTTAAGAATAAAAGTTAAGACTTACTGCACGACATCCCATGTCTCGCCGCCGTCTGCGGACTGCGTGATGAAGGTGCTCGGCGGGAAGTTCGCGACGGCGTAGTCAACCATCGCCTTCAGCTTGGACGGGTCTCGGTCGAATATCTCGAAGCCGATCTGCGGGGCGCTCCCCGACTGCGCCATCACGGCCAGAAGCTCCAAGCCGGTGCAGGTGATGCAGTCCCACGAGAAGGCCAGCCAGCCGATGCCGTGGTTAAGCTCTACGGCGCGGGGGTCGTCCGTCCACACGTAGTTCGTCCTCATGTTCTCCGGCGTGCGCGCCAGCCACACGTTGATGCGCGCCGCTACGAATCTGCGTCCCATTCCCGCTCCTTAAAAGCCGAGTAAGTATTCCATGTCGTTCATCATATCATTCTCGCCAGCCGCTTCATACTCGCCTATGCCCATCTCCTGCGCCAGCGCCTTGCGGCCCGCCATGGTCTCCTCTATGCGCTCCTCGATTGTGTCGCGCGTCACGAAGCGGTATATGGTCACGCAGTCGTGCTTGGAGCTGATGCGGTGGATGCGGTCGCTGCGCTGCTGGTAGCGCGAATGCAGCGGCGGCGTGTCGTAGTGGAGCAGGTAGCGCCCCTCCGGAAGGTCTATGCCCTCGCGCCCAGCGTCGGACATGAGCATGAGGTTGTAGGTGCTCCCCTCTCGGAAAGACCGCTCGATCACGCCGCGCTGCGCGTCCGTCTGCCCTCCCATGTACATGAGCGGGCGGTAGCGCTCCAAGTGCTTCGACAGCGGTATGAGGCAGTTGTGCGTGTGCTGGGCGAACACCACCATCTTCTCGCCGCCTCCCATGATCTGGTCTACCAGCTCCTCGGTCGCCTTCAGCTTCTCGCTGTTCTTAGACCCCGCAAGCTCCGGCGCGTGGCGCTGCACTATCCGGCGAATCTCGCGCAGCTGCTCGTCCCAGAACGGGTTGTCGCCTTCGTAGCGCCACACGTCCTCCATCAGAAGAACCTCCGGCATCCTGCACACGCGCTGAAGCATGAGCATGAACAGCGAGCGCTGCTTCTCGTCCCGGTCTACGCTGCCGCCGTACGCGGCGATCTCGTCGTACAGGGCGCGCTCCGGCGGCGACAGCTCCAAGTCAAGCACGATCTCCTGACGCTTGGGGAACTCCGCCGCTATCTCCGGGTTGGTCTTCTCCGCCATGAACACGCGGGGAGCCGAAAGCAGCCCCATAACGTCGAGGTTCTGGAAGCCGAGGTAGCGGTTCCACATGTCGCGCTCGCCGTTGCCGTACGTGAAGTAGTGCTCGAAGTCCTTCACGGTGCCGTAGATCGAGGCATCGAGGATGCGCCATTCGTTGTAGTAGTCCTCCGGGCTTTTCTCCAACGGCGTGGCGGTCAGGCCGCACTTGAACCTGATGTCGAGCGTCTTTTCCAGCTTCTTGAACTTCTGGTGGCGGGGCCGCGCTCGGCTCTTCAACCGCTGAACCTCGTCGTACACGAAGAAAAGGTGCTTCCCGCGCAGGGCGCGCTCTATGAAGTTCCAGTCCTTCGTGTTGGTTCGGTCGTAGTTGACGACCCATATGTCGGAATCGTCGGTGTTGTACCACGCTTGGCGCTTCGCGGGCTTCGCGTTGCGGTTGACCGTGCCGACCGTCAGGCTCGTCGCCTTCTCCAACCACGGCACCCACTGCTTGACGAGCGGGGCCGGGCAGAACACCACGATCTTATCGACGGTGCCACGGTCGAACTCGCGCACGGCGAGCATCGTCCCCATGGCCGTCTTCCCCGTCCCGCACGAGCATATGAGCATGGTGTTGGGAACTCCGTCGAGCGCGTGGCCGCATCTGTTCTGAAACCTCTTCAGCTCGAACGGGAGCGTGAGGGACGGAGATTCGATGGGCGATTCGTCGCGCACCTGCCGCAAGCGCTCCGCCGCCCGCTCCGTGAACATGACCTCCATCGTCCTCGCCATGGTCTGGCACAGCTCGACGATGCGGTCGGAGTTCTTCAGCAGATGGTCGCGGGCGAGTATCCCGCTGTGGACGAACGGCATCAGCGCCGCCTCGTCGCCGTTGATCTTGAACTGCCCTCGGAACTCCTCGGACAGGTCAACGCAGACCGTCTCTTTCAACGCGCCTCCATCTCCCTTGGTTTTCCTCTAGTGTAAGACAAGAAGTTAAGAAAATCAAGTAAAAGAAGAACCCCCTCGGATTGCCGTAGGGGGTTCTCGGCGCTCATTCAAGCAAGGAGATGGAATCACGCCTCGCTCATTATACCTCATCAGAAGAAGGAATACATGTAGTTTATCGTGTGCGTCGTGCTTCCCCCGACCGCGCTCTTGTACGTCACGACTATCTCGCCGTGCGAAAGGTCGATGGATGCCGGGAATGTCAGCGCTATGTCCTTCCCGACCGTGGCCGTTATGCCCGTCTGGGCCGTCTCGGAGCCGGGGTAGAAGCCGTTCACCTTGACCGACGATATGAAGGCCGTCGGCAGGACGGAGGGGTCGTAGCTCGCCTCCCCTTCGTATATGACGTACGCGCTGACGTGTATGGTGCGCGCCTGCACGCCGATCATGTTGAGCTGGTCGGTGACGCGCAGCCCGTCGGGGCCGACGTAGTACACGTCCGCGTAGCTGGCGATGGCGTTGAACCTCGCGGTCTTCGCCGCCACTCCGGGGAAGGTGATTCCGAGCGTGTTGTTCGAGGTCGTCGCCGTCCCCTTCCAATGCACGAGGTAGTCGTTCCCCGCCACCGTCTCGAAGTCGGTGAGCGTCTTGGAGAACGTCGGCTTGTAGGCGCTCATGTACTTGTCGTGGACGCTCTTCACGTCCCCCGTTGACAGGCTCAAATGCGGGTTCAGCAGCACGTAGGAAGACGTGCTCCATATCGCCGCGCCGAAGCTGGCGCTCGGAAGGTAGAACTCGGCTCCGTCCATACTGCCCTGCGCGTCAGAATAGTAGAAGTAGCCGGGGTCGAACGCCGTGATGGCGGCCAGAGAGCTTGTTATGGCGAGCGTCGCCGTGCTCTGGTTCACCTTGACCGTGAGCGTCGCCGTGCCAGCGGCCACGTAATCGACGGAGCAGGTCTTGCCGACGGTCATGCGGAACGCCGTCGTGTTGCTTATCGTCCACGTCGCCGCCGACGAGCCGTTGCGCGTGTCGTACCGGATGTCGCCGATGACGTAGGTCGCGTAGAACTCGTTCGTATAGCTCACGTAGTCCGTCGCGCCGAGACGGTTGATCTTCAGCTCCTTTATGTGGGGGTCGAGCGCAACGCCGGAGCTGTCGATGGCGGAGACCGTGTACGTCTTGGAAGGGTCGTAGTTCTCCAACTGGTAGGAGGTGAGGCGCGTCTTGCCCACCAGCTCGTCGTCCGCGTAGATGTAGTAGACGAACACGCCGTTGCCGCCCTTCGCCTCCGTCCACGTCGCATAGCCGACAATCGACACGGCGAAGTCGCTCTCGCCGTCTGCGGTGTTCCACGTGAGCGCGTCAGGCGTTCCGAGCTGGTAGTCGGGCTGCGGTATGAGGGCGAACGCCTGAAGCCATTCCTCCGGGTTGTTGCTCATGACGCGCGCCTTCAGCGTGTTCGTCGGGCGCGGGAGCGTCATCCGGGAGTAGGCCTTGTTCGGAAGGTCGTACCACCGGTACCACTTGTTGCCGCCGTCCGGGCTGAACTCCCACAGGAGGTTCGAGTAGAGGAACATCGAGTTGTCGAACCACGCGGTTCCCGCGCCGGTCGTGTACAGATCGAACGAGAGGCCCACGCTCTCCGTGGTGTCGTCGTTCTTGCCCCAGCTGCGCCCCTTCTCCATCTCCTGCGGGTAGTAGCCGAACGTCTGGCGCGTATGGTACTCCGGGCCTTCGCCCTGCGGGCCGATCTCGTCGAGGACGGCGAACATGTTAGCGCCCGTCGTCGCGCGCGGGTCGGTGGGCGGCTCGAACGTGGGTGTCCACGCCGACTTGGTGCGGGCGAAGAAGCGGGCGGCCTCGTCCACCGTCTTGCGCTCGCCGATGCCGGTCTCCACCGACGGGTCGAACACGTTGTAGGAGCATTCGCCGAGCCGCCTCTGCCCGTAGCGCACCATGCGCACGAAGCCCTTGGCGGGCTTCCCGTCCTCGAAGCAGTTTCCTATCCTCATCGTAGGGTTCACAGCGTCCTCCATTTGCCGCGAGCGAAGACGTAGACCGCCTCCGATTCTCTCCACTTGCCGTTGACGTACACGCTCGCGAGGCCCTGATGCCATCTCGCCCCGTTCGGAACGTCGTAGCGCCATATCAGGCCGCCGTAGTAATCGACGACCGCCTGAACGTCCGCGCCGTTGCGCATATGAACCGCGCGCCCCTTCGCGTCGTAGGAGCGCAGCGTGAACGTCTGGGAGGTGCGCGGCCTCTGCCGCTTCAAAGCCACCTCGACCGACTTGATTCCGGCCTGCTCGCTTCGGGCATCGGATGCCTTCCACGAGCGCACGAGGCCGTCAACGCTCCCCACAAGCTCGTAGCGCGCCACGGGGTAGGAGCCGTCTTCCCAGCCGGAGTAGTAGAACCTCACGGTCTCCCCGGCGCACAGAACCTCGTTCCGCGTTCCCCTGCGACCGATGCACCAGAGCTGCGTCGGGCCGTAGCTGGGTATCTCGAAGTAGGACACCGCGTCAGACCAAGCGACCTGCTTGCTCCACGCCTGACCGTCGTAGGTTCGGATGCCGAAGAACAGCTTGTCGCCCGTCTTGATGTCGAAGAACGACGACGGCTGAACGCTGGCCGACGTGCTGCCGATGCCCTCGACCGCCCGCACGAACTTCGCGTGCTGCGCAACGGTGTCGGGGTTGCGAGCGCCCGACGGCACCGAATCGCCACGGTAGACGAACAGGTCGTACCCCTTCGCGCCGTTGCAGCGGTTCCACGACACCGCCACGGGCTGCGTGGCGGCTTGGATTATCTCGATCTTCGGAGGCTCGGCCTTGACCTGCGACGGGGTTGCGGGGCGCGGGTACGCGCCCTCGTGCCACGTGACGGTGTACATGCCGTCCTTGTTGTTCATGAACGCGCCGTCCTGCGGGCACGGCCTGCTGGCGTAGTAGCCTTGGCCGTAGCGCCCTTCCCAGTTCGTGATCTCGTTGTCCTCGAAGCTGCCCGTCCACGGGCGCACGATCATGGGGCATATCGTCAGGTTCTCGTCGTCGGTTCCTATGGGAACGTCCGCGTCGAAGACGGTGTAGGGGCCGTGCCACATGGTGCCGTCCCGGTCTCCGGCCCACGAGCCGTTAAGCCCCCAGTCGGCGTACTGCCCCCAGAACTTCCGCCCGCTCTTGATGGTCGCGCTCTGGTACACGCCGTTCACCGTGCACTGGTGACCGATGGCGTAGCTGAAGAACGAGTTGTAGTACCTCATGCGAACCCAGCACTTTATGCGCACATGGGTGGAGCGCGCGGTGCGGCCCCACGTCTCCACGGTGTAGCTGTACATGGTGTTGGGCTGTCCGTTGCTCTGCGTCCAGCCCTCTAGCGGCATACCTCCTGCGAACCATCCCATGGCGCTCTCCTAGTCGATGTACTTGACGTACAAGTCGCCGTCGCGCAGGTCTTTCGGCAGCGATGCCCTGTCCGGGTCTGCCGTGCCGTAGAAGATGCGGTAGAGGTCGGTGATCTGGCTCATGGTGTGGGTGTGAACCTTGGCGGCGGCGGGAAGCGTAACGTCTTCAGCGCCGTCGATGAACGTGTCGGCAGCGCCGTCTATCTTGATCGTGAAGCCGGGGTCGAGCTTCCCCGACGCGCTGGCGCTGTCGGCGTTGGGGACGTACTCCGGCGTTGGATGGTAGTGCTGGGTCGTGACCCATCGCGTCATGCCTCCGGGCTTGCCGTCGTCCGCGCGCTTCTGAAGGTAGGCATCGACCATGAAGGTGCCGTCGGCGGGAACGGTCGCCACCACGATGGGGTCGCCGTTCTCGTCCTTGCCGACGGTTATGTTCGCGCTGCCCCCGTTCGAGACGAGCTTGGCCTTCTCGATCTTGTCGAAGATCGCGCCGCCCACCTGTTTGCGGAACAGCGCCACGTCCTGCGCGGTGTCGGCCTCCCCCTGCTGCGGGGCCGGGAAGTCCCAATCTCGGTCGGCTGCGTCGATTTCGAGGGTGTAGGCCATCTTACCTCTCCTTAGTACACGCCGTTGTCGTAGACGGCTTCGTTGTACACGTTGTTTATGCACTCGCGCTGCACGCCGTCAATCCACACGTCCATGCTGCGCCTGTTCTTGTCGTTCGGGTCGATGCGCCCCGGCGCGGAATGCACCGGCTCGCTGCCCTGCTCGCCCCATTGTATCAGCACGTAGGACTTCACGCCCGCCTTGAACGGCGCGGGGCTTTTGTCCGCGAAGGTGTTCACGAAGCCGTCAGGCTCGACTATGCGCACCATGAGCTGCTGTTCGTAGGTGTAGACGCTGAAGCGCCTGCTCTCGTCCATGTAGTCGATGATGTAGCGCTCCTCGGCGGTGCCGCGCTGCCCCGACGGCACGCGGGCCAATGCCTCGTCCGGGATGTACTCGAACGTCAGGAAGCCCGCGCCAGCGTCGATGCGGAACGCCTCCTCGATCTGAAGCGACGCTTCCGCGTCGTCGATGTGAGCGCCCTTCTTCGCCTCGTAGGATATGGTTCCCCTCGGGTCGTTCACGGCCATCTCGTAGCACGGCTGCTCCAAGGGCTTGAACACCTTGTGGTAGTCCCTCATCGGCGCGCGCGTCTCGTTCGGGTTCCCGAAGTACACGTAGTACGCCCCCACGAACTGGTTGAGGTCGTAGTCGTAGTAGCCCTCCGCTTTTGTGCCTGCGGGAATCTCGTCCTGCACCCTGAACCACAGCTCCATGTTGTCCGTGATGTCGCAGTCGATCTCTTGGCACTCCACGCCGTTGTAGTAGATCACGCGGAAGTCCTTCAGGTCTTGGCGCACCATGGGCGTTGTCTGCGCCCGCAGGATGGAGAAGTCGATGTTCGGCACGAACACCGTGGTTCCGGTCGGCACGAAGCCCGACAGCGGTATGCGCAGGCGGTAGTCGTACGCGTTGCTCCACCACATGCCGCCGGTCTGGGGCGTGAACACCGTGCCGATGGTCGTCCACTTGCCGCCCTCGACTTCGTAGCGCATGTTGAACACTTCCTCGTCGGAGAGGTCTTTGCAGCGCAGGTTCCACGTCCGCGCCTCGACGCTGAACACGTCAACCTGAACCGACGCTATGGCCTGCGAGCGGACGAGCTTGCTCTGCGACTGTATGCCGATCTCGTCGCCGTCGTCGGGTGCCGGGGTGTACGGTGTCGCCTTGCTCCCCGATTCCAGCTTCAGGGTGCCCTTCCTCACCTCGACCCATTTGGTAGCGTCGTACGAAGCGAGCGAGTAGAACAGCAAGGCTTGGTAGTTCGTCCTGACGTTCGCGTTCGCCATGCTGAACGTCCATTCGTACCTGTTCCACTCGGTCTCCGACATGGCGGACGGGTTCTTCGACGCTATCGACACGTTCGGTGCCGTCTTCTGCAAGAAGTAGAACAAGCCGAACGAATCTATGTTCCCACGGTACTCGAAGGACAGCGTTACCGTCTCGCCGTCCTGCACGCAGCCGGGGAACGCGAGCGGCACCGACATGCTCACGTTCGAGTTTCCGCCGAACGTCAGGCGCAGGGCCTCCCCCACGTCGGTCAGCTTGCCAACACTTGCGTTGTACAGGCTTATCCCGTCCTGCCCGTTCGCCGTCGCCGTTATGGGCATCTCCTTGGTGAACTTCAGCAGGTTCACCCCCGGCCCGCTGGCGGGAGCGTCCATCTTCAGCACGGTTCCGGAAACGCCGAACTCGGTGCTCTCGACCTCGGCGTTCAGGCCGCTCCACTCCTCGATCATGTCGGAAGGGCGGTCGAACACCTCGCGCGGCGGGTTCTGGTTCACGGCGAAGTCGAAGCTCTTGAACGCCACCGCGCTGTTCACGTTGACGAACTCCAAGCTGTTCATCTCCTCGGTGGAGGGAACCATGCGCTCGTCGCGCGTCAGCTCGAAGCCCACGTTCTTGTCGATCACCGAAGCGTCGTTGGCGAACGCTAGGAACTCGCTGTCAGGCTCGACCGCCGCGCGGAGGCCCGACAGGCCGAACGACACCTCGCGTATGGCCGCGACGAACGCAAGCTCGTCGGAGCGCTCGCGGCGCACGGTCTTGTAGGCGTGCCGCCCGTCTTCGTAGAAGCGCATCTTCACCGTCTTGCCCTCGACCGGCTCGCGCGGCGACTGCGGAAGCTGCCGCTCGTAGCGCATGTTCTCCGCGAGGACGGAGCTGATCGCCCCGTTGTCCGTGAAGCGCCAGCTCGCCGGTGTCACCAGCGAGGGGAGGTACAGGGGATTGTAGCTCTGCGATATGATGTCCTCGATGCCGCGCTGGCGCTCGGCCTCTTGGTAGATGTTCGACGTTCCGATGGCATCGTACACCCCGAGCCGGTCTTCGTAGATCGGGCTGTCCTGCGTGGTGAGGAGCTGGCGGTACAGCTCGGTCGCGTAGGTGCTGGCGGGCTGCTGCTCGAAGTAGTGCTTCACCTCGTAGGGGTATTCCAGCTCCTCGACCTCGATGCCGTCCGACACAACCGTGTAGGGGATGGCCGACAGGCCGGTGAACTCCAACTTGACGAACGTGCACTTGCGCAGCGGCAGCGAGTAGTCGGCGCTCTGCAAGGAGTACACGGCGGGGTACGGCTTCCACGATGCCGTCTCCCAGTCGCCGTCCTCCGTCGAGTAGACGTTCATCTGGCACCCGCCGTACACCGCGTCGATTCTCATGGAGTTCACGCGCGAGGCGTTGCCGCTCGCGTCCCTCAAATCGAACACGAGCCATTCTAAGGCGCTCTGCGTGACGTTCGGCTTGCTGCACCAGAACGTGGACGGCATGCCGTCGTGCAGCCTCTCCGGGCCGCTCACGGCCATCTCCGTCTCCACCTTGTTGCCGAACGGGTCGGAGAACACGGCGGGCGCGAAGTCCTCTGCGTCCATCACGTCGTAATGGAGCGACAGACCGGCCATGTCTATGGAGAACGGGAAGTCGTCGGCCTTCAGAGCGCCGTCCGGCAGCGTCTTGTAGTAGGGCGCTTCGAGGCGCGTGAAGACGAGGCGGAAGCCGTAGGCCGTCGCGAGGTTGAAGCGGAACGTAACCGTCGCCATGTCGCCCGTCACCGAAGCGCCGCCCCACGAGCGCGAGGTGTAGGACAGCGGCGTGCCAAGCTCGTTGGTGAGCTGAAGCCACGTTCCGGCCTCCTCGTCCACGAGGACGTACGGGACGATCTCCACGGGCTTCTTCGACACCTCGAACTCCAAGCGGTTCACCGGCACGCCCTTCTGAAGGCGAACCTCGAACCACTCGTGCGGCCTGTCCGCCGGACAGGCCTCGTCGCTCGACCAGATGCGCGAGCTGCGCGCGTCCTCGCTGAACTGGCGCTGCACGACGGGGATGTACTCGACGGGGTACGACCAGTCCACCATGCCGTCGGAGCCGTAGTACGAAGCGCTGTAAAGGCGGCTCGCAACGTCGGACACGGCGTTCGCCGCCTTCTGCAAGTCCGTCCGCTCCGACGTGCCGAGCGACCTGAACGCCGCCGCATGGCGCACGTCGTACGCCCCTATGTGCTCCGTCGATGCCGTCGCGTCCTCGATGGTGTAGGTGAAGTCGAACGTCTCCTCCTGATGGTTCACGAGGGCCTGCGTGGGGGCCTCGCGCCGCTCGTTGGGGGAGACCCACAGGTTCAGGTCGTCGTCAACGTCGTACTCCCAGTCGGGCCGCCCCGTGACGTAGCGCTTGATCTGCCACAGGGAGCTTGACGCGAAGACATCTGCCACGGGCACGTCGGAATCGGGCCTCGTCTCCAAGATGAGGCTGTTGAAGAACTCGTCGCGCTGCACGACGGTTATGACCGCATCCTGCGGCCTTATCCTCTTCGTTGCCTTGTTGATGTTGTAGCGCTCCGCCTCGGTCACCTCGTCGGCATCGACGACCACAACGTACTCGTTGTAGTCGGCCTGCGGGTACACGCCGGGCCGAAGGCTCGCCTGATCGCCGTCGTCCACGTTGACGCTCTCGTAGAACTTCCACGCTTCGAGAACCTTGCACGGCTTTCCGCACGCCGCCTCCGATGCGAGGCGTATGCCGAAGGCGGTGCCGCCGTACTGGAAGGCCGTCACGTACTTGTGGATGCGCGCGCGGTACTTGGCATCCTTCGCGTCGGCCTCGTCCTCCTGCTCCTTCGTGACGAGGCGCGTGCGCGGGTCGAACGCGTACGATTCGCTTTCCAGCCGCCTGAAGCCGAGGACGCGACCGTAGAACTCGTCGAGGTCGTTGTAGTGGGTCTCGTCGAGGCTCGTCTGCAAGCGCTTCAGCATGAGGTGGTTGCGCGCGGCCTCGACACCAGCGCCGCCGCAGAGAGCGTCGAGCAGGCGCACCATGTGCGACGAGCGCTTCTTGCTGTAGACCTCCTCCGGGAGGCCGGAAAGGTACTCCGCCCTGTTCGTCGGGCGCAGCTTGTTCACGCCGCCCATGCTACATCCACCCCTGCTGCGTGCGGCTGTAGAAATGGACGTACTGGACGTAGAAGCATTCGTTGCCCTTCTGCCTGAAGTCGGTCGTGTACTGCGCCTTCTGCGTCTTCCCGTCGCGTTCGTACTCCACGATGCCGTACGCGCCGAAGGTGCCGGAGCCGTCGGCCACCTTACCGGCAGCGTCGGCCTGCGTCGAAACCCTCACGTTATCGACACCGGCGACGTTGGCCGCCACCGTCTCGATGTCGGAGAACTGGATTGTCTGGCCGAACGGAAGCGAGTTGGCCCAGTCTATCACGGCCTTCTCCACCGATGCCTTTATCGCGTCCCGCGTGTACACGCTGAACATGAGCGTGAGGTGAACGCCGTACCTGCGTCGGCGCACCTCGTGAACCAGCGTGTTGGCCGTGACCACGCTCTGCTTCCCCACGAGCTTCTGCACCTCGGAGGGCACCGTGTTGTAGACGAACGGGATGTTCAGCGGTGTCTCGTTGGTCAAGCTGATGTTCGTGCCAGCCGGAACGAAACTGTTCTTATCGCCGCTGTAGGTGCCCATAAGCTCCACAGCGTCCATGGCGCGCGAGCTGCCGTCTCGGTTCGCGTAGCCGGAATCGTACAGCATGCGGAACTGCTTGCCTTCTTGCAGGATGATGTCCGCGCCGACGTTTATCATGCCGTTGTAAGAGCGCATGACGGGCTGGTAGGACAGGGGTATGTACAGATTGTTCTCGGTCGGCATCGTCCCGTCGTCGTGCCGCCAGTTCCCACGGTTCTGCGCCGTGACGAGCTTGTTGAAGTCGATGAACTGAAGGTCGGCGACCGTCTGCCCGCTCTCGCCGTCCACGAACACCTCGACCGTCTTGATGCCGCCACGGTTCAGGTTGGACAGGTAGTCGTACTCGATGGTGATGAAGTCGCCGATGCTCGCCGCCTTGTAGACGTAGGACACCAGAACGGTCTGGCCCACGTAGTCGGCGGGGAACGAGGACGTTATCGTGATCTGGTTCCCGGACACCGTGAAGCCCGTCGTGATCGGCGTAACGCCGTCGTTCGACGTGATGCCGGACACGCGCAGGACGTTGGGCTGCGAAAGCGAGCAGGAGTTGCCCCGCATGACGGGGCCGATAAGCTCGGTCGTCGCCACGTCGTGGAAGGTTATCACGGCGTTCTCCGCGTCAACGTCGTACTCGCCGCGAGAGTACAGCTTGTCGGTGTCCGCGTTGCGCACCCAGAAGCGGTTCTGCACATCGAGCATTTCGGCAACCTCGTCGATTGAGTACGTCGCCGTGTAGTTGCTCTGGACTGCCACCGTCTCCGTCCACGTGCTCTCCTGCCCGATGACCGATGCGCGGCTGTCGGCGGCATGCGCGAGCGCGAGGCCCAAGTACTGGTCTACGGTGCCGAACTCGCCACGGAATATCGTGTTCACGATTCGGGTGCGGAACTCCGCGTCCGTCTCCAAGTCGCGCCCGCCGGTCATGGGGAGGTCGTTCGTCACGCCGAAGTAGCCGGTGTAGCTCACGGAGTACGTGACGGTGTTGGCCGCGACGTTCGCCGCGCTGCCAGCGACGGTGGCGACCACCGGTATCTCCGCCTTGGTGACACCCTTCGCCATCTCCTGATAGCTCGTCGTCTGGAAGTACACGGCGGCCTGCGTCGCGGTCGCGGGCTTGTAGAACTGCGCGCCGTAGGCTATCGCCTGCACGCTGTCGGCGTTGTCGCGCGTGATGGAGATTGTGCCGCTCGCCGCCTGCGCCTGCTGGCGCGCGAAGCCGAACATCGCGCCGAAAGCGTCAAGCTCGGAGCCGCTGTAGGAATCGACCGACCACAGGGTGGTCGTTGTGTTCTCGTCAACCACGAGGCTCGCGAGCTGCGATGCCACGGCGGTGATGATCTTGCGCGTCGGGGTGCCGAGCGTCGTGCTCAACGTGGGGTCTACCGTCGCGAGCTGGTTTATGATCGACTGCTCGAATTGCGCCTGCGTTTGTGCTGCCATGCCTTCTCCTTAGAGCGTCTGCGCGACGGAGACCTGCGTGGCCGCCGCCGTGCTCACGATGACGAGGACGTTCACGTTCGTGCCGGTCGCGCTGACCGTTATGCTGTTGAGGGTGGAAACTATGTCGTCGTCCGTCCAGACCTGTAGGAACTCGTTGTCCGAGAGGCGCTGCTTGTCCCTTGCGATCTGCTCGTTCTGGGCCGCTATGTAGTTCGTCACGACGCGGTTGACCTCCGAGCGGATGGCCGTCAGGTTGTCGTCGAACGCGGGTGCCCCTATGTAGTTCCAGAGGTCGGAGCCGAACTTGGGGTAGACGGCATCCGTGCCGATAGGTTCGAGCAGCCAAAGCGCCATCTCCTGCTGGATGCGCGCGGCCCCCTCGACCATCACGGGCTTGCCGTCCCCTCCTATGACTATATCGCCATCCGCGACCTTGATACACTTCATGCGGTCGTCTCCTTACCCTAGTCGTCTTACGGACATTCTAGCAGCAAGGGCGGTCGGCGGCGACGGCCTTACGCGTCGCGGGAAACGGAGAACACGAACAGCTCGCTCGCAAGCTCGGTGAGCATGCTTTCCGCGAGAACGTCTATCCCCATGTACACGTGCCTGTCGCGGACGAGGACGGGCGCGTTCACGACCACATTGACAATGTTTTCAGCGCTCTGCACCTGATCGTAGCCCGTCGCCCTCCCCTTTCCCATGACGGTGAGCAGCCCGGTTGCCCCAAGCCCTATGTAGAACGAGCGGTCGTAGTCCGAAACCAAGCCGCCGTCGAGCGTGACCGAGTAGATGTACTCGCGGATGTTCGCTGCGCTCTCGCCGAACAGGCCGACGAACGGGTACGGTCGCATCTCCACGGTGTCGTCCACGTAGTATCCGCACCGACCGACGAGGCAGACGTACTTCCCGCCGCTCTCGATTATTTTATCGACAACCGCAATCGCGTCGGCCTCCATGTTCGACACCATGAACAGGCATGTGGCGGCGTTCCGGCTGTACTTGTCCTCATGCTTCAGATCGTCATCGAAGAGAACCCTCATGCGGTTGCTCGTCTTGTCGATCATGAGCGATGCCATGGAGTACCACGCCTCCATGTACGACACGTTGGCCTCGGTCTGCCAGTTCGCCGCCTGAAGCGAGCGCATGGACAGCGCCATGCCGTTGTAATCGGAGGCGTTGCGCTCCGATATGCGGTACTTGTCCATCGCGGCCCACAGCTCGATCACCTTCTCGTCCGATAGAAGGCGGTAGTCGGAGTAGTCGCCCACGACGACCTGCGAGGCGTTGTACTTCGCGAGCACGGAGAACATTCCGTCGGGCTGCGTTATGTCGGGCACGTCGAGCACGAATACCGGCTTGCACGCCTCCCCGATGCGGCAGCACACGGCGGTCAACGCCTCGAAGCTGCGAAGCTCGCTCTGCTCGTCGGTGCTCTTCTGGTACTTCATGGGCATGCCCGCATAGGCCCAGCCGTACGTGCCGAAGTCGGACGCTATGCCGCTCCTCGCATACCCGGCACCGTCGGAATCGACTAGGCAGTAGGCGTAGTCGGGAACTATTGCCGTGAGGGCCGTCTGCCCTATCTTGGACTTGATCGAGACGCACAGCGCGCGCTGCTCCTCCGCGAGGAACGAGCGCCACAGCAGGTAGTCGTCGTCCACCCCGTTGATGACGTAGCGGTCGCTGGGCATGACGCGGTTCCGCTCGTAGAAGTTCCTGTCAGCCGTCGCGTTGCGGTCGTATCGCAGACCGGCAAGCCCGATGCCGTCGAGGCAGTACCCGTACACGTCGGTTCCGTGCATCGTGCGCAGCTCGTCGATGAGGGCGGTGAGCGCGTCCTTCGCCCCGGACGGCGAAAACATGCGCGAGTACTCGCCCGTGCTCGACCTCTGCTGGTACGGATGGAAGTCGGGGTTCGTCGTGTCGCTCCACAACTCTGACGACACGGCGCACGTCACGGCCACGTTGCGGTGCCTGAAACGGTCGAGCAGCTGCTTCAGAACCGGGTTCTTGCCCAGCCCGTAATCGGCGGCGACCTCGCTGTCCCAGTAAACCATGCCGTCCTTTGCGACGGTCAGAAGCACCTCGTCGAAGCCTGCGGACGCTATGTCCTCGACCACGACCCGCTCCTTGCCCACGCAGTCCGCCGCGTTCAGGCGGATGGCGTACCGCATCACGTTCGTCTCGCCGTTGGTGACGCGGTTCCACAGCTTCCACTTGTTCGAGGCGATGCGCTGGATGAGCCACACTTCGTTGACCTTCGGCGGCTGGTCGAAGCCCGACAGGTCGAACGATATGGTGAGCTTGCCGGTCTGCGTCATGCATGTTATTCCGTCGCTGCCAACGTTGGTTATCATCGCGGGCAGCATCTCGTTCTTGTTCATGTTCCTCTGCATGTCACTTCTCCCACGAGACCATGCCGGGGAACCGAGTGTCGCCCTTCTCGCACTGCGGGCACACGAGCGTCACGCTCGTGCTGTACTGGCCCGCGTTCGGGCCTCCGCTGTGCTGCACGTTGGTGACGTACCCGGAAAGCCCCAAGCTCTTCACCTTCACGCGCATGCCGGGCCAGATGTTCGGCATCCACGTTATCTGCAAGCTCATCTGGTACTGGTTGGCCCAGTTTCGCATGAACTCGTACAGCGCGTAAAGGAACGGGAGGATGTACTGCGGGTTCGCGTCCGTCCCTCCGCTCGTCCCGCTGTCGTTCGGCTTCTCGATGACGTGCTGAAGCTGCTTCTTGGCGGGCCTCGCCCCGTAGCGGCGGGTCAACACGCGCCGCGTGAACCGCCCCCCCCCGCCCCCCCGGGGGAGGGGGCCCAACCCCCAAACCCAAAAGCCTATTGCCCCGCCCCCAGAAGGAACCCCCCCGCACTGGCGGTGCCCCCCCCCCCGCCCCAGCCCGCCGGTAAATCTGAACAGAAAGGAGGAGGTGCAAGTGGAACAGAAACGAACGACTAGCTCACACGGAACATCCCACGTGAGGGTGCAAAACAAGGGGT
>OJJH01000031.1_pt1 | contig 97676 bp, 70 predicted proteins | sample 1596251 | NCBI WGS metagenome assembly OJJH01 (sample SAMEA4350153, study PRJEB24818) | metagenome | biome: human; feature: gut; material: faeces | place: Denmark | collected 2013-09
CTCTACCCTTGTGGTAGAAAAAAACCAATCAGTACCTGATTTACCTACTATCAAGATGCTCTTACCTAATTTATATGAGAATCTGTTTGATGCAGGATGTGATGAGGCTGTTCGTCCTTGTCTGTCAGGTGGTGTATAAGCCACTGCTGTGCTTCTTCCGATTGACTTTAAAGATGTGTTGTTGATTGCCTCTAAGCAATTAACGGAAAAACAACGCTACGCATTGCGTGAGGTAATAGAAAAGGAAGCAATAGCCTGGGCGGTTGGTGTCGTTTCACCGGAAGAAATAGATGAGATAAATATCCTGCGTGCTTCTTTCTTGGCCATGCACCGTGCTGTCGACCAACTGGCTGTCCGTCCGCAGCATTTGTTAATTGATGGAAACCGTTTTAATAAATATCCTGATATTCCTCATACCACAGTAATAAAGGGAGATGGGAAATATCTTTCGATTGCAGCCGCATCTATTTTAGCCAAAACTTATAGAGACGACTATATGAACCGTCTCCACAAGGAATATCCGTTTTACGATTGGAATCATAATAAAGGTTACCCGACTAAGAAACATCGTGCTGCCATTGCCGAACGTGGGACAACTCCTTATCATCGTTTAACGTTTAATCTGTTGGGAGACGGACAACTTTCTTTGGGATTCTAGGGCTATTTGTTCTCTCCGAACTTATAATTTCTACATTTTTTTGCAGAATAAGCACGATTTTGTTACACATAACCGTGATTTTGTCCTGTTTAGGATGAAAAAGTGTTGTTTAGTGCTTTTAATTGTTATTAAAATGCTATATATTTGCAAACGGTAACAAGAATTAAAAAGTTTAAAATCATGGCAACAAACAAGCTATTATGCTCTTTTAGAATTATTGGGGTGTTTTCTATCATGTTGATTTGCGCTCTTTCTGCAAATGCACAGTTCTTACGTACTTCTTATTTTATGGAAGGCACGCATTATCGTCAACAATTGAATCCGGCTTTGACACCGACTAAAGGGTATTTTAACCTTCCGGTAATTGGTGCCGTAAATGCGACTGTTGGGTCTACTTCATTAGGATATCAGGATATCATTGATATCATTGATGATGGGGATGATTTCTATAAAAGTACAGACTTTATGAATCGTCTGAAAGATAATAATAAACTGAATGTGAACTTCAGTACAGAGATTCTTTCTGCTGGATGGTACAAAGGCAAGAATTTTTGGTCATTCAATATTGGTCTTCGTACAGATATTGGCGCGAACTTAACTAAAAGTATGTTCACTTTCTTGAATGAAATGGGAACAATTGAAGAAAACTGGAGAAATAGTAATTATGATATTAGTAATCAACAGCTAAATATTAATGCTTATACAGAAATAGGTTTAGGACTTTCACGTCAAATCAACAGTCGTTTAACGGTTGGTGCTAGGGTGAAAGCTTTGCTGGGTATCGGTAATATGGAATTGAAACTTAATCAGATTGCGATGAGTGCTAATTTGCCTACTGATAAAGAGATTGCAGATTGGCAAAACCCAGATTATTGGACAGGTTTAGGTAGTGGTGCGGCAGCAGAAGCTGAAAAGTTGAAAGCTAAATTTAATAATTATCATGCAAACCTGAATGTTGGTGCAGAACTGAAAAGTTCTTTTAAAGGTTTGGAGTTGAAAGAAGAAGAAGGTAAAAACTACGTTACTGATTTTGATTTTGACAGTGGTAAATTAGGTATAGCTGGTTATGGTTTTGGTATTGATTTGGGAGCATCTTATAAAATAATGGATAATTTGACCGTATCTGCTTCTATTCTTGATTTAGGATTTATCTCTTGGTCGAAATCTAGTACAAAGCTTGCATCTGCTAATCCAGATCCTATTGATATACAGGGTAAGAAGTATGCAGATATGATTGACCCCAATGCTCCGCAGACTAGTATTACAAAAGCATTAAATCAATTGAATGCTGACACTGAGGACTATATGGAGCTCGTAACAAAAGGTGATGTACTTAACTATGATATGTTGCAACTTGAAGTTGGTGATGCAAAAGAATCTCGCAAATCTCGCCTAGCTTCTACATTAGTAATAGGTGCAGAATACGGATTCTTCAATAACAAACTAGCAGTTGGCGCATTGTCTACAACTCGTTTTGTACAACCCGATGCACTTACTGAATTAACATTCTCTGCAAACTATCGTCCGAAAAGCTGGTTTAACGTAGCTCTTAGCTACTCAGTAATTCAGTCAGCAGGTAAGTCTTTCGGTCTGGGTCTGAAGTTGGGTCCTGTATTCCTCGGAACCGACTATATGTTCTTAGGAAAGAACTCTAACTCTGTCAACGGATTTGTTGGAGTCTCTATCCCATTGGGTGGAAGAAAAGTAAGTAAACAAGGATAAAATAGAATTTAATTTCTCTCTCTAAACATTCTCTTTTAATTAATTCTCTATCGAAGTAAAAACGTATAATTTCAGCCTGTTATCTGTGATTAGATGACAGGCTGTTTTTTTATATCAGAACCACTTAATCTTCCGGAATATCACGAATGCCAGCGTAGATAATCCGATGGAGAAGAGTACAATCAGAGAGAAAGCGAAAGGTACTTCTTCCAAATGAATATCCACATTCATGCCATAGAAACTGGCAATCAATGTCGGAAGCATCAGGACTATTGACAAGCTGGTCATGCGTTTCATGATTGTATTCACATTATTCGAGATAATAGAGGCAAAAGCATCCATTGTTCCCGTGAGAATGTCACTGTAAATATTTACCGTATTAAGCGCCTGTTTCAATTCGATAATTACGTCTTCCACTAATTCCGTATCCAGATAATCCGTATCCTGGAAAATCGTTTTTAACTTGCCTATCATTACTTCATTTCCTCGGATGGAAGTATTGAAATAAACTAATGTCTTCTGTAACCTCATCAGGCGAAGTAGGTCTTCGTTGCGAATACTGCGCTCCAACTCTTTTTCTGCGGCACTGATATCCAGATTGATTTGTTTCAGATATTTCAGAAACCATACGGCAGAAGAGTAGATAAGCCGGAAAATCAGATCGAGCTTATTACGGACAACGATTCCCTTTCTGCGGGTATGCTCGATAAAGTCCGGCAGTAAATCAGTGTTGTAATAACATACGGATACAATGATTTCATTATTTGTGATAATACCAATCGGTACAGTACCGAAAGGCAGACTGCCGTTCTCCTTGCTTTGCACAGGAATACGCAGAATGGTAAGCAGCCAGTTGCCCTCCGTATCCGTGCGCGGACGTTCGTCCGTATCGGCAATATCATCAAGAAATGATTCGGGAACATTGAGTGTTTTAGTCAGAAATTCAAAGTCGTCATCATTCGGGCATACTACATTTACCCAACTGTTGGGAAGCCATTGTGTCTTTTCCACAAAGCCAGCCTCACAATAAAGATACGTTCTCATCTTATTGTCTCCTTTCGTTTGTTTAGCACGAGCAGAGACATCAAAATTCCAATGACTCTGTCCGCTTTAATTAATACTAGTTGTGCACGTTCGTGGGTTTGAATCGTCCATATTTCTATGATTTAATTTAAAAGCGGTGCAAAGGTAGGCAAAATCTAACCGATTATTTGCTTTGCGTCATCTTTTTATACTTTCTTTCAATACAAACGAGGATTTTTCTGTCATATCTTATACAATTCATTCATATCTTACAATTCATTGGATTTCTTGAAATGTTTCTGTATATACTCCTCAAGCTCCCATGCTGTCGGAGGATTAATTGTCACACTACCATCTTTTTGTATCAATTCATAATGGGGGATGGCGTTGAACTTGAATAATTCGCGGAGATATATGAATTCACTCTCACTGATCCGGTATGAACTTTCTCCTTGCAGATTCTTTGCTACATATTCATCGTATGTTTTCTTCGGGGATGAACGTTCGTCCGTGATATAGATGAACTGGAATTCGGGATGGTTCTTATAGTCTTCACGTAATTGTGCGGTGGCCTCGATACCTTCCCTGCATCCGCCGCAACTTGTAGCCCAAAAGTCGATAAACAACATCTTGCCGGAATGTGCTTTGATGATATTCCGAAAAATTTCAGTAGCTTTTCCTTCCGCTAACTGATAGGTCTTATCAGCTTTCTTTGAAAAGATGCTGTCGAATATACGATTTGTCTCAGCAATCAGAATAGGGTATGTGAGATACTTATTCAGAATATTTATATGTCTCTTTGCTGCGGAAAAGGTATTATATGCCTTTAAATCGAATTGCAAACGGCGTACGAGCGTGGTTTGCCAAAGAAAGCTATTTGTCTGACCACTTAACTGGTTGATTACTGAATCTCCTTTTGTCAGATATTCTTTGGCTTTATCAAGCGTTTGCCCATCCTGTTTCCTGTTCGAAATGTTCGGTTCCTCTTTGTCTGTAGAAGGAGAGAAAAACTTTTTTTCATAAGCATCGTTCTGAACTTCACGCAGTGGAGGCATGAACTCAAACCGATTGATAAACTCTCTATATCCCTTATCTGCAAGCAATGATTCGTCGTTCAAGGATATATCTTTCAGGAAATCATAATAATCATTTCCCACTTTTATCTTCAATGCCTGATTGGCGGTATCCCGTTCCGCAAAAGCACTCCTATATGCCATAAGGTTTAAAAGAATCTTCCCTTTCTCCAATGCTAACTTGTTTTTAATCAGATGAATCGCTTTGGGAGATGTTGTGTAGATTTGTATTAATGAGTCACCGGTCTGGTTGAGTTTGGCAGATGCAGCTTGTATCTCTTTCTTGAACAGGTCAGGTGAAAATCCGTTTCTTCCTTTTGTAAATACGTCATTATCGTATCTTATTAAATCATTCAGCCTATCATACATTTGTGAAAGGGCGGCAGAAGGTCCCATCATTTTAATGTTATCATAACTGCCTTTGTCATCAACATATATGGATAATGTCTGTCCGGGTTCTATATAAAATGAAATGTGATGGTTACCTATCTGCATGAGATTTTCTATCGGATAATTGAGTACAAGTTTACATTCAAAGCTGCCGTCAGGATTTATGTTGACTATCGTGGGGTAGTCTTCTCTTGTAAGTTCATTACTTATCAATAGGCTGGTAGTAGCCGTTTCAGAATCATACTTGTCTATATAACCTTGTAGATAAGCGGTATCTTTGCGTATGAATTCTTTAAAGTCCGCTTCAGTTGTCATCAGAGGTTTGTTGTTTGTCTCTTTTGTGTATGGCAGTTCATCGGTGCCTTTGAATTTAATCAGATAATCTCCGTTTGGCTGAGGGGTGAATAATAGCGTCTCTATACCGGAATTTTTCTTGTCTTGTACAGTCAGTTCGATGCAATCGCCTCTTTTGTGTATGCTTTTATTGGTAAACATCCGGTTTTGTATGATACATACGGAATCGTAGATACCATACTCCCATTGGTTAGGAATATCCGCTCTGAACCAGTTGCCTCTGATTGATTGGAGAGGAGATGTCTCATTTGTGAAATGGGCATTGCCGGTTGTTTGGGCAGGAGAACCATTAATGGTCTGTGCTGTTGAAACGACGGATAATAACAATGCAAAGCTTGCCAGGATTGTTTTCATAACTTTCATGTTTGGAGGTTGTTTCACAAAGAAAGGAAAATGTTTGAGACTTCCTTCGCTCAGCCATTGTAACTTAACATAGATTAAACGTTTACATAACCATCTTTTTCGTACCTTTGCGCCCGAAAATCAGAGTGATAATTTAAATATTGAAATATTATGAGCAAGAAAGCCCTTTTAATGATCCTCGATGGTTGGGGACTAGGCGACCAAAAGAAAGACGACGTAATCTTCAACACTCCCACTCCTTATTGGGATTATCTGACAACTACTTATCCTCACTCTCAGCTTCAGGCAAGTGGTGAAAACGTGGGTTTGCCCGACGGACAGATGGGTAACTCTGAAGTTGGCCACTTGAATATTGGTGCCGGACGCGTGGTTTATCAGGATTTGGTGAAAATCAACCGTGCATGTGCGGACAACAGCATCCTGAAGAATCCTGAAATCGTTTCAGCTTTCTCTTATGCAAAAGAAAACGGAAAGAGCGTTCACTTCATGGGACTGACTTCCAACGGTGGCGTACACAGCTCACTCGTTCACCTCTTCAAACTTTGCGACATCGCTAAAGAATACAATATCGACAATACATTCATCCACTGCTTCATGGATGGTCGTGACACCGACCCGAAGAGCGGTAAAGGCTTTATCGAAGAACTCTCTGCACACTGCGAGAAATCAGCAGGAAAGATTGCTTCTATCATCGGCCGTTACTATGCCATGGATCGTGACAAACGTTGGGAACGCGTAAAAGAAGCGTATGACCTGCTGGTAAACGGTGAAGGAAAGAAAGCTGCCGACATGGTTCAGGCAATGCAGGAATCATATGACGAAGGCGTAACAGACGAATTTATCAAGCCGATTGTCAATGCGAACGTTGACGGAACAATCAAGGAAGGCGATGTCGTTATCTTCTTCAACTACCGTAACGACCGTGCAAAAGAGTTGACTGTCGTACTGACTCAACAAGATATGCCGGAAGCAGGCATGCATACAATTCCGGGTCTGCAATATTACTGCATGACTCCGTACGATGCTTCTTTCAAGGGTGTTCATATCCTGTTCGATAAAGAAAACGTATCCAACACCTTGGGTGAATATCTGTCTGCTAACGGCAAGAGCCAGCTTCATATCGCCGAAACGGAAAAGTATGCTCACGTGACATTCTTCTTCAACGGCGGGCGTGAAACTCCGTTCGACAAAGAAGACCGTATCCTCGTTCCGTCTCCGAAAGTAGCTACTTACGACTTGAAACCGGAAATGAGTGCTTACGAAGTAAAAGATAAATTGGTGGCTGCCATCAACGAAAACAAATATGATTTTATTGTAGTGAACTTCGCTAACGGTGATATGGTAGGTCACACCGGTATTTACGAAGCTATCGAGAAAGCGGTTGTTGCTGTAGATGCTTGCGTGAAAGATGTTATCGAAGCTGCTAAAGCTCAGGATTACGAAGCAATTATCATTGCCGACCATGGTAACGCTGACCATGCTTTGAACGAAGACGGCACTCCGAATACCGCTCACTCCCTGAATCCTGTTCCTTGTATTTACGTAACGGAAAACAAGGCTGCGAAAGTAGAGGACGGTCGTTTGGCTGACGTTGCTCCGACTATATTGAAAATCATGGGGCTGGAAGTTCCGGCTGAAATGGACGGAAACGTATTGATTAAGTAATTTAGATTTTTATAACCGGGAGGGCGGAGTAGTACTCCGCCCTTTTTGTCTCACATAAGTTTTAGTATGATACAGATTGGTGATGTAGTAGTATCTCTTGATGTTTTTCAAGAAAAGTTTCTTTGTAACCTGGATGCTTGTAAAGGTGAATGTTGCATTGAGGGTGATGCGGGTGCGCCTGTCGAATTGGAGGAAGTGGAGAAATTGGAAGAAGTGTTGCCGGTCATTTGGGATGAACTGGCTCCGGAAGCTCGTACGATAATAGAGAAGCAAGGAGTGGTATATACAGATGAGGAAGGTGACCTGGTAACTTCAATTGTCAATAATAAGGACTGCGTCTTTACTTGTTATGATGAAAAAGGATGTTGTTACTGTGCTATTGAAAAGGCATACCGTGAAGGGAAAACTGACTTTTACAAACCAGTGTCCTGCCATCTTTATCCTATCCGGATCGGGGATTACGGGCCTTATAAGGCAGTGAATTATCATCGTTGGGATGTATGCAAGGCAGCAGTCTTACTGGGGAAAAAAGAGAATCTTCCTGTCTATCAGTTTTTGAAGGAGCCTTTAATCCGTAAGTTCGGTGAAGAATGGTACAAAGAACTGGAAGTTGTTGCCGAAGAGCTGAAGAAGCAACATCTCATTTAGGATTTTCGTCTCTTACGGATGCAATATACCTGATATAGCAATATGCACAAGGCTATTACTATTCCGCATGACGGTGCAACCCACGCTTCCGGATGAATGATAATCAGGAAAATACAAGTGGCGATAACGCAGGAAGTCAGAACAATAAGAAACAATCTCATTTTTGCAAGTAAGGGGTTGGGAATCGTAGTTTTCAATTTCATAGTTGCTGTTGTATTTCGTTTTTATGCAAGATAGTCATTTTGCCCGGAAAACGATTCTGTTGTTAGGTTTTATTAAGAGATGGCATTTTATTGGGCTGAATCTTCTATACATGTTAGCCGGTATCATCCGAGTTATAAACCTTATTCGGACTTTTTGTCCGGAAGGTTTTCTATTATTTCAATAAATCACTATTTTTGTAGTGAGCCTTGGGAATAGTCCTTTTTGTTATGCACTAACTTTTATTAATGATAGTCTCAAGTTTCGGGAGTGATATTTGAAAGATTAAGGAGTATTTAATGTAACGATTTCCTTTATTATGAAAAATATATTATTGTTGATATTGCTGCTTGTTGTTTCTGGAAATACTTATTCCGGGAACAAAGAAATGGAACTATTGCTTGTCCGGCTGGATTCTGTATTGGCAAACAGTGAGAAATATATTTTAGAGAAAGAAAAAAAGATAGGAGAATTGCGTAAGAAACACTCTTTGCCTCTGAAATTGGAAGAGAAGCTATGGCTTAACAAAATGTTGTATGATGAATATTATGTCTATAACGCAGACTCGGCTATGGTTTACGTAAATGATAATATAGATATAGCCGGCCAATTGGACAGGAAAGACAAAAAACAAGAGTGGATACTGAATAAGATTTTTCTTCTTACGGCTCAAGGCCTGCTGAATGAGGCTGAAAAGGAATTATTAAATGTCGATGTATCTTCGTTGAGTGAAGAAATAATGTATCAGTACTATGATACAAGAATCTATCTATACTCACATCTGGTGCAGTTCATCGGAGGACGTATGGAACTGATAAATTCTTATTGTAATCTCGAGACGGAATTAAGGTATGAGGCTAAAAATCATATAGCTCCGAATCATCCTTCGTACTATAGTTTTTGCGCGTCATTGCATAGAGAGTATCCCCGTTCTGCAGAAGGAGACAGCATTAAATTAAAATTAAGGGAAATCGTAGATAACTCATCACTGTCCACACGGGTTGATGCCATTAATGCTTATATGCTTGCCATTATGTTTCGTAATGAAGGCGACGAATTTAATTATGTAAAATATCTTATTAATTCGGCCATAGCCGATATCAAGATTTGTAACCGCGACATAGCCTCATTGGAGGAGCTTTCCAATATCCTGTATTTGCAGGACGATATAGACAGAGGTTATGATTATATAAGTTATTGTCTTAAAGCCGCGTTGCTATATCCTAACAGGGTGCGTGTGATGAACATATCCACAGTGATGGACAAGCTCCAACAGGCTTACCGTAAAAGGAATGAAATGCAGGAAAGCAAACTGCGCAAGTCACTCTATACAGTGAGTGTATTGTCTGTTGTTTTACTCATATCCGTGTTGTTCATCTATTTTCAGTTCAGAAGATTGTTTCAGTCCCGCAAAAAAATAGATGAGAGTAACAGGTTGCTTAATTTGCATGTCAGCGAACTTTCTGAAGCTCAGAGAATGTTAGGCAAAGTCAACGGAGAGCTTAGTGAGATTAACGAAAAACTAAAAGTGAGCAATGATGAGCTGCTTGAGTCTAATTATGTAAAAGAAGAATATATAGGATATGTATTTTCTATATGTTCTAGTTATATCACTAAACTTGAGGAATATAGAAAAAATATCAGTAGGAAGCTCAAGGCTGGTCAGATAGATGATATCATATCTTTGACTTCCAGTACCACTATGGTTCAGAGCGAATTGAAGGAGTTTTACCATAGCTTCGATGCTATTTTTCTTCATGTGTATCCCAATTTTGTGGAAGATTTTAATACTCTCTTGCGTCCCGAGGAAAGAATTGTCCTTAAGGAAGGAGAACTTCTTAATACAGAGCTGAGAATATATGCTCTCGTCAGATTGGGAATTAATGATAGCGTAAAGATTGCCGAATTTCTTCATTGTTCGCCTCAAACGGTTTACAACAATCGTTTAAGGACTAGAAATAAGGGAATTATTCCTAAGGAAGAATTTGCTGAAAAGGTACGTTCATTGGGGAAAATGCAGAAATAAGAAAATAATCCAATCATTTAATATCCGGAACAGTTTACTCTATTGAAAACTTATGTGGTTGATAATCAATATGATGTAGATTAAACTGTTTACTTCTATTGTTTACCTGCATAAACATTATATATAATCCTATATTACCTTTGTCCTCAGAAAATTAATACAGTATTAACTTTTGGGAATTGATTAATGAAACCAGAACAACTAAGATTAAAGTAACTATGGGACACACATTTATGTTGGTCTCTGATGTCTTTTTTTCACAGAGTGCTAATTTGTTATTTTACTTACCATGAAAAATGTAGTAGTATTATCTTTGTTAATCCTTTTGTCTACTTCTCTTTGGGCACAAAAGGAAACTATTTCTGTTGTTAATGACCGGACAGGCAGTAAGTTGCTTGTCAACGGCAAGGCTTTTATGGTGAATGGTATGAACTGGGATTATTTCCCTATCGGTACCAATTTTTCCTATTCTCTATGGACAAAACCTGATGATATTATTAAGGCCGCCCTTGATACGGATATGTCTTTATTAAAGAATATGGGGGTTAATGCTATCAGGCAACATGCAGGTGTGCCGTCTAGATGGGTGAGATACATCTATGAGAAATATGGCATTTATACGATGATATATAGTTCCTTTGGGCGATATGGATTGGCATTGGATGGCGCATGGGTGGCTAATACGGACTATTCTGATCCGAGAGCCAAAAAGGTGCTTTTGGCTGAGGCTAGGGAATTAGTGGAAAAGTATAATGATACACCGGGGATACTCCTTTATCTACTTGGAAATGAGAATAACTACGGTCTGTTCTGGCAAGGAGCGGAAACAGAGGACATTCCTGTGGAAGACCGTAAATCCACCATTCAGGCAACTCATCTGTATAAATTGTTCAATGAAGCGACGGTTGAGATGAAGAAGATGAATGCTTCGGCTCCCATAGCCATTTGTAATGGGGATCTTCTGTTTCTTGATATAATATCCAAAGAATGTAAGGATGTGGATATCCTGGGTATCAATTGTTATCGCGGTGATTCTTTCGGTGATTTGTTTAGCAGGGTAAAAGCGGAATATGGAAAGCCGGTCTTGTTTACCGAGTTTGGCTCAGACGCATTTAATGCTATTACTCAAAGCGAAGCGCAAAAAGAACAAGCGGAAATCCTGTTGAAGAACTGGACTGAAATATACTTGAATGCGGCAGGGTTGGGTAACAACAATAATTCTCTTGGAGGTTTTACTTTCCAATTTGCTGACGGGTGGTGGAAGTTCGGACAGACCACAAACTTGGGTGTACACGATACCAATGCCTCATGGAGTAACGGTGGATATGTATTTGACTATGTGGATGGTGAAAATAACATGAATGAGGAGTGGTTTGGTATATGTGCCAAAGGTGCTTCTGATAGCAGAGGATTATACGAACTTTATCCGCGTGCCGCATATTATGTATTAAGAGATGTCCACAAGATTAATCCCTATGCTTCAGGAAGCACTACTTCTTCGATAATAAGCCAGGTTTCTGATATAAATGTAATGTCTTCTGTCTTGTTGGCCAGAAGTGATAAAGCTGCCTTACAGGGTGAAACGACTAAGTTGATACGTTTAAGTGAACTTAGAGGTGACTTAACTACTTTCTATACAGGTGGGAAGAATACGACTACTCCGGGTTCCAGACCGAAAAATCCTACAAGTTTTCCTAGTTCAAAGGGCTTTGACCATATGGAATCTTTCTATGTAGGTGTAGCCTCTAAACCGGCCGAAAATGTACAGGCGGAAGTTACAGTGAATATTCTTGGAAATGTGGCAGAAAACCCGATAGACGAGATATTTTATGAGAATAGGGGACGTTCTAGATATATAGTGGACGGAAAAGGAGAGTTTGTAGATTTAGGACCGCTGGAACGCGTTAAGATTTACAGCGCTAGTTTTGACTGGGACGGCAAATTATTTAATATGAAAGCATTCTTCCGTAAAGGTCACTACCATTGGGGATATGAAGGAGACTTTTTCGGATTATATCCTGAAGCCAGCTACGGGGATTATATGGATATTTATGGCGGTGAAGCTTCTGTGGGGACTGAGATTGAAGGAAAGAAATTCTTTAAAGGCCTTAAAGTTGCTTTTGGTCCGGAACTGTGGTGGGGGGCAAACCCGGCTTTGCTTGTCAAGTACCAACGAAAGTTAGGTAAATTAGATGTGGCTGGTATTTTCCATTATGATATAGCTCAGCGTGAAGGAACTACAACGTCTTATGCTATTCCTTTGCCTAAGAATACTAGAGCTTCTCTTATGCTAGGAAGACATTTCGGACGCTTCGATGTTATGGTAGGCGGATTGTGGTCAGGAACCACTTTGGTTGGAAGAAATTTTCAAGCTACTAAGGAGTATAAGAGAGACGCTGTCGTATATTCGGATGTAGTAAAGACGTCCGATACATTTGGCGGTAAGTTGAAGGTAACTTACAGCGGAGGAAACTTTAACGCTTATGCACAAGGTGCGATGATGGGGTTGGTTGCTAACGGTGGAGTCGATTATACTCAGACCCTTACGGGATGGAGGCTGAAGGATAGCGGCAGTGGAAACCAGTCAAACTTTCTTGCTGGTTTTACCTATCAGATAGGCAATTTCCAGATTGCGCCCAATTTCTTGTGGCAGAAGCCACTTGTGGGCCCTATGCCTAATGGCGTAGATGCTCCTGGAAAATTGAGGAATATTATTGATGATCCTTTTGCAGTGAGAAGCAATAGAGAGACAACTGCCGGAGAATTATTGTTGACTTATGACCCCACACCTTCCACTTGGATGTATGACTGGGAGAATGACGACAATGAAGATGCGTCATTTGCAGCTTCGCTCGGTTTTATTTATCGTCATCATCCTACTTCACAAGATGCGGCTATAGGTATCATGGCCAACGGACGTTCTACCTTTGCTTTCGGTGGGGCTGCTCCTGCGCATGATTTATGGGAAACAAACTTGAAGGTGGCATCCAGAGTGTCAAGCGATTTTGGTATTATATCAAGTGTGTATTTTGGAACTGCCCAAGCTAATGGGGACGATGCCCGTCTCATTAAACGGGTAGGTGCGGATGCCAGAGTGATTTATAAGAAACTGAAACTGAATGCAATGGTCAAGTTCAACGACTGGGGACCGTATGATTATCACCGGGATTTTAACCTTACTTTCCCTTTCCAGGGAATATTAGACTTGTCAACTCATCTTTCCCAACCTAAATGGCTTGGCAAAATATCAACCCGTGTCGGTATCAGAGGAACATACAGGACTCTGAACCAGTATTCTCCTCGTTACGTTGCCGGATATACTCCGGGCGGAGCCGGTAATTTTGAGTCAAATACGGATATCATCGGTACAGGCAATGGCAACGAATGGGAAGTGAGAACCTATATTACATTTAGTCTTTTTTAATCCATGAATCAATTAATAAGATATGTTATGAGTAACAAATATAATCTATCAGGTAAACTTTTGGTTGCCGCGGCTGTATTTTCATTGACAGGCTGTACGCGGGATATAGATACGGATGTTTTGGCAACTTATCCTGTTTTGTCCGACGTCTTTATTGATGAATTTGCGTCTGACTTGCAGTATCAGGCATGGGGAAAGGTGACAAATTTCAGTGTGGATACTGACACCAAGTATGATGGTACATCGTCTATGAAAATAGAAGTTCCTAACCCGGGCGATCCTATGGGAAGTTGGGCGGGAGGAACTTTCTACTCTACAACGGGTAGAAACCTGTCGGGCTATGATGCGTTGACTTTTTATGCAAAGTCTTCCATACCCACCAAAGTTGAAGTAGGATTAGGTAATTATGACAAAGTGGAGTATCTGGTTGAAGTCCAGGATGTAAAACTGAATACAAACTGGAATAAGATTATAATTCCTATCCCTAATCCGGCGAAACTGTTGTCGGAAAAAGGGTTGTTCTATTATTCTGCCGGTGCAGTAGACGGCGAGGGATATACGATTTGGTTTGATGAGGTACGGTTTGAACGTCTCGGCACATTGGCTCACGCAAAAATAGAAGATATAGAAATCCCCGGATTTCAGGGAAGGCTAAATGTAGGGACTCTCACGGAAATCATCAATCTTCCGAATGGGGTTAATCAGAAAATGTTGGTTTCTCCAAATTATTTCACTTTCGAATCGTCCGATGCCAGTGTGGCTTCAATAACAAATAATGTCATAACGATTCAGAAAAAGGGAGAGGCTGTTATTTCTTTGAAGGAAGCCGAAGGGAAAATAAGGGTAAATTGCTTTGACCTGGCTCCGGTGCCACAGAGAAATGCCTCGGAAGTGCTTTCCTTGTTTAGTGATTCCTATACCAATAAGATTACTGCAAACTGGAATCCGAGATGGGAGTATTCGACTGCCGAATATACGGAAATAAATACCGGTGACAATCATATAGCGCAGTATAGCGGTTTGAATTTTGTCGGAATCGTATTCAATGCGGTAGCAGACTGCTCATCGAAGAATTATCTTCATTTGGATGTATTATGCATGGATGAGATTAATGCCAACTCAGAACTTAAGATTGAAATACATGACAGAAACGGCAATAATGTCGTGTACTTGGTAAGGCGGGACACGCATGCTGACTTTGAATCGAAGCAATGGCTTTCGCTTGATATTCCTCTAAACGAAAATGGCAAGCAAATAGCACAAATAGTATTGGCTTGCAGTGAGGATATTCCGAATATCCTTTTGGATAATATTTACTTTTATTAAAAATGATGACTTATGAAACGATATAAAATCATATTGCTTGCTTTATTGGGCTTTTCTTTGCCGCTACTGCTTGAAAGCTGCGAGAAAGAAGAAACAATCGAAAATACGGAATGGGTACTGGTATGGTCGGACGAATTTAATATCCCGACTCCCGATAATAGACCTGATCCTTTAAAGTGGACGTATGAATTGGGAGCTTCCGGGTATGGTAATCAGGAGTTGCAGAACTATACTGACAGGGTAGAGAATGCTTCTTATACAATCCACGAAGGACTGGGCTGCTTGAAGATAACCGCATTGAATGATAATTATGACGGAGTGGCTTATTCTTCTGCCAGGATTAAGACCGAAGGATTGTTTGAACAGCGGTATGGGCGTTTTGAGGCACGGCTGAAACTTCCGTACGGCCCTGGCCTTTGGCCTGCATTTTGGATGTTGGGAGCAAATTATGACACCAACGAATGGCCTGGGTGTGGTGAAATTGATATTATGGAAAATAAAGGGTATCAGCCCAATATCGTATCAAGTGCTTTGCATTTTCCGGGACACTCAGGCGGAAATCCTATAACTCAGACTTTCGGGTATGAGAAACAAAGATTTGACACAGGTTTCCATCTGTTTGCGGTGGAGTGGGATGAATCAAAAATTGATTTCTTTGTAGATAATGTACTTTATAAGAGAGTGAAGGCTGCTGATGTGACAGACGGGGAGTGGGTATTCGATCATCCGTTCTTTATTATCTTGAATGTAGCGGTGGGAGGTACGTTTGGCGGTAATCCTACAGGAGATACTGTATTTCCGCAAAGCATGTATGTGGATTATGTACGGGTTTATCAGAAATCGACATACGTGCAGCCCGGTTCCAACTTTGGAAATACTTCTTCCAACGGTTCAATTGGTGACTGGAATTTTAACGGGGCGGATTCAGACAAAGGACTTTTAGAGCCTGGACTTCAATAAATAACAATGTAACTGTTAAAGATTAGGATTATGAGATTATTCAATATACAAAAATATTGTTTAGGGCTTATGGCGGTAGTAAGCCTCGGAGCTGTTTCATGTACGAATGAGGCAGAATTGGACAGTGCACAGGAGAGGGGTGACGTTGTCTTCTCGGCTCAGGTGGATAAGGTTGTCACTAGGATAACTGACAATAAGTGGGACGGTGGTGAATTGGTGGGCGTGAAAGCGGGCGAAACGGTGAAGACTTATAAAGTGACTGCCACAGGAAAAATGTCTACCGAGGATGAACCTTACACATGGGACGGAACAAGCTACGATGTGCTGGCGTGGAGTCCATTGACTACGGAGCAGATAAATCTGAAAGATCAGACTACAACGGAGAAATTCTTTGCGTGCGATTTGCTGGTGAGCAGCGCCAAGGTAGAATCAAAAAATGTACGTTTTGCATTCGGTCATCAGATGACCAGAATGTGGTGGGAACTTCAGAAATTCGAGGGATATACAGAGTCACAGGTGAATGAGGCTAGAATTTCGTTTATAGGCTATGGGGCTGTAACGTATGCGGCTGGTGAAGTTACACCGATAGGTGATGCAGGTCAATTGATTTCCACCCGTAATTCCAAAGGGGAATATTACAGAAATGGAGAGGCGATGATGGTTCCGGGCGAGATGTGGGGCAAACCACTGATACAGGTGGAGATTGGAGGGGATACGTATATCTACACTCCGAGCAAGGACAATCAGAATGATGTGGCTAAGAATACAGGAAAACTGCTTCCCAATACATGGCAAAGATATTATTTGTCTGTTAGCAAAAAGGGATTGACTGTGGAAATGGAAGCCGATGAAGTGGGCTGGGACAACAACAACATCAGTGGTGATGAAATTACCGATGCAATGTTTAAGGCTGCCATATCTGACGATGTATCAGCATTGCCAAATTACAAAGTTGAAGGTTTGGAGGCAGACTTTATCACTGATAAGGTCCGGGGTTTTTCTATTACCTATAAAGAAGAAAAAGCAAGTGGTGGCATTGCTTATGAAGGATTAGCGGACAGAACGCGTACAGTTGGCAGCGATGGCACTGTTACTTTCACTTTCAGTAATATTTGCTCGGACCTTAAGTTGACATATACGGAAGAGTATATGGAAATAGGTTATTACTTCTATAAAGATGGCACGTATGGGGCAAAGTATAAAGCTGATGGAACTGTAGGAGTCATCTACAAGGTAGGAAAGCATGAGACCGACGATGCTTCGAACTATGAAGGAACAGGGCTTAAGACTATTCACGGTTATGTGGTGGCGTTGGCAGACGAAGTTGACGGTGAAACACAATTCTTTAAATGGAAAGATGGCAGTGCAGGACTGTATGGGGCGGAATTTCCGGAAAATGGTCATATAGGGGATGGAAAAACAAGTCTATATATAGGCTATTCTAATACCAGATATCTCATAGAAAAAGCAGCAGCGGCAGAAGTAACTGCAGTACCGGCTGCATCGACCTCTACCCGAAAGAATGGCAGTGGGCTTATATCCGGCACATCGGGCTGGTATCTCCCCTCTCATACCCAGCTAAAGGATTTGGCAACTCTTGCAAACAAGGCAATCGAGAACTATCAGGTATTGAATGGAACTTATTGGGATAGCTCGTTTGATAGTGACCCGAATGCTTATATCGTCATTTTTGGTGAGAATGGGGCAATAAGCAGCCCTGATTTTTATAGAAGTGTAGATTCTACAAATAAGGTTCGTCTCGTTCTTACATTTTAATCAATTATTAAGAAAAGAAAACTATGAAACAAGTATATTTACACCTCAGACTGGCAATTCTGTCGCTACTGGTGTTCTCGGCTTGTGCGCAAGACGAGGAGTTGGCTCAAATCGGTGAAAACGTCGCTGCTTCTGATGTATTGGCTATCCGGAAGGTGGACGTTGCAAATTTTACTACCGGAACTGCTACCCGGGTAATCAATGATGCTGTCACGGTGAGTTTCGAAGCCGGAAACAGTTTGGAGGATGTCAAAGGTGATGAAATCGGTATCCTGCTGATAGGCGATGATGAAAAAGGATTTGCTAACGTATCCTTTAAATACATCAACGAAAACGGGGCAAACAAATGGGTAAATAAGGATGGTGTGAGCTATACCAGCAAGATAAAGAAAGCTATTGCTTACTTCCCTTATGCCCGAATGATGAAAGACGGTGAAGAATTTATTCCGTCGTCTGTCGATGAACTGAAGGAATTTAAAAAGAAGGAAGAAGCTGCGGAATTCAAGGATAAAGACTTGTTAATAGCAGAAATCAGTGATATCCAATCTCCGCAGTTGACAATTGGTTTTAAGCATGCCTTCTCGTTGCTGACGTTCTCTGCAGAAGCAACCATTAAAATAGCCGGCGAAGAGATTTCTTATTTTCTGGATATTGCCAATATCGCTTTTTCTATTGGTGACAGGCAATATACTCCCGATTTGGTGGATAGCAAATACGTTTGCCTTATAGATGAGGCCGAATTGCCTCAGAACAACTTCCGCTATTTTTATACGATTGACAACACTGCTTATGTAAAGACACTGAAAAAGACTATGGCGCTGGCGCCCAACCAATGTTATGTTCTCCCTTGTCCTACATCGTCCGAAGGAACAGAAGGATTTGCCGTTGGTGATTTCTTCTGTGTATCTAACAGCACTGATAATATCGTAATAATTCCGGGTAATGCGGCTGCCATTCCGGAGAGCCTTACTTGTAAGGGAGTTGTATTTCATGTAATGGATGGTGCTGCATTTGATAGTTACAAGGAAATAAACGGATTGACAGATGAGTTGCCGGGGTATGAGGGAAGTCACGGTCTGGTTGTTTCGATTAAGAATGGACAACCATTTGGTGCGAATAATGACATCGCTAAGATACAGGCTGCACTTGGAGCTGTTGCAGACTACAATAGCCTGGATGTTTCAAACGGTTACAAATTGACACAGGCGCTGAAAGGAGCTGAGGGAGTAAATTTTACGGCTTTGGATAATCATGCGGATGATGTATTAAAAAATGCCACTTCATGGTATGCACCTTCATTCAATGAACTTAAATACTTAATAAGAGGCAAGCAATATAATGAAGTATCGACTGCCGGGCAGGTCTATATCAATGGACAATTGGGCAAGATTAACGGCGTCCAACTGGGAGGCACTCTTCCTTCTGTCACTTATCGCGAAAGAGGAGGAGACAAAGGGATTCAAACTATGCAAAATGGGGTTGATGGCTGGATTGGCATGCCTGGCGAGTCTTTCATTCCAATTTGTGGTTTTTAATATGATATTGGGAAAATAAATTACTATAAGAATACGTAGTTATGAAGATAAGTAAACTATTATTCGCTACGGCTACAGTGGCAAGTCTGTTGACAGCCTGTGGCACAAAGAATGCGAGTGTTGATTCTGAAATAGAAAGTAGGGTAGAGGCATTGCTCGGCAAAATGACTCTTGAAGAAAAATTGGGACAGATGAACCAGTTGAGCCCGTGGAATCCGGATGAACTGGCAAACAAGGTTCGTAATGGGGAAGTAGGTTCTATATTGAATTATACAAACCCGGAAGAGGTAAACAAGATACAGAAAGTGGCGATGGAAGAGTCGCGTTTGGGTATTCCTCTGTTGGTGTCTCGCGATGTAATCCACGGTTACAAGACTATATTTCCTATTCCATTGGGGCAAGCTGCCACGTTCAATCCTCAGATAGTGGAGAATGGCGCGCGCGTAGCTGCTGTAGAGGCTTCTGCCGACGGTATTCGTTGGACGTTTGCTCCTATGATAGATATCTCGCGCGACCCTCGCTGGGGGCGTATCGCTGAGAGTTGCGGTGAAGATCCCTATTTGGCTTCGGTGATGGGTGCGGCTATGGTTAAAGGGTTTCAGGGAGATTCGTTGAATGATCCTACTTCGATTGCGGCATGTGCCAAGCACTTTGTGGCTTACGGTGCCTCTGAAGGTGGAAAAGATTATAATTCTACGTTTATTCCCGAAAGAACATTGCGTAATGTATATTTACCTCCTTTCAAGGCTGCGGCAGATGCCGGTTGCGCTACTTTCATGACTTCGTTTAATGATAATGACGGCGTTCCCTCTACGGCAAACAAGTTTGTGTTGAAAGATATCTTGCGGGATGAATGGAAATATGACGGCATGGTTGTGTCCGACTGGACTTCGATTGGCGAGATGATTAACCACGGTTTTTGTATGGACGCCAAAGATGCCGCTGAGAAAGCAATCAATGCGGGTGTTGATATGGATATGGTAAGTGAGGCTTACATCAAGAATCTTCGGCAGTCTTTGGATGAGAAAAAGGTTTCAATGAAATCGATAGATGATGCGGTGAGAAATATTCTCCGTCTGAAGTTCCGTATGGGGTTGTTCGAGAATCCATATGTTGTTACGCCTCAGAGTGTGAAATATGCGGATGAACATTTGAAGATGGCCAAAGAAGCGGTAGAACAATCGGTAATACTCTTGAAAAATGATGCTCAGACATTGCCGCTCACGGATAAGGTTCGTACAGTGGCTGTGGTGGGTCCTATGGCCGACGCTCCATATGAACAGTTGGGTACGTGGGTATTTGATGGGGAAAAAGAACATACACAGACTCCGCTCAAGGCTATCAAAGAGATGTATGGTGATAAAGTTAATGTTCTCTTTGAACCTGCATTGAGCTACAGCCGTGACAAAAATCAAAGTGGCATCTCCAGGGCAGTGAGTGCAGCACGCTGTGCAGATGTGGTTATTGCTTTCGTTGGCGAAGAGTCCATCCTTTCGGGCGAAGCTCACTCCTTGGCAAATCTTGCTCTTCAAGGAGCGCAGAGCCAGCTCATAAAAGCATTGTCCGCCACCGGTAAACCGTTGGTAGTGGTAGTGATGGCCGGGCGTCAGCTTGCTATCGCTGATGAGGTTGAGGTTTCTGATGCTGTGCTTTACTCTTTCCATCCGGGTACTATGGGAGGACCGGCCATTGCTGATATCCTTTTCGGAAAAGTGAATCCAAGTGCAAAAACGCCGGTTACATTCCCTCGTATGACAGGGCAAGTTCCTATATATTATGCGCATAATAATACCGGCCGTCCGGCGAATCCTACCGAGATGCTGATAGACGAGATTCCTGTTGAGGCGGGACAAACATCGGTCGGCTGTCGTTCATTCTATCTGGATGCTGGTACTTCTCCGTTATATCCGTTCGGTTATGGATTGTCTTATACTACCTTCGAATATAGTAACCTGAAATTATCCTCCGACAAGTTTGCCATTAACGGTCAAATACATGTAACAGCGGATTTGAAGAATACCGGAAAGTATGACGGCACAGAAGTGGTTCAGCTTTATGTACAGGATAAGGTAGGTTCTGTAACTCGTCCGGTGAAGGAACTCAAAGCGTTCCAACGTGTGGAACTCAAGGCCGGTGAGTCAAAGAGTGTGTCATTTTCGCTGCCTGTGTCTGAACTGGCCTTTTGGGGCTATGATATGACTTACGGTGTAGAACCGGGCGATTTTAAATTATGGGTGGGAACGAATAGTGCCGAAGGTTTGTCTGCAGACTTTACTGTATCGGCCTTATAATTATTCTGTGTTATTCCGGTTTTATCCTATTCAAGCATAAAACCGGAATAGCTTCTTTCATCCCTTTTAGAATCTCCATATAAAAGAAAAACGCCGATCGAAGGATTCTCCTTCGCCATCGGCGTTTCCTCGTTGTAAGATGTGAGGTTGGTTTATAAAAACGTAATATGATAATTATGCATCGATATTTGCATACGTTGCATTCTCTTCAATAAATTCGCGGCGTGGTCCTACGTCTTCACCCATCAGCATGGAGAATACATAGTCGGCTTCTGCTGCGTTGTCAATATTTACCTGTTTCAGCATACGGTTTTCGGGATCCATAGTTGTTTCCCACAATTGCTGGGCGTTCATTTCACCCAAACCTTTGTAACGCTGTGTATGAACTGCATTTTCCGAACCGCCACCATACGTATCGATAAATTTCTGACGTTGTGCATCTGTCCAGCAATACTCTTCTACTTTACCTTTCTTGCAAAGATAGAGTGGCGGAGTAGCGATATACAGATAACCGTTCTGGATAATTTGCGGCATATAGCGGAAGAAGAACGTCATGATCAATGTGTCGATGTGAGAACCATCGACGTCGGCATCGGTCATGATGATAATCTTGTGATAACGCAACTTTTCGATATTGGCCTCTTTGCTGTCCTCGTCCGTTCCGATTGTAACGCCTAGAGCTGTATAGATATTACGGATTTCGTCACTTTCCAAAGCCTTGTGATACATTGCTTTTTCTACGTTCAGAATCTTACCGCGTAGCGGAAGGATAGCCTGGAACATACGGTTACGTCCCTGCTTGGCAGTACCACCTGCCGAATCACCCTCGACGAGGAACAATTCGCATTTAGTCGCGTCTTTGTCCGAACAGTCCGCCAGCTTGCCCGGCAGTCCACCGCCTGACATCGGCGACTTGCGTTGTACCATTTCACGGGCTTTTCTTGCAGCGTGACGTGCGGTAGCAGCCAGAATCACTTTGTCAACGATTGTTTTCGCTTCCTTCGGATGTTCTTCCAGATAATATGATAAAACTTCACCTACTGCTTGATCCACAGCTCCCATCACTTCGTTGTTACCCAACTTCGTCTTGGTCTGTCCTTCAAACTGGGGTTCTTGAACTTTCACGGAGATTACGGCAGTCAGACCTTCGCGGAAGTCATCTCCCGAAATGTCGACTTTCACCTTTTCCAGCATCTTGCTGTCTTCGGCATATTTCTTCAGCGTACGAGTCAGTGCACGACGGAAACCTGCCAGATGCGTACCACCTTCGATGGTATTGATATTATTGACGTACGAGTGAACGTTTTCAGAGAATCCGGTATTGTACATGATTGCTACTTCGATAGGAATCCCCTGTTTTTCCGAATTCAGGTAGATAACGTCGTTAATCAAGTGTTCGCGGGAAGACTCGATGAATCGTACGAATTCTCTCAGACCTTCTTCTGAGTAGAACTGCTCGCTCTTGAAGCTGCCATCCTCATTCACCACCCGGCGGTCGGTCAGGGTGATACGCAGACCGGCGTTCAAGTAAGCCAGTTCGCGTAGGCGTGAAGCTAGTATCTTATAGTCATAGACCGTTTCAATAAAGATGCTGCCATCCGGCCAGAACTGTTGCTTTGTTCCCGTGATGTCAGCCGTACCGACTTCCTTTACAGAATAAAGCGGTTTACCAATCTCGTATTCCTGCTGGTAGATCTTACCGTTGCGGAATACTTGCGTTGTCATGTGAGTCGATAATGCGTTCACACATGACATACCCACACCGTGCAGACCTCCGGATACTTTGTAAGAACCTTTGTCGAACTTACCTCCGGCGTGCAAAACTGTCATGGCTACTTCCAATGCCGACTTCTTTTCTTTTTCGTGATAGTCAACCGGAATACCGCGTCCGTTGTCCTGTACTGTGATTGAATTGTCTTCGTTGATAGTCACTTCGATATGGTCGCAGTAGCCGGCCAGTGCTTCGTCGATAGAGTTGTCAACGATTTCGTATACCAAGTGGTGAAGTCCCTTTACGCCGATGTCACCGATGTACATCGCAGGGCGTTTTCTTACTGCTTCAAGACCTTCCAATACTTGGATACTATCCGCAGAATAAGACCCGTTATTGGGAGTGATTTGTTCTTCGCTCATAATTGCCTTTCTAACTTTAATAACAGAGCAAATATAGTGAAAAATGTCGATTTGGCGAAGAATAAACCGGGAAAAATGACGAATGAAAGTGTATTCTCTGCTTTCTTAACAGAACTGATAGTCAGATGTTTATAAACAAGAAAGGCCGAACTTTTAAAGTTCAGCCTGATGCTATGTAGAATTGTTAAATTCTTGTTATTAAGCGAGCTTGTTGATGTAGAGAGCCAACTTAGATTTCAGATTGTTAGCTTTGTTCTTGTGGATCACATTTGTTTTAGCTAACTTATCCAACATCTTTGTAATGCCCGGATACATTGCAACTGCTTCTGCTTTATCGGTAGTTGCGCGAAGCTTTCTAACAGCGTTTCTCATGGTCTTGCCATAATATCTGTTGTGAAGTCTTCTTGTCTCTTCTTGTCTGATTCTTTTCAGTGATGATTTATGATTTGCCATCTCGACTAATCTGTTTTTTTAGTTCTTTTATTCTTTTAACTTGTAGCCCGTGGGGGAATCGAACCCCCCTTTCAAGAATGAAAATCTTGCGTCCTAACCGATAGACGAACGGGCCATCCTGTTGTTGCATTTCTGCTTTTGCTTTCTCGAATCAGTGTTTGTTTCTCGATTGCGGATGCAAAGGTAGGAACTTTTTTGAAACTGACAAACAATTTGCGAAAAAAAATAGAAGAAAATTTCACTTTTCTTCTAAGCGTACTCTATTATATGCTGATATTCAATGGGATAAATAGTATTGTTTTGAATGAAAAAATTTCGTTCTCTTGAAAGAAAGACAGCAGATATGTTTTCACATATACCTTATTATATATAGAGAATGAAAAAACTTCATATTTGTGGCTTTTATTTATAACTAAATGATTATTTTGACGACTAACGGGGCAAATACCCGCAAAAGATGAATGACAATAAAGAGTTTATAGACATACTGCTGCAAAACAAGCGTTTGTAGAAAGCAGGCAGATTGAACAGATGCTCGCTAAAAAGAGAATGACCAATTATAAGAAGTAGTTGTGCTATGAAGGCATCTCCTTAGGGATTCCGACGTTTTTATATTCGGACATCTCTCACAGCTCCTTATGTAAAACCAGTTTCCAGCCTTTAAACACTAAAACGATACTCTTTAATTCTGTGGTTCCCTTATCTTGTAGAATCCATTCACTTGCTGCATACTGTTTCAGTTGTGTTTTGGCATCGACTGTCAATTTCTCTATTTCCATATCGGTGGCATCACGTTTGGCATACTTAACTTCGATGCAGTAACTGTACGCCATGTCGGGAAGTTGCAGCAAGCGGGGTTGCAGAAATATATCTGCATATCCTTTGTTGCTTTCATATTCGGGGCGGGCGATATAGTAGCTGTTCAACCCCAGATAAGCGAGAATGAAAGCTTTCACGTGTGCTTCTCCTTCGATAAATTCTCGGATACTGCTTTGATTGTCCAGCCGCTCGGCAATATGCTTGAAATAGGGTTTCCAATTACCTTCGTAAGCCATATCGTACATTAGGAAATTCAGTTTATCTAAGTCCAGACTGAGGTTTGTCGCTTGTTGATAGATATCGACCATATATCCATAGAGTTGCTCGCGCACAGTCTGGTTGGGAATGGAAAGTATATTCATCGGTCCTCGTGTCCCATGAATGGTGAGCATGCCATAATAATAGAGCAGGCTTTTGAAATTTTCAGCCTTGATAATATCTTCGGCAGGGAAACTGTCGGCGATGATTCCGGTAGTAGTTCCTTTTTCCACTATTTCCTGAACGACACTTGCATTTTCTCCAAAAGTCTTGTCAACGTGGATGAGGTGGCGCAGTTTGTTGTAGTCGGTGCGAATGTTGGCATCAAGCATATTGGTAGGAATGCGTTTGTTCAGCAAATAACGATTCATGAAGTAAAGCACCATATCCGAGTTGTACATGGATGGTTCGTCCAATGACTCTGTGGAGAAACAATAATTGTCGTACCATGGTTTCATCATTTCTATCAATTCGTCTGTAGTATGTGGCAACTCTGTACAGCTTTTGTAGTAATCTATAAGAGTACGTACTTCCTGTTCGTTGAACCCTATCATGTTATTGAATGCGGAATTGCTGCTATAGTTATCTGCAATGTTGAATCCGCTGGTAAGATCATCCATCGTAACGGGACTAACTCCGGTAAGGAAGATACGTTCAATCACAGAGTTTGAATAGTCTTTCACTACTTTGAGAAATCCCCGAAAGAAGCCGTTGCCGTGTGTGATGCTACGATAGCGTTCGTTACCATAATCTACCAGTATATTGTTGGCAAAGTTGTCATATTCATCAAGAATAAGGTATATTTTGTATCCCTTGTTTTGTGCACTTTGGCATAGTGAACCCAATAAAGCGGCTCCTGTACTTAGTCCTCGTAGTTTCTCAACAGCTTCTTTTCCTAACAGATGAGCATTTCTCTCTGCAAATCCATCCATTACTATTTTGCAGTAGGTATTGAATGTCTCTTCCAGTCGTTCCATATTGGCGGCTACACTACTGAAATTGAGCGTCAAAACCAGATACTTATTACGGTAAGGTGTAGGATGCTTGCCAATATACAGCCCGCCAAAAATTTCTTCGAACTTATCCTTTTTATTGATATCGTAGTATAGTCCGAGCATATTCAAGAAAAGACTCTTACCGAAACGACGGGGACGAACGAAGAAGAAAAAACGACTTGTATTTTCTACTAAGGCAATATAACGTGTCTTGTCTACATAGTAATAGTTATCACATATGATAGACTCAAAATCTGTCATTCCATAAGGTATTTTCTTTATTGCTGCATCCATAACCACTCTGTTTTTATAGTTGAGAACAAAAATAGCTTATTTTCTTTTATCAAGCAATTAAACAGAATGTTAATAACACTTCTTATAGCTATTGAGTTTAAAAATATATATTACCTTTGTTCCCAATGAAATGACAAGGACAAAACTACATGAAAACATACCTGAACTTCGCAACATATATTCTCATTCTACTTGAACTTTATAGTTGTAACGGCGACGTATTTGTCGACGACTTTCGTTCTTCCGATTCCGAACTGGCTTTGGACGGGAACGGTGATGCCACAATCATTCAATTTGCATCCTCCAATTGGGACTTGCTGCAGGTACATACTTATGATGGCAGCTTTTCCTGTCAATATAAAGTTTACGATGCGGATAATAACCTGATAACGGAAGAACAAATCCCGTACCTGAAAGGATTGGGTAAGATTGTGTGTGATGAGAATCGGACCGGTTTCATCATCGAGCGCAGTAATCCCAAAGAACTGAAATTTATAGTGGGTGAAAATATCCGCCCTGATCATTTTCATCTCATACTCATAGCGGGCAACGAGTATGAGTCGCAGGAAATATACGTCAACATCTCACCGTCAGACAGATATGTGCTCGATCGTATCACTTATTCTTTAAATGGATATTCTCATGCGCAGAAAATAGAGATGACAAAGAGCTTTGTACAATATAACGGGTGGGATATTGATTATCCATATCCGTTGATGCCTTACGAGAATGTTGATTATAAGGTGGTATTCAAAAGCTATAAGCCTGAGGCTTTTCAGCTACTGGGAGAAGGAAACCTGACAGTAGACATACCAAGCATTGAGAACGATAAATTGGCGATGTACGGTAAACAGGCGCAATATACTTCTATACAGCAAATGTTGCCTTTCCCGAATACGGAGCAGATAGAGGTTCCTATTCCACCTTTTACCGCCCAGTGTATCAGCCTGCTGATAGTTTATGAATGGTTTGAAACGGAATACACCCTTTATGCCACTCATCCCAAGACTGGGAAACAGCGGATTATAACTGGTATGTTGGAAAGCAAAATGCCGGTAAGCCATAAGGTAATACACGAAAATATCCATAAATAGAAATATGAACACTAGACGCTTACTATGCATTCTTTGTTTACTGGCACTTCCGGCTGTTGGCGGGAAACTGGATGCTCAGACTGTTGCGGAGCCTGTCAGGCAGCGGAATGACAGTGTGGGCCATGCATTTATCCATCAGATTGGTTTTGATATCCGTCCGGGCTATGTGGTTCCGACAAACAGTTTCCTTGCGGGAGACAATGCGCAGCAGAAAGCCATCGACCAATCACTTTCCCTACATCTGAAGTACGCTTTCCGGTTTAGCCCAAATTCCTGTTTGGGCAAGTTGTATCCTTCTGCTTATCAGGGCATCGGTGTCTCGTATAGTACTTTCTCCCGCCCTGACGAACTGGGAAGTCCGGTGACTGTGTATGTATTTCAGGGTGCGCCTCTTATGCAGTTTTCCCGTCGCCTTTCGTTAGACTACGAGTGGAATTTCGGAGCTTCTTTCGGTTGGAAGAAATATGACGAACTATACAATCAAAAGAACATGGCTATTGGTTCTGAAATCAATGCATACATCAACCTGGGATTTTTCCTGAACTGGCAGCTTCATCCGCAATGGAAACTGGCGGCAGGTGTGGATTTTACTCATTTTTCCAACGGAAATACGCATTATCCCAATGGCGGACTCAATGCTATCGGTGGTAGAATCGGTGTCGTACGTACTTTTGACGCTACGGATGGTGCAGCAGGAGCAGCGGGCTCCAAGCGACTTTTTATAGAGCCACATGTCAGCTATGATTTGGTAGTATATGGTGCCACTCGCAAAAAAGGATTCGTCAAAGATAATGTGCCGAGTCTGGTTCCCGGTTCATTTGGTATTATAGGTCTTAATTTTGCTCCGATGTACAATCTCAACAACTATTTCCGGGCGGGACTCTCCGTGGATGCGCAGTATGACGAAAGTGCCAATATCAAAGATTATAAATTGGAAAGAACCTACTCGGATGAATTAAAGTTTCATCGTCCTCCTTTCCGGAAACAATTTGCAGTGGGGGTGTCCCTTCGGGCGGAACTCGTGATGCCTATTTTTTCAATCAATGCCGGACTTGGGCGAAACCTGATATGTAGTGGAGATGATACGCAGGGCTTCTACCAGATTCTCGCTCTCAAAACTTACGTCACGCGCCATTTGTTTCTGCATGTAGGATACCAGTTGAGCAAGTTTAAAGATCCCAATAATCTGATGCTGGGTCTTGGCTATAGATTCCATGACAAACGGTGAAAAGAATTATCTTTGTTGCATTCTTGTTATCATGCTTTTGGGGCCTCTGAAAAAGAAAAAACAAATTCATTTATCATATTCTCATGATTTTAATCTAAATCACTGTTGAATAGCGTGTTGAACTATGAGAAATGTTTTTCTAAACAGGTATTTCTCATAGCTTTTCCTGCAAAATGGCTTTAATTTTGGTTATTTCTCATACTCGTTTGGTGCATTTCTCATAGATGCATGAACTGTCACATAGTAGGGGCGTGGATTTCTTGATATTCTTTACGATTATCTTGTGCTTTTTGCGGCTGATTTATAGGTCGATGACGTCTGATTTAATGCTGGTTTATAGGTTATGCTACTTATGTTGTTGTTACATCTTGCCTTCATTATGCTATTTTCCTATCAGCATCTGTATTATTCTACTCTAGTGCACAAGTCTGTCTACTTGAGTGAACAGGTTTGTGCACTAGAGTAAACAGTACTATCCACTAGAGTGGAACGGTTGGGATGTCCTTTCTAAAATACGATGATGTCAGGTGAAATACAAACGGGCACTTAGTCGTTTGCATATAAACAACGGCTTGATTGCGCATAAAGTAAGGTTATCCATCGTGGAAAAAGCGTAGTTGCATTGATTATGAGAAATACCTTGAAATACAATGATAAATGGATCTGTTTTAGGGTAAAATGCAGGATAAAGTATGAGAAATGCGGTTCCTTAAAAGTATTTCTCATACGTTATTGCTCTGATTATCTATGCTTTATCTAAAAATCATGAGAATATGAGAAATGAAATTGAAATGCTTGTATAGGTAAAAATGATAAAGAAGAAGGTAGTAAATGATATTCTCATAATATACTTCAAATCATTAGTGTCCGATTTTAACGGGACACTAATGATTTATCATTTCAGTTATCTATAAATAAGCAGTGCGTCCATTCCTCGCTCGGAATGGACGCACTTAACACAAACAAAACAAACAAATAAATAAAACGGCTTTTCTAGGGATATACCGTTTTATCAGGCATTTTGCATATAGTGGGAAACATATATGCGAAGAGGGCAATAAGCCCGCTCGGGTACTTCACAGTAGCCTTTCTTTAAACATCTCACCTATATTCCCATACAAAATATTATTTAGTCAAATTCTTTATGACTCCAGTTCAGAATCGTTCAGGCGTATGGTCCATCCGTTCACTTTCATTCGCGGACATATCTGTGGAATCCCCGTATCCGATGATTTGATAAAGAACAGGAGTGTATAAGAATCCTGACGGTCGAGATATTCCTGGTCGTCCATGTCACCAATATAATTGTAGATTTTGGATAACAATAAATATTGGGTGAGGGGCAGGCGAAGGATAATCTGTCCGCTGGGCATATGCTTTATAGATAATGTTGTGTTGTCTCCCTTCATGATGCGCAGCGTATTCAATCTGGCATGAATGACGGGAATCTGTTCGGACATTGTAGATACTTCCTGCCGATACGGCAGGTAGCAGACCGGAGTCATGCCGACAGGGGTGTTCGTGTAGTCTATTACGCCGTTGGCGGATTCCAGCGTGAAGACGAAGTCCTCTTGTCGTAGAGGGAGATTGTTTTCATCCTGAAGAATACACGAAAAATAGTTCGTGTTTTTCACCAATCCGGCGGTGATGACCTGATATTCCTTACTGATAGTAATATTTTCAAGGCTACCGTGAAAGAGTGCATTCAGTTTTCTGGCAGATTGGTTCTTTTCGTCACATGCCAGCGATATATTCAGGGACTTTCGTTCCGTCTGTCCAGCTTTGAGATTTGGGAGCTGATACAGATTGTCGGATGCCCCTCCCCATATGAGCAGATGATAAGTCCCTTCGGGAAACGGCACTTTTACCATGCAGTAGCCTTGATGCAGTGTAATACTGTCTACGTCCAGCCGGTCCACATACTTGCCATTCTTGTCGAAGGCAAGAATGGTGATGTCGCCTACCTGCGTAGACGCGGCGTCCACGTTCAGGATATTATAGGTGTACGAGATTTTCAGCCAGGTTCCCGAAGGGCAGTCTGACAAGTCGTCGTTCACCCAGTCACAGGACGAGAACAACGCGACAACGCAAATAATATGTAGTAGAAATGAACGCATTTAGATTGGTTTTAGTTCAGGTGGCCGACGCTATTTATTCAAGTTCTACATCTTGATTACGTACGGCCCACGGAAAAACATTGATATTGATATCCAGTTCGGCTTTGTATTCGTCCGGTTGTTCCGGGTCGATGAAAGGTTCACCGCTGCCAAGACCTGCCACCTTGCTGATAGACAGGCGGTATATGTTATTACGTACGATGCCGAATTCCATTACGCCCATTTCCGTTGAATTGTTATCCTCGTGCTTGATCCAGTAGTTGTAGTAGCATGAGTAGTTTTCTGTCTTCTGGAAACGCTTGATGCTATATTGGGCAAGAATCTCCGTAGCTGAATCATCGGTAATGTCTTCAGGCAAGTTGTTCAGAACCAACTTGCGGATAGCATCCACGCCGGTGTAGAAGTTGTAGTTGAAGTAGAACAGCTTGGTCGGCCAGTTGGACGGATTGCTTACATTGTCACCGTTTTCGTCGAAAACGCGGTCGGCGGCAATATCCATGTTCGCTTTGAACATCACTCCGGTGCTGTACGCATTCAATTGTGCATTGATGTACGTACAGTTCTCCAGGCAGTAGATGTGCGACCAACTGTTTGCCTGCGCCATGCCTGCCCAGTTGCTGTCGTTGATGTCCAGGTCTACTAACGCCTGTGCGAAGAATCCGTCGGCATTGGTGAAGTCTTTGGCACCTTCTACTGTCTTCTTGAAGAAATAAGGGTCGATTACATACCCGTTGTTATCATTGATGTCGCCGAAGTTTTCGTCCGTGTATGCACCCGGTTCCCGGAAGTCATTCAGTACGGCCGTGTGGCGGAATGTATAGAACTGTGTCGCCAGGTTCAACATTCTGAAATTATTGAGCTTGATGGTGCAATAGACCTTTCCGGCAGGGTCTTTCAGCGGGAATGTTTCCTGCTTTTGAGCCACCTCGATTTTAGCGACCACACGCTCCAGGCCGATGGAAACACTGGTCACCTTGTCAGAGTCGGTAGGTTTGTTTACCTCTACATTCAGATTGGCGGCACCACGGTTTGTCATGACAAATCCGCTTGCGGGTACGCTTGGAATCTTTCCTTCACTGTACGTAATGCCGTCGACAGCGTTCAGGAAAGCATCTTGTGTGCTGATATCTCCCGTGACGGCCTTTCCGTTCGCGATGGCGAAGATATTGTAAGTCCCCGGATTGACTGTGATTTTGTCGGCAGTGTACTGTATTTTCTGACCGTCCACACCGGTCTGGCTGATGTTCTTCAGTTCCTGCTGGTCTTTGAGAGTTTTAGTTGTCGAGTCGAACAGATAGACAGTAAGGCTTTTTACAGCATATTCCTCTTTCGACCCTACTTCCGTGACGCCCGATGATTCGGCGCTGCGGCTGAGGGCTACGTTCGGAATTTCGAAGAACAGGGCAAGGTTGCCGTTAGAATCCGAATGAGTCTCATCGGAAAAAGCTACGTCTGCATCATTGATGCAACTGTACTGTGTGACTGCTGCAAATAAAAGCAGCGACATTAACTGATTGAATCTTTTCATCTTACTTTGATTTTAATTAAATAAATTATTTAAATTCCCCAATTTGTTTTAAGTTTTCATCCGCTTGCGGCAATCCTGCGTCTTTGGCCTGCCGGAATAGTGTTTCTGCTTTCTCGTAATCTCCCTGAAGGAAACAGGCGACCCCTTCTGCCAATGTCTTTTCCGGCACTGCCGGAGCTTTCCGGAGAAAAGTGGTGGCAGTCTTTGTGTCTTTTTGCATCAGGGCTATGCAGGCAGCGTTCAGGTTCGCAGTAGGATTATCGGGAAACAGTTGTACGGCAGTCATAAAAATCCTGTTGTACATTTCGCTTCCCGGAGAGTGTGTGAGTGCGAGACGGAACATCTCTTCCAGACTCAAATTCTTAGGATTCGTATCGAATACCTTCTGCGATTCCTCTACCGTAAACGGGCGTACATGATACTCGACGGTATAGTCGGAATGTCTGAGTAAAGTGAACCAGTGTCTCGATGCAAAACGGTAGAACGCCGGAAACTGGCTCTTTATCATCTTTTCTTTATGGTCGGGATGATGGTCGCTTGTCACAATTCTCATGATTGCCTCTTTCTGCTGAAAAACCGTATCGCCAAGAAGCGCCTCAAACCCTTCCCAGTCTTCGGGCGTATAGGATGTGTGAATATCCTTTCCTTCGAATGTGTATAACCGGCTTACGTATTCTTTCAATGCTTGCGTGCGTTCGCGGGACAGTCGTTCGTTTATCCGCAACGGCCCGTCCGGTGATGCATAACCGTGAATACTGATGTGTGTGATGCTTACATTACTGTCTTTTTTGATGGTGTTGATTGTCTCTATGATTTTATTCAGTTCGGCTGCATTATTACTGTACTTGTCATTAATGACAGCTACATTGACGGGAAAGTCAATGAACGCCGATCCTTTCTCCTTTCTGATTTTCGATTTCTCGATTTGCGGAGTCAGGAATGCAAGTTGCGGAGCAGGCATTGGCTGTGGATGCAGGCGGGCGATGCAGGTGAAGTCTTCCGTACCGGGAATACCGCAACCGCAACTCCTCTCTATCAGTGAGAGCGCAGCCCGGTTCATCCATTTCTCAAACGGAACGGATTGCAGGTAATGTATAGTCTGCCTGACTCCGTTTTTTCTTTGCAGGGCTTGGGCTTCCTTTTCTTTTTTACTTGTCTCCCGCTGGAAAATGATATGTTGTTTCCGGCTGTTGATATAAATAGGCGGCAGCTCCAACTGATGCTCCGGACTGTCAGTGATAACAGGAACGAGCACCATTGATTCATTGGGCGAGAAGTCGCGGGTGATGTCTATCGAAATAGAAACCACTAACTCTTTCCCCATCTTATACAGGCTAGAGGAAGTAGTGCGAACGGAGCCCTGCTCTTTCGTTACAACCGTTTGAGCTTGTATCGAAAGGGATAGAATGAGCGCAATAATAAAAAATCCTCTTGTCTTCATAGTTGCAATAATCTGTATTTCTTCATTTCATACCGGTGTGGTGTATGTCACCAGGGATAAATTTGGGAGATTATTCCATGTTGTTGTAATTCTTCCAATATCTTTATATCCTTCTTGTTTTTGCTGATACCGCCATGTCCCAGGTGATATACCCGCCAGGGAGTGCTTTGGTATTTGCGTGCTATCCGGAGGTAGATGCTTCTTCTTTTCGAAAACCAAACTTTCCATATATTCTTCATACTTCGTTCTTTTAAAATAGATAAACCAAACTTATGGATGCTTTGCTGGGGCCTATATAGTGATAGTGTCCTTTATCACGTAATCCGGCACATTTCCTGACGCAGTTGTATTGTTTATAATGAATGAAATCGTACCCCACTCCCAAGCTCGTCTCTACATTCCAATGGTCGTTCAGCATCCAATGGTAGCCGCAACTGATGCCACCTCCTGCAAGCCAGCCCTCATATCGGTATTTCTTCAGATGGGAAAATATGCCGAAAGGTAGCTTCTTCCCGCCGACATTAAATTGTGCCCCATTGAGATAAGCTCCCCAGAAAAAGCCGTTAAACTTCTGGCAAGTCCAGTATTTATATTCGGGCTGTATCAGCCAGTAGCGGTTCGCGTACATTTCACTCCGTTTCCACGGTCGCAGGCTACCTGCCAGTTCGACGGTGTTCTTGTTTCCTATGGCATAAGAGATTCCGGCTCCGAAAGCCCCGTCGATGGCCGGAAGCGTGTTGAGCCTGACGGATACTTTTTGTGAATAGCCGTCAAGGCAACCGGATAATATGAGCAGGAGTATGAAATATCTCATTGTATCTGTCGGTTAAGGCCGTTTGTTATTCTCGAAAAAGACATTCAAATTGTACGCGGCTTCCTCGGAACCTTCCGCTTTGGCGGCTTTCAATATGCGGATGCCTTCGTATGTATTTCCTGTCATTAGTTCATATACACCCCGGCAACTCTTGTAGGCCAGTCCTTCGTGCAATGCCATCGAAAGAAATTTACTAGCCGATTTCGTGTCCCCCTGTTCGATGGCGGCTGCGGCTGCATTAAGGTTGGCGGCAGGATGCACCGGATACAACTTGACGCTGATATTGATAATCTGATAAAATTTCGCCTTGTTGTCCGCGTATGACAGTGCCACCGTATAAAGTTCGCGTAGCGATAACATCTGCGGATTGATATCTGCCATAATCTTCGCTTCTTCAAGATTGAAGTTCAGCTCTTTCTGGTTGCGAATATCCACATCATCCGATGCCGGTGAAACATACGAACCTTTGTATTTCAGTTTTCTGTTGGCCGGAGCCGGAGATGTTACGTTGCCGCTTGCTGTTGCCGGCGGAGGTGCTTGCTGAACCGTCGTACCGGTCACGTTCACATCGGGCGGAAGCACTGCGTACTGTGGCGCGATGATTAACGTATCTTTTAGCGTCTGTTCGCCTTCGGGTCTGACAATTGTTCTTCGCAGGTACACTGTGGCATCGTTCATCCAGTTTTCCGCCGGCAATGCCGTGCGATAGGCAATGGTGCGGGGATGTTCGTCATCAATGACCGCCACGAGGTATGCCGGACTGTGTTCCTTACCGTCTCTTTTTTTACGCAGTATCTGGTTGCGCAGGTATAATTTCTGTTTCTGCTTACCGTTCAGGTGGATGGCGGGCAGCAACATTCTCCGGTCTTGGCAGGTTAGGACAGGTGTCAGTATGACGGCGTTTTTCGGGTTCATGTCTTCTATCTCTACCGATATGTCCATCGAAAGAAGTAGTGAGTCTGCCCGTACTCCCAGAAAATGGGGGGTGATATCCAGCTTGACATTTTGCGCCGGAAGCAGATTGCATGTCAACAGGCAGAGCAGGATGAATGTTTTCGTTTTCATTTTATGCGTTTATTAGATTGATTTATTGGATGAAGTACACGACTGATATTCCTATTTGCGTGGGCCCCCAGTAGTTGTAACTGGATTTTTCTATCAGGGGCGCACCTGCGGGTTGTCCGTAGCGTTTGTAGTTGAGGTGGGCATATCCCAATGAGATTCCCGCTTCTAGATTCCACTGGGGACTAATCATCCATTGGTAACCGCTGGAGATGCCGAACCCCGCCAGATTGCCTTGGTATCGGTTGTTGGCAGAGGGAAATATCCCACCGGAATTGAACAGTCCATAGTGAAACTGCAGACCGATAAAGCTCCCTGCAAATGCTTCGTTGAACCATTTGCGGTATTCCGGCTGTATGAGGAAATGCTTTATTTTCTTGTTGTTGCCGAAGCTCCACGGATTATAGTTGACGGACAGACTGAGGGTATGTGTATCGTCGCAACGAATCTCTCCACCCAGATTGAGTGAAGTAGTGAGGTCGTAAAGCAGATTACTCTTGATAGCTATGTTCTGCCCGCAGAGGTTCGGGGCAGGCAGAATAGAAGCAATAAAGATGAAAAGGACGACCAGCCTGTGACTCGTCGTATACTTCCATCTGCTGTCGGTCGACAGCCATAGATATTTACTGATATCGGGTTTGTGTGTCATAAATATTTGTTTATGTGTGTCCGTTACTTCTTAGGTAACGGAATCCCATTAACATGACAGGAATGTGCAGAGTCAAAACAGGAAAAAGACAGCGGTCTTTTATGAATAAAATGTATTTGAATGCTTTCGGACGAAAAAATGTCTGGTAGTCAGCAATAAATAGTTTGAACATGAAAGGAGTCTGCTTCATGTTCTGACCTGTTATTTTATTTTTTCAAAGGAAAAGAATAAAATAAGAACTGATTTATTTGGATTATGGGATTCTTTTTATATATCTTTGTGCCGTATTTATATCCGTTACCTAAGAAGTAACAGATGTGTTAAAGTGCTTGTTTATAGTGTGTTATTGATTAGTGATTGCTTTTTCTGTAAGATTCGATGTAAGAACAATTCATTCTATTGGCTTCTGTTCTTTCTTTTAATCCGAAACCTTTCAAATAAGTCTGTGTTGTCTTGATTGATTTGTGTCCCAGTGATTCACTAATCATCTCGATGGAGATTCCCTGATACTTTGCGTTTGTTGCCCAGGAATGACGGATAGTATATGAGGTGACGGGTGATTTCAGGTGCAATTCTTTCGACAGGCTTTTCAGTTGGTTATTAAACCGGCGCAGAGCCGACTGGTATTCTCTGTAAACACCCTCGTCTTTCCGTGGCTTGTCGCCTTTCATGATATTGAACAGATAGTCCGGATAATCCTCCCTCGGTTCGTTGTTGTTGCGTAGTCTGTTCATCTCTTTTTTCGACATATCCAGTATTTCAAGGCTCATCGGCGTGCCTGTCTTTACACGGTTATATCTGAGAACGCCTTGCTCCAACGCTGATTTTTCTATATGTGCGAGGTCTGAGAACGGCATACCACAAAACTGGAACATCAGTCGTGCGATGGCTTGTGTGCGGCTCAGATGTTCGGACGGGGGAGTCTTGTAAAGAAGGGTATGCAATTCGTTGGGCGGCAATGCTTTCTTTTGCCGTACATCGACTCCTGTGTACACATCGCGGAACAAACGCGGGATAAAGCGGGCGATACCTGCTTCCACGCCACGGTTGTAAATGCTGCGCAGCATACGCATATAAGTAGAGACTGTATTCGGTCTTAGCCCGTATTCGTGAAGATACTGTCCGTACCGTCTCAGGCTGTCGCGTGTGATTTGCGCGAATGATATGCCCGGCGTAGCGCAGAACTTTGTGAATGAAAGAACGGCGTTCTTATACACGTGTGCTGTCGAATAGCGCCCTTCCTCTTGTAGCTTCCGTATATACGCTTTGGCACATACGGTAAATCCATTTCTGTTACTTTTTTGTTTCATAAGCTTGTTTATCTTTATATGTTAGTCAGGAACAATAACAAAAATAGTTATCTTTTTTGTTGTTAATGCCTATGAAAACTCTCCGATTGCCATGTAATTTTTTGTAATTTTGTTCCGGATTGATAATGAGGTAGTCTGCTATGTTGCAAAAAACGAAAGGAATTGTTCTTCATACGTTGAAATATAATGATACGTCTATCATTGTAGATATGTACACGGAGTTGTCCGGCAGGGCTTCTTTCCTTGTGGCAGTGCCTCGTTCGCGAAAGGCGGCAGTGAAGTCCGTTCTGTTCCAGCCGTTGTCTTTTATTGAATTTGAAGCTGATTACAGGCCGAACGCTACACTCTATCGGGTGAAGGAAGCGAAATCTTTTTATCCTTTTTCGTCTATTCCTTATGACCCGTACAAGTCTTCGATGGCGCTTTTCCTGGCTGAGTTTCTTTATCGGGCTGTCCGTGAAGAAGCGGAGAACCGTCCGTTGTTTGCCTATCTGCAACATTCTATCATTTGGCTGGACGAGTGCAGTGAGGGTTTTGCCAATTTTCATCTGGTCTTTCTGATGAGGCTTTCCCGTTTTCTGGGGCTTTATCCCAATCTCGACGATTATCATGCCGGCGATTATTTCGACTTGCTGAATGCTTGCTTCACTTCCATTCGTCCCCAGTTGCATTCATCTTATATCAATCCCGAAGATGCCGGGCGGCTTCGGCAACTGATGCGTATGAATTATGAGACGATGCATCTCTTCGGCATGAGCCGTGCGGAACGTGCCCGCTGCCTGACGATTATAAATGATTATTATAGCCTGCACCTGCCGGACTTCCCGGCTTTGAAATCACTGGAGGTATTGAGGGAATTGTTTGATTAAGCATTGCTGAAATTGTATTAGATAATTTTAGTTTTACGTCTTGAATCCAGGTTCATTGGTCGTTTCCTCATCCTCGGAGGGGCTGCTGTCTCCTTTCCGGTAAGTTTGTGGGGTGACGTGGTATCTCTCCTTAAAACATTTGCTAAAATATTTGGGAACATTGAAACCTACCTGGTCTGATATTTCCGCAATATTCAGTTCCATGTTGTTCTTCAGTAAGAATGCTGCACGTTTCAAGCGGAGAGTCATAATGAAATCAGCAGGTGTCTGCCCTGTAATGGCTTTTAACTTGGAGAAAAGTTTTGTGCGGGAAATACTCATGTGCGTTGCCAGCATATCTACATTGAAATCTCCATTCTCCATTTCCTGTTCGATAATTTCCATCACTTTATCCATGAACTTCTTGTCCATTATATTGTTGGTCAGAATTTGTACGTTTCCTTGTGGCTGTTTGCTGAACTTCTCTTGCATTATGATCCGGTTATTGACCAGATTGTTACAGCGGGACAGCAAGATATTGATGTTAAATGGTTTGGTAATATAATCATCCGCTCCCATTCTCAATCCTTCCAGGTTGTGCTCGATGGCGGTTTTGGCCGTCAGCAGAACTACAGGTATATGGCAGGTATCAAAATCGGTTTTAATGGCTTGGCAAAGTTCCGTACCGGACATCTCCGGCATAATGATATCGCTGAGCACGATGTTGGGATTTTCGGAACGTACTTTCTCCAGCCCTTCCTTGCCGTTGGAAGCGGTAATGACAATATAGAACTCTTCGAATATTTTGGTCAACATTTCTTTTAATGAGTCGTTGTCCTCCACAATAAGAATTTTATACTCTCCTTCCTTTAGTCGGGTGTCATTGTTTGAAGCTGTTTGTTCCGACAACAGATATTGTTGGAACTCTGCACTTAACTCATTAACTTCATTAGATGTAAATGTATCTTTTGTGTCACAGATTTGTTCGGAGGTAAAGTGTTCTTTTCCGGTTTTCAGATGTATGCAGAAGGTAGTGCCTTCTCCCAATTCACTGGAAACTTCAATACTTCCATGATGTAGTTCGACTATGCCTTTAGAAAGCGAAAGGCCGATGCCGGTACCTACATAGAACAACGAATCCAACTGTTCCGTTTGATAAAAACGGGTAAAGATATTGCTGATGTCTTTGGCAGCTATTCCCGAGCCATTGTCCGTTACGTCAATGAGAACCTCCTGATTCCTTTTCCGGATGGATATGGAAATTATTCCTCCGGCTTTTGTGTGTTTAAAGGCATTGGAGATAAGATTGTTTATCACTTTTTGCATCTGCTTGGCATCGTACCATAAACTGATATTGTCACTACTCTTCTCGAAGTTGAAAGTAATCTGGCGTTGTACTGCATATTCCTGAAAAAGGAGATAATGTTCATATACGAAGTCCACAATATTTTGCTCGCTGACCTTGATAGTCATGTAGCCTTGTTCCTGCTTGCGGAAGTCAAGTAGTTCGGTGATCAGCCCCCTCAACTGTAAACAGCTTTTGTATACCCCTAGTATTTTGTTGTAAACGTTGGGAGCAAAGGAACGCATCTGTAGTAACATTTCCATTTGTCCGATGATGAGTGTAAGAGGAGTACGGAATTCATGTGAAATGTTGGTGAAGAAGCGTAATTTGGCTTGGTTGAGTTTTTCGATATCTTCGGCATGCTTTTTTTCATATATCAGCGATTCTTGAAGTTGGATTCGGCGATGGTAGGTACGTATGAGATAACATACAATACCCGCAATACATATAAAATATAGTAGGTATGCCCAAATCGTATGATAGAAAGGAGGTAAGATCTCTATTTGCAATCTGCTTGGTGGAACCAGGCTTTCATTGATATTTCTGGCCTTGACAACTAATGTATATTTACCGGGATTTAGGTTGGTGTATGTAATGACATTTTGTTCCAGACTGTTCCATGTATTAGAAAAACCTTCCAGGCGGTATATGATTTTATCTTTATTGAAAGGTATATAGTCGGTTGTGGTATATTCAATGCTGAATATATTTTGATTAGGTTTAAGAGTGATTTTGGGGGTATAAGTTATGTCTCTAGTCAATATGCTGTCTTTATCTCCTACATTGATGTCCTTTCCGTTCACGATAAGTCGGAATGGATAGATGCGGTAAGAACGAGGAGATTCTTCAAGTTCTTTCTCGAAGAAAGAAATAATTCCGGTGGTTCCTCCAATGAATATTTCTCCTTTTTTGTTTTTGTAAAGTGCATTTTCATTGATACAACTTAGCGGGAGTTCTTCATAATTCTTGAATCTTTTCTGCTGATAGTCTAATATGGAGAATCCTTTGTCGGTAGTTACAAGTAGTCTGTTTGGCGATAGCTCGCAGATATTGTAAATAATGTTACTTGCCAAGCCGTTTTTGCTCATATCGAAGTTCTCGAAGTCATCCGTTTCTCTGCGGTATAAATCCAATCCATTTTCATTAGTACAGAACCATAATCTGTTCTGACTGTCTTCATAAATGGAATTGATACTGTTGCTACTGATGCTGTGCTCATTGGCACTCTTATACTTGTATATTGACAGTTTTTGAGTGCCAAAGTCGTAAGCGCAGGCCCCATTGTTGTTATTGGCTATCCATAAAATACCTTTGTGGTCGAGGGTTAATCCGAAACTGGATATGGTATTGTTGAATGCCACTTCATCGTGGAATAACGGTTTACATGTTCCGGTTTCAGGATTGAACAAACCGATTCCGTTGTTGGTTGCTAATATTAATCGCCCTTGATAGGGTAAAATATCTTCAATAAGATTGGATGGAATAGATGTTCTATCCCCCTTCTTATATTTATAATTGGTGGAGCGGCCGGTTTTTAAATCTAATTTGTTAAGTCCTTCCAGATGAATGCCGAACCACATTACTTTTTGGATGGAGTCGTAGTAGATTGCTCTTACATTTCCTTGTCTATAATTGTTGGGAGTATTTTTATCAGTATACCATTGATAGGTTTGGGTGACCGGGTCGTATTTATTAATTCCGCCCTTCTCTGTACCTATCCATAAATTCCCCTCGTCATCTTCGGTCATACGTTTAACGATAGGAGAGCTTAAACCTTCTTTTTCCTTGGAAGAAGTCTGGTATTCACGATAAATCTGTTTCTGTGGATTGAAATAGTTAATTCCTCCGGAATATGTCCCTATCCAAATGGTTCCTTGTAAGTCGCAATGTAATCCCCAGATGGAAGAGTTACTTAGACTTTTGCTGTTTTCTTTTTTCACATAACGGGTGAACTTTCTGGTTTGCTTGTCATACTTGTTAAGTCCGTTGAAAGTTCCTATCCATATATTTCCTTGCTTGTCTTCGCAACACCTGTGTGTATAGTTGGAACTGATGGTGGAAGGATCATCTGCTTCATATAAGAAATTATTAATCTGTTTGCCTTGTATGCAGTATACTCCGTGGCCTGATTTGGCAGTTATCCAATAGCAACCGGAAGAATCTCTGATGATATCGGAAATGTTTCCTTCTTTGATAGGCTGGGTCAGTTCCTTTTGTGCGTTGAGTATATAGAGTCCTTTGTTGGTTCCTATGAGAACAGAGTCGTTGTATACGTATAATCTTTGGATAATGCTATTATTTTGAGGCATCTTATAGAACAAATCGAATTTTGTTCCATCGTACTTGAATATCTGGTTTGAAGTGGTAGCGTATAGATATTCAGAAAAGAATTCTGCCCGTGTGCTTTTCTTTATGATAGGAGTAAATTGCCCTTTTTCTATGTCATAAGCGGAAATACCCCTGTTGGTCATGATATAAACGTGGCCGTTTTGGTCTCCTGTGATGTGATAAATATCATTGTATAGAATACTATTTGAGTTGTTTTTCTCTTTTTGATAGATTTTGAAATCTTTTCCATTGTATAAGCTGACTCCATTTCGTGTGCCGAACCACATAAATCCACGTTCATCCTGATAAATGGAAATAATGGAATTGTGTGATAGACCATTGTCGGTAGTCAAATGCCGGAAAGATATGCTTTGTGTACTACATGTAAGTATGTGTACACATAAGAAGTAGCAGATTAAAAAGATTCTGTTTCTCATAATCTTTAGGTATAGTAATCATTATTTAAGATTTGCAAATATAGTTTTTTTGTCGTGAAGAGGAAAACGTGATGTTGTGTTGTTAGGTGTATTATTGTTCAATTTATGTATTATTTTGTCCATTTTGCCCCATTGGGCTCGTTTTGTATGTTTGGGATTCCTTTCATGGATATATATAACCCCTCCAATGTTATTTCATTTTTTATTTTTGTTTGGTAAAGTTGATAAATTAATGAAATATTGATTGTTTATGAAAAATAATATTTTAACTCGTACGTGTATTGGTCTTTTCCTCTTTTCTGTGTTTGCTTGTGTGGGAGCTGAAAGACAGAAAGATTTCCTTTCGACGAATATAGAGTATGCCGCTGTCCAATATGGTTTACAAATAGATGCTCTTGAAAAGAATGATAAAATCTTAATACCTCGTACAGTGAACGCTAAAGGAGATATGGTGTATGCACGTCGTGGTTGGGATTGGACTCTCGGCTTCTTCCCGGGAAGCCTTTGGTATTTGTATAATCTTACCGATAATGAATACTGGAAGCAGAAAGCAGAGAAATGTACCGAATATTTATATAAGGAACAATATAATACTTCACATCATGATATCGGTTTTATCATAGGTTGTAGCTTCCTCAACGGCTTGCGTATGGGAGGTAAAGAGGAATATAAGCCGGTCGTAGTACAGGCGGCCAAATCCTTGTCTACCCGTTTTCGTCCGAATGCGGAGATCATTCAGTCTTGGAATACCGACAAAGGACGTCCGTTAAAGATGGGATGGAAATGTCCGGTGATTATTGATAATCTGATGAATCTGGAACTTCTGTTTGAAGCCACCCGGTTGTCCGGTGACTCTACCTATTATAATATAGCTGTTTCACATGCCGATAAGACCTTGAAGAACCATTTCCGGAAGGATGGAAGTTCGTATCATGTGGTAGACTATGATCCGGAAACGGGAGAAGTGCTTAAGCGTTGCACGGCACAAGGATATTCCGATGAATCAGCATGGGCACGAGGACAGGCTTGGGCTATTTATGGTTATACAATGTGTTATAGGTACACACATTGTCAGGCATATCTGAATCTGGCGAAGAAGGTGTATGAGTTTATATTTACCAACTCAAATCTTCCCGAAGATTTGATACCTTACTGGGATTTTGATGCCCTGAATATTCCAAAGGAACTGAGGGATGTGTCGGCTGCTACTATTACGGCTTCCGCGCTGTATGAGCTAAGTGCCTTCTCAAATAATAAGGAATATAAAGAAACAGCAGATAAGATAATGAAAACGCTGTCTTCTCCGGCTTATCGTGCTGAAATTGGTGAGAATCATTATTTTCTGCTGATGCATTCAGTGGGTAGTTTCCCGGACTGCGCTGAGATAGACGTTCCTCTTAGTTATGCCGACTATTATTATCTGGAGGCTTTGAGACGTAAAAGAGATTTGGAAAAAGGGTGAATATATCTAATTGTGAAAACATGTTTTAAATCTTTTTTTCTGTTGTAATAGAGTTGTGCTTTCTCTGTGCAAAGCGCTATAAACCGGGGGACTATGGATTTGCAACGAAATAACTACAACTCTGCGTACTTGATGATGGGAGGAGACTTGTTGTAATATGGGGTGTTATTGTTTGGTTATGGGGCGTTTTTGTACATAAATACCTTATTGTTGATTGTGTATAATATGCTACCTTCTTGTGAATAATAGATGGCTCTCAATGTCTAAAATCTATTTAATTTTGTGAATTGTTGATAGAACCTTTTTAATAATATATTTTATAATTCTTAAATTTAAAAGAGATGGAAAACTTCTTCTTTCCAATGAAGATACCTCAGAGACAGGTATGGCTATTGGCGACGTTTTTGTCATTTGGGCAAATGGCTTTCCCTATAGGAAATAGTGTGTCGGGAGAGGCCTCTGTTGCAAGTTCTATTGTGCAACAGAACCGCAGAATGATTACCGGAACAGTGACTGATAGTCACGGTCCGGTAATTGGTGCCAGTGTAATTGTAAAGGGAACTACCAGCGGGGTTATTACTGATGTGGATGGTAACTTTAAACTGGAAGTTCCGATAGGTGCTACTATCGTTATATCTTATGTGGGATATAAGGATAAAGAAATAAAGTATACCGGAGAATCCACCTTAAAAATCGAACTGAATGAAAATGTTCAAGAGTTACAGGAAGTACAGGTGGTGGCTTATGGTGCTACCAAGAAAGTGACGGTAACAGGAGCAATGTCGTCTATTACAACAAAAGACGTATTGAAAAGTCCGGTATCAAGTATTGGTAATGCATTGGCAGGTAAAATGCCAGGTTTGTCTGCCATCCAGACTTCCGGTCAGCCGGGTAGTGACGATCCCACAGTATATGTGCGTGGTGTGGGATCATTGAACGAATCCATGTCTCAGCCTTTGTTTTTGGTGGATGGAGTAGAACGCAGTTTCTTCCAACTCGATCCTAATGAAGTGGAAGATATTACGGTATTGAAAGATGCTTCTGCAACGGCTGTGTTCGGGGTACGTGGTGCTAATGGCGTTATTTTGGTGACAACCAAACGCGGGCAGGAAGGGAAAGCGAAAGTTAGCTTCTCTACTTCATTTGCCTTACAGACACCTACTCGATTACCTGATTTTGCTAATAGCTATGAATATGCCACGGCATATAATAACGCCCAGCTTCACGATGGATACACCGAAGCCCAACTGGCGTTCAAACCGGAAGCTATTGAAGGGTTTCGCACTCACAGCAATCCGTTGGCTTATCCGGATACGGACTGGATGGACTATTTGGTACGTAATACGGCTCTACAAACGCAACATAACTTGACCATTTCGGGCGGTTCGCAGAGAGTGCGCTATTTCGCGTCACTCGGTGTATTTACTCAGGACGGGCTCTTTAACTGTTATCAAAAAGATTATGATGACAATTACAGCTACAATCGCTACAATTATCGTTTGAATTTGGATGTGGATTTGACAAAGACTACACAGCTTCGTGTGAATGTGGGTGGACGTGTCAATGACAAACACACTCCAGGTGTGGATGGAGAATCGGGCCTGTCCAGTATTGAGACTATTTTCCGTGGTATTTATTGGGCTGTTCCATTTTCCGGTTCAGGTATCGTGGATGGAAAATGGGTGTGGGCGGATGCGCGTAATATTTCTAGTTCTTTCGGTGATATGCGTGATGCCATGTACACTTATTACGGACGAGGTTATGATGTGACTTATGGTAATACGCTGAATTTCGACTTCTTGTTAGAACAGAAGTTGAACTTTATAACCAAAGGCTTGAAAGCTCATGTGAAAGGTGCTTATAATAGTTCTGTTTCTCTCACTAAAAAAAGACGTGGTAAAACTCCTCATTACGAGCCGTTGATACAATCCGACGGATCGGTACTGCTTCGCCGTGTGGATGAAGAAAATATATTAGGCTATGAAGAAGCTATCGGCCGTGGTAAGGACTGGTATGTGGAAGCTGCCCTGAACTATAAACGTGACTTTGGCAAACACCACGTTTCGGGACTTGTAATGTATAATCAATCTATCACTTATTACCCTAGCGGCCCTTCGGCGTTTTTGTCAATTCCGAGAAGTTATATCGGTTTGGTGGGACGTGCTACTTACGACTATAACACCCGTTATATGTTCGATGTGAATATGGGATACAACGGATCGGAGAACTTTGCTCCGGGCAAACGTTTCGGTTTGTTTCCCGCGTTCTCTGTGGGTTGGGTGATATCAGAAGAGAATTTCATGAAGCCGGTAAAAACTTTTATGGACTACCTGAAAATGCGTGTATCTTATGGTATCGTAGGTAATGATCGTGTGAGTGATAAGTCCCGTTTCCTCTATCTGCCGGACGTATACAATGCTTCCAATGGTGGTTTCTACTTCGGTAGTGGCAGTTCTATTACTACAGGTGCCAACGAGGCAAAGAAGGGAAATCCCAATGTGACTTGGGAAACGGCTGCTAAACAGAATTATGGTGTTGACGCTTATTTCTTTAATAGCAAATTGAAGGTGAACTTTGACTACTTCATCGAACACCGCCGTGATATCCTGACTTCCCGTGGAACTGACCCCGGTTATTTGGCTGTGACGCTTCCTACCGCTAACATCGGTAAGGTAGACAATAAGGGATATGAAATCAATGTGAATTGGAGAGATAAAATTAACAAATTGAGATATAATATCGGATTTAATATTTCGCGTACCAAAAACAAGATTATTTATATGGACGAGGTGACTTATCCGTATGCTTATATGCAACGTACCGGTAAATCTGTCGGTCAGCATTTTGGTCGTAAGTTTGCCGGGTATTTCTCCGAGGAGGATGTGGAACGATATGCCACCGAAGGACATGGAGGTATTCCTGATCATGGCATTACTCCCAAGCCTGGCGATGTGATGTATATGGACTTGAACGGTGATAAAAAGATAGACCAGAATGATATTACCGCTATCGGTAATACTAACTATCCGCAGTTGTCATATGGTATCAACTATGGTATTTCTTACAAGGGATTTGACATCAGCATGACTTGGGCGGGGGCTGCCAAGACTTCACGTATGTTGGACGATGTTTTCCGTTATCCTTTTGGGCAGACTAACCAACGTTCACTGATGAAATATTTTGTTACCGATACCTGGACACAAAAGGGGAGTGCGGCTAAATATCCCGCTATCTCGTTTGTGAACAGAAGTAACAATTACTATGACTCTGATTTATGGTTGCGTGATGCTTCTTACTTACGTCTGAAGAATGTGGAAGTGGGTTACAGTTTCTCCAAGAAAATTTTGAATAAGATGCATTTAGGCAGTTTGCGTGTATATGCTACCGGTTATAACCTGCTTACATTTGATAAATTGGACGTGATAGACCCGGAGTCGAAATCTGCTGCAAGAGCTAATTATCCATTGGTGATGGTTATCAACTTTGGTTTGAAAGTAGGTTTTTAATTAAAAAATAGAATGATATGAAATCACTTACAAGATATTTTCAAGGATTGATGTTGGGGACTTTACTGATTACCACAATATCATGCGAGGACTTTGCGCTGGGTGAAAAATTCCTTCAGAAACCTCCTAGTTCGGATGTTACCATTGATACCATCTTTTCTACAGCGGTATATGCGCGTCGGGTGCTGTGGAATAGTTATGGTAATTTGCCATACGCATTTTGGGCAAGTAACAGTTATGGTTTTTCTACCAATATGTGGTTTGGAATTCAGGAAGATTTGACGGATTTGTGTAATTCAGCTTTGACCTGGGATGGTCCTAATAAAGTTTATTACAGTGGTGCTTACAATGCCGGTTCGGAAGAGGCGTCCGATGGAGACGGAGCTACCAAATACGGCTTTACCCGGCGTAATAGCTGGAAAAGTATCCGCATGGCTTGGGTGTTTATAGAGAATGTAGACCGTGTGCCTGATATGGATGAAGCTGAGAAGTTGCGTTTGAAAGCGGAGGCTAAAATTGTGATTGCTACTCAATATGCCGAGATGCTTCGTCACTTTGGTGGTCTGCCTATTGTAGACCGGGCTATTTCCGCAGAAGATGGTTTGGGATTTCCTGCCCGTGCCACTTTGCAGGAGACCGTAAATTTTATCGTGAGATTGCTGGATGAGGCTATTGATTGTAAAGAGCTTCCCTGGAATGTTACTGAAGAAGAATCTGACAACTGGAGTGGCCGCCTGACCCGTGCTTCTGCTATGGGATTGAAAGTGCGTGTACTTTTGTTTGCTGCAAGTCCCTTGTTTAATAATGAGATGCCTTATTATGAGGGCGAAGCTTCCGAAAAATTGATGACTTGGTTTGGGGGATATGACCCAAAACGTTGGGAAGATGCCGCAAAAGCAGGCGAAGACTTTTTTAAGGCATTGAATAAGGAAGGTTTCTACGATTTGGTGAAAGGGGGAGAACCGCGTATGGCATTTCGTGACGCTTACTATACACGAGGTACGACAGAATCATTGATTTCGGTACGCCGCCATTATAAGACCAACAATATCGGGGGGATCATGCAAAGTGCACGTTGGGGTGCTTGGGGAGTTACCAAGGAGTACTTCGATATGTTCCCTATGGCAGATGGAAGCGATTTTGACTGGAATAATCAAGAACATGCTAAAAATCCGTTTGTTAATCGTGACCCTCGTCTGTGTGAAACTATTCTGTTGGATGGTGACAAGTTCGGTAGCGGTGTGGCTGCTATATATCGGCAATATTCAAAAGATAAGACAAATTATCCGAAAGGTGAACATTATAATAATAAAAGTGTCAACCTGGATGATAAAGGGCTAACTACTAACGGTCTGACAGCACGTAAGTTTTTACTCGACCGTCAAGGGGAATGGAGTGGTCGTGTCATTCAGTGGCCGTTGTTGCGTTTGGCTGAGGTCTATTTGTCATATGCTGAGGCATTGAATGAATGTAATCGTACCGGTGAGGCTTATTCTTATATCAATGCGGTGAGAAATCGTGTAGGTCTGGGTGATTTGAAGGCAGGTTTGAACAAGGACGAATTCCGTGAAGCAGTACTTCGTGAACGTGCCTGTGAATTTGGCTTTGAGGAAGTTCGTTTCTATGATCTTATTCGCTGGAAACGTGAGACGGACTTTACTAAACATCTGCATGGTCTTTATTTCTATAAGCATAAGAAAACAGGAGAATATCTGTTTGAGTTCCCGCAACTGAAAGAAAGAGCTTGGCAGAAGGCCGGTGGCTTCTCTCCGAAGTGGTATTTGAGTGCATTCCCTCCCAAAGAGGTGAACAAAGGGTACGGATTGGTTCAAAATCCTGGTTGGGAATAACATAATATATTATTGAATAAAGTAATCATACTATCCTTATGGAAAAAAGTATAAAGCTAATCATTACAGGGCTGCTGTGTTCTTCCATTGCGGCAGCTCAGGTAGCAGACAGCATACAGCATTACGGACGGGGTATCTCGTTCAGCAAGAAGGAAGCGACTACCGCCGGTGGCATGGCTACGGCTGATGAATTGAGTCACCGTACCAGTACGGTAGCCTCCAACGCTTTGTTTGGACTGATTCCCGGTCTTCAGGTTTTGCAGAATGGAGGGAATGAATGGGAAAACGGTGCTACACTTTATGTACGCGGTGTAGGTACTACTAGTAGTAAGAGTCCGTTGATATTGATTGATGGTTATGAACGTAGCATCGATAATCTTGCTGTGCAAGACATCGAGTCCGTCAGTGTACTGAAAGATGCCGCTTCACTGGCGCTTTATGGTATGCGTGGCGCTAACGGTGTGATTCTTATCACTACCAAACGTGGTCATGTGGGGAAACCGGTCATTACCTTCGACTATGAGTTTAAGATGGGTACACCACACCGTTTACCGGAATTTGTGGATGGTTATACTTATGCTCAGGCCATGAATGAAGGCTTGAAAAATGACGGTACCACGACACCTCGTTACAGCCAGCGTGAGTTGGATGCTTTCCGTGACCAAACTTATCCGGAATTCTATCCTAATGTGGATTGGATGGACGAAGCGCTTCGAGACCATAGTTTCGGTAACAATGTGAATTTTTCCCTCCGTGGAGGTGGTGATGTTGTACAGTATTTTACTCAGCTGAATTACCTGAACGACAAAGGTATTTTGCAACCAACCGAGGAGAATGAAGGGTATTCTACGCAGTTTAAGTACTCTAAATTGAACTTTATGACCAATCTCGACATTAAGTTGGGAAATACCACTAAATTGCAACTTAATATGCGTGGTAACTTTGCGGAGGATAATCGTCCCTATACCACTACCGCTGACATATTCGATATGTTGTATAAAGTTCCGTCGGGTGCTATGCCTGTCAAGACTTCCAGTGGTCGATGGGGAGCAACTTCTATTTATGGCAGCAACCCGATAGCTATGATTTCTGATACGGGTTATGAACGTGGGCAGACTCGTAACCTTTATGCAGACATAAACTTTGCACAGGACTTGAGTTTCATTACTAAAGGTTTGTCTGCTACCGCACGTCTGGGCTTTGACAACGAGGCACGGTATTGGGAACGCAACCAGCATAAGTACGCAACCGAACAGGCTACTATGGGGTGGGACGGTGAAGAAAATTCTTATAAGAAGTTGACCGAAGAGACTGCTTTGGACTTTAGCAGCAGTATCAAGGATGTAGTTCGTCGTCTGACTATTAATGCGCAGGTGAATTATGACTGTACCTGGAATGCTGAACATAAGCTGAACGCTACTGTGCTTTATAGCATGGACAAGCTGATGAAGCGTGGTCAGAATACGGGTAGAGCCTTTATGGATATTGTGGGGCAAGTCCATTATACTTATAAGAACCGTTACTTGCTGGATTTCTCTTTGGCGGGTTCTGCGTCCAGTATTCTTGATCCGGATGATCGCTGGGGGATTTTCCCTTCGGTAGGTGCAGGATGGATCCTTTCAGAAGAAAATGCTTTGAAGGCTGACTGGCTGAATATGTTGAAACTTCGTGCTTCGTATGGTACTGCAGGCCGTGCTGACTATGGTGTACAACTTTTCCGTGGTTCATATAGTGGTGGTGGAAGTTATTATTTTGGTGAAACACCGGCTTCCATCAGCGGTATGAAAGAAGCTCGTCTCGCTGTAGATGGGTTAACTTATGAAAAGTCACATAAGTTGAATGCGGGTATTGATTTTATGGCATGGAATCGTCTTTCTCTATCAATAGATGGCTATTATGACCATCGTACAGATATTCTGGTAGATGGTGATGGGGCTCTTTCTTCCGTACTAGGTATTGCAGCTCCTGATATAAACAGTGGTATTGTGAACAGCTATGGTGTGGAAGTTGCGGCTAACTGGAATGATAAAATAGGAAATGTTACTTATCAGTTAGGCGGTCAATTCAGCTTCAATCGTAATAAAATTAAGGAGATGAATGAAGTATATCGTCCATATGATTATTTGAAACGTACCGGACACTCTGTAAACCAGTATTTTGGTTATGAAGTGGAAGGGATTTATCAGAGTTGGGATGATATTGAAAAACGTGAAGTGAAGCAGATATTGGATGAAGTACGTCCCGGTGACTTGAAGTTCAAAGATCAGAACGGTGATAAAGTAATTGATGAATATGACCAGGTAGCATTGGGATATAATAAAATTTGTCCTGAGATTTACTACGGTTTCAGTCTTGGTGCCGAATACAAAGGATTAGGATTTATTGCCTTGTTCCAGGGGGTTGCCAATTATAGTCAAATGCTTGATACACGTAGTATCTATCGTCCGCTGGTAAACAATAATACCGTATCTCAGCATTATTATGACAATCGTTGGACGGATAGTAATCCCGATGGAAAGTATCCTCGTCTCACTTATAATGGTTCCAAGAACAATTATAATACTAATTCCTTGTGGGTAGCTGACGCCTCGTACCTGAAGTTGCGTACATTGGAAGTGTATTATGATTTACCGCAAAGGTGGGTAAATAAGTTACCTGGTGTAAATCACATGAGACTGTTTGCCCGTGGACACGATTTGTTCAGCATTGACAAAATGGACGGTGTGATAGACCCCGAAATGACAGCTACCGGCCATCCGTTGATGACTCAATATACATTTGGCGTTAATTTACGTTTCTAATAATTTAAGCGAAATGAAACTTATGAAATTAAAACATATAGCATTACTTATGTCAGTCTGCATATTGGGCGGATGTGACTTCATGGACTGCGATGAGTCAAACGATTACCAAAAGGAAAACATCTTTACGAGCTTTGAACGTTCCAAGAAGATGGTGACCAATATTTATAGTTATTTGCCTCAAGATTTTTGTAATACGGAAGGTGCTATGCAGGATGCGGCTACAGATGATGCCGTACATGTGTACAAGTCTTCAGCTATTCATTATTTTGTAAACGGTACTTGGTCGGCTAATCGACTCGTAGATAATGTATGGAGTAAATACTACACAGCCATTCGTGCCGCCAACCTTTATCTGAAGGAGGCTGAGGGGCAAATTTTCGAGGACTGGGAAAATGCAGAGAAGTATAAGGACATGATGAAGGAATTCAACAACTTTCCTTATGAAGTACGCTTTCTTCGTGCGTTCTATTATTTTGAATTGATTAAGCGTTATCATGATGTGCCGTTGGTTACTACTGTTCTCACTCAGGACGAGGTGAATAACTTGAAGCGTGAAAGTTGTGATTTGGTAGCGGACTTCATTGTAAAAGAGCTTACAGAAATTACTGCTGAAGGCAAACTGCCTATTACTTATACAGAAGGTTTTGCCAGCAAAGATATTGGCCGTATCACTCGGGGAGCAGCCTTGGCTTTGAAATCCAGAGTTACGCTTTACATGGCAAGTCCCCTCTATTCGGAAGATAATGCCGAAAAATGGAAGAAAGCTGCGTCCGCTGCTTATGAAATCATCGGTAATGTTTCAGAGTTGGGGTATACACTGGTGGATGATCTTACGGCTCAGTTCCGTAAAGTGAACAACACATGTGCTGAAGTGATCTTAGCCCGTGGTGTAGGTGAAACGGGAGATTTTGAGAAAGCCAATTTCCCCATGGGAGTAGAGGGTGGAAAAACTTCTACTTGTCCCACACAGAATTTGGTAGATGCTTTCGAGATGAAAGACGGTTCCAAATTTGACTGGAATGATCCTACTATGGCAGCCAATCCTTACAGTAACCGTGACCCGCGTCTGGCAAGAACCGTGGTTTACAATAATATGAATTGGTGTGGCGCCCCTCTTCAGATATGGGAAGGCGGTGCTAATGGACTTCCTCTGACTAACGCTACTACTACAGGGTATTATCTGTACAAGTATCTTAATCCCAATATCAGCTTTGCGTCAGGTTCTACTACTACTAAAGCGCAACATAACTGGGTCTTGTTCCGCTATGCCGAAATATTGCTGAACTATGCGGAAGCAATGATAAATGCTTTTGGAAATCCTGATTATGCAGATGCGGATTATCCTATGACTGCCCGCGAAGCTGTGAATAAAGTGCGTGCGCGTGGTAAGGTAGAAATGCCTCCTTATCCTGCAGGTATGAGAAAAGCTGATTTCATTGAACGCTTGAAGAACGAACGACGGGTGGAATTTGCTTTTGAGGGACATCGTTTTTGGGATGTGCGTCGTTGGAAGGATTTGGATAAGACTGCTGATATTTATGGTGTGAAAGTCATAAAGAACGAAGCTGGTAAGTTTGAATATTCCAAGTTCCTGATGGAAACCAGAACCATTACGGACAACTTGTATTTCTATCCGATTTCTAATACGGAGAAATACAAAAATCCTAATCTGGGACAGAATCCGGGTTGGTAATAGTTTTTTGAATGTGTGATAATAGGTAAGATTGTCTTTGGGATCTCAAGACAAGATGTATATAACACGGCCCTACGCTACTTTTATAGGGTATAGGGCTGTGTTATTAGTTTATAGTATACACATTGGTACGACTTCCTTCATTTGGAGTGCAAGTAGATTAAATGGTGGGAAGTGAGAATTTCGCTTTTCAATACCTTGATAAGATTGTTGAATTACAGAATGTTCCTCGTTGAGTTAGCTTTAGTCAGAAGAAGTGATATGGAATAGTCTTTGTCTAAATTAAAATAGAAATGAAACGAATTTTACACAAACTTATTTGGAGTCTTCCTGTAACTCTTTTTACAGGAACGTGTACACAGGTTGTTGGACAGGAACAACGACCGAACCTAGTCTATATTTTCCCGGATCAATATCGGTTGAATGCATTGAGCTTATGGAGCGATCCGGCATATCGCAATGTGCTGAATACGGTAGGTGATCCGGTTCATACTCCTAACCTGGACAGGTTGGCAAAACAGAGTGTTGTTTTTAATCGGGCGTGCAGTACTTGTCCGTTGAGTAGTCCTCATCGTGCCATGTTGATGACAGGCGCATTTCCGGAGAAGAATGGAGTGCCGGGTAATTGCCATGTGAATAACCAGAATGGTATTCCCGACAGTTTGGTTTGTTTCACAGATGTACTTGCGACAGCCGGTTATGAAACGGCCTACGTGGGAAAAACGCATTGGCATCGTACAGAAGCTTTGTTTGACAAGGAAAACAATTATGTGGGTACAACCAAGAAGCCCGGCGGACATTGTGTATATCCATACGATACCTATATTCCCGAAGGAAGAGGACGCAAGAGTAATAAATATTGGTTTCAGCAGTTGAAAGACAGTCACTTTAACGCTACAGCCTATTCCAATCGCCCGGAACTGGTGGGTGGACAGAAGGATGGTGAACCGTTTCGTTATCGTCGGTTTACTTCGGAAGTGGAGGCGGATGTAGTGATAGGCTATCTGCGGAATAAACAAGGGGAGCGGGATGCTTCTAAACCTTTCAGCTTATTTTGGAGTATAAATCCGCCTCACACACCTTATCATAGACTTACGGATTGTAAGGAAGAGGTGTTTAACCAATATTACAAAGATTTGAAATCGGAAGAAGTCTTGCTTCGTCCCAATGTGAAGTTTGGTGAGGGTACACAAGTGAAAAACTTGGAACAACTGACATTTCAGGCTAAAGTTTATTTCTCTTTAGTGAAGAGTGTGGACGAAGAAATAGGTCGTGTGTTAAAGGTTTTGGACGAAGAAGGTTTGACGGACAATACTATTTTAATATTTGCCGCTGATCACGGAGAAATGATGGGTAGCCACGGACGTATGGCGAAGAGTGTGATTTACGATGAATCGTTCTCTATTCCGTTCTTTATACGTTATCCCGGTCGATTGAATCCGGGGGTAAACGATCTGATGTTAGGTGCTACGGACATTATGCCGACTTTATTGGGTATGATGAATCTCGAAGACAAACTTCCTGAAACTGTGAAAGGAAAGGATTATTCGCAAGGCATTCTTACTGGGAAATATAAGAATGTAAAGAAACCTGTTTCTCAATTCTTCTATCAGCAGAAAGAAAAAGGTGTGCGTACCGACCGTTATTCGTATTTGGTGACAATAGATGGAAATTATCAGCTTTTTGATAATCTGAAAGATCCGTACCAAATGCATTCTTTGAAGATGGAAGAGATTCCGGCAAAGCAAGCGAAGTTACTGAGAAAGGAACTTGGAAACTGGCTGAAAGTGTCGGAGGACAGCTGGGGTAAGGAACAAAAATTCCCTGATAGGATAACGTACTAAAAATGATATGATGTAAAAACTAATATTGCATAAATTATCATCTATCTAACCTGCTTTGAATCATTGCTAAATAAAATACTAATGAAAATGAGTTTAAAGAAATTATGTGTGTTAGGAAGCCTGTTAGCCAGTTTTTCTAGCATATACGCTCAATCCTTTATTTGGATTAGCAGTACAGATAATAATGTCTGGAAAGAAGCCAAAACCAAGTTACAAGCAAATAGTCAAAATATCCCTTTATTGTCAGCAAACGGTACTGAAAATATTCAGATATTCAAGAAGTGGGGAACTTGCTTTAATGAATTAGGTTGGGATGCTCTCAATATGTTGGCTCTTGAAGAACAGGATATTATTTTAAACAAGCTGTTTTCTCCTGATGGAGATTTGCGCTTTTCCATGGGACGTATTCCTATGAATGCTAATGACTATGCCCGCAACTGGTACAGTTGTGATGAGGTGCCAGGAGACTTCCGATTGAAATACTTTAATATAAACCGTGATAAAACAACATTGATACCCTATATAAAAAGAGTTCAACGTATTAACCCTGATATGACTTTTTGGGCTTCTCCCTGGTCACCTCCTTCTTGGATGAAAGTCAATCATTACTATTCTGTGAGAAGCAATGCCGAAGTGAACCAATTGCCGGCTAAGCATGAAATAGCTCTTTATGAAGGTACTGACAATGTGAATAAGACATTTTATCCCAAGCAAGTAGCTGTCAACGACTATTTTATTCAAGATCCTCGCTATTTGCAAACTTATGCCAATTACTTCTGCAAATTCGTATCTGCTTATCAGGAAGAAGGAGTTACTATTTCTCGTGTAATGTTCCAGAATGAGCCGTGGGCTTATTCCATCTATCCGGCTTGTGCGTGGACTCCGGAAGGCATTATTCGTTTCAACGTGGAATATTTTGCACCGACTATGAAGAAACACCACCCCGATGTTCAGGTGTATTTGGGTACGCTCAATACAAACCGCATTGAATTGGTGGAAAAGGTGCTTTCTGATCCTCGCATGGAGGATGCTGTTGAAGGTATCGGTTTCCAATGGTGGGGTGGACAAATTCTTCCTGAAATCCGCAAAAAGTATCCCAATTATAAGTATATGCAAACTGAGAATGAATGTGGTTCCGGTACATTCGACTGGAAAGCGGCCGAACATACTTTCAACTTGATCAATCACTATTTAGGAAATGGCTGTGAGGAATATACTTTCTGGAATGCTATCTTGTGTGATGCAGGAACAAGTGGCTGGGGCTGGAAACAGAATGCATTAATCCGTGTAGACTCAAAGACCGGTTCTGTCACTTATACTCCTGAATATTATGCAGTAAAACATTTCAGTAACAAGGTGGTTTCGGGAACTAAAGTATTACAGTATAAAGAAAAAGGTGAAGATAAACTACCTGCTATTATATTCCTTACACCGGAGAATAAATATTTGGTTGTAGCCGCCAACTTCAATGACGATCCGAAGAATTTAACTGTGAGGTTAGGTGATAAGTATTTGGATGTAACTTTAGAGGCACATTCGTTCAATACGTTTAGTATGAAATAATTTTTAGCATTTGTAAGTGAATTGTTCCGGACTATAAAAGACTTTTGCGGATATGTTGCAGATAAAGGTATCTGGAACGCTATGACTAGCTGATTATAGATGTATAAAAACTGAAAATGTTGATCGAATAAGAAAAAACGGTTCTTCTTTAAATTTGGTGGTAATTTAGTAGGTCGATAGTATTAATTTATTATTTTCCTAATTAACTTTACCAGCAAATTTGAAGAAGAACCAAAAAATTTTGCAGAGCTTGAGTGAGAGCGGATTATCCCAGAAGTTCTTTCACTTTAGCGGAAATGGCACGTCCTTCTGCAAGTCCTGCCAATTTCTTAGAGGCAACTCCCATCACTTTACCCATGTCTTTACCGCTGGTAGCGCCTACTTCAGCGATGATTTCCTTCAATGCTGCTTCCAGTTCTTCAGCGGACATCTGTTTCGGAAGATACTTTTCCATAACGGCTACCTGACCTAATTCCACGTCAGCTAAATCCTGACGTCCCTGTCCGATATAGATTTCGGCAGAATCTTTTCCTTGTTTCACTAATTTTTGGATAATCTTGAGTGCTGCTTCATCTGTCAGTGTATCGTTAGCTCCCGGAGCAGTCTTGGCTTCCAGGAAAAACTTCTTTATATTTCTCAAAGTTTCCAGGGCAACTTTGTCTTTTGCCTTCATTGCGTTTTTAATGTCTTCGCTGACCTGTTCGAATAAATCCATATCTTTATATGTTAGATGTTTATATGTTATGAGTTATCAGAAAGTGATGACACCGTTATCGTCTGTCGCCTCTTCCGTCGCCACTTCCTCTTCGAGAGCGGCTTTCGTGCGGATTTTGGTCAAAGTCGTTTTGTCGCGCATATAGGTTGGGGAGTCTTCCACCATGGCAATGATATCATCATTGTCCAAGTCTTCTGTGTTGAAGAGATAGATATGGCGGCGTTTGCGGAGACTCTTGCTTCCGATGTTGCTGGCACTTTCGCCGTATGCCTTGCGGATACGTTCTTTGTTCTTCTCTTTCTCTTCTTCCAGTTGCAACTGGCGTTCTTCCTCTTCCTGGCTGCGTGCAGCGTGCAGGCTGTCCATACCGGGAACGTCTTCCACACCGAATCCGGTGGCCAGTACGGTAATCTTCACTTTTGTTTCCAGAGAGTTGTCGATGGCGACACCCCAGATAACTTCCACACCTTCGCGGAATTTGCTCATGAACTCGTGTATCTCGTTCATTTCCTCCATCATCAGTTCGGACGACGGACAGAAAGATACGTTCAACATTACTTTCTTGGCGTTGAAGATGTCGTTGTTGTTGAGCAACGGAGAATGCAGGGCATCGTCGATTGCTTTGGTGACACGGTTTTCACCTTCACCGAATCCGGTACTCATGATGGCTACGCCACCGTCCTTCAGGATGGTTTTGACATCGGCAAAGTCAAGGTTGACCGTACCGCGCATGGTGATAATCTCGGCAATACTTTTGGCGGCGATGGAAAGGGTATCGTCGGCTTTGCCGAAAGCGTTCATAAAGGTGAGGTCGGCGTATATTTCGCGCAGGCGTTCGTTGTTGATAACCAGCAGGGCGTCAACATGCTGGGCGATGCGCTCTACGCCGTCCAGTGCCTGGATGATTTTCTTTTCTCCTTCGAAGATGAATGGGATGGTGACGATGCCGACAGTCAGAATATCCATTTCTTTCGCGATGCGGGCAATGACAGGGGCGGCTCCGGTTCCGGTTCCTCCTCCCATTCCGGCGGTGATGAACACCATCTTGGTGCCGTCGTTCAGTTGGTTTCTGATGTCTTCTATACTCTCTTCGGCGGCGTCGCGTGCCCGTTCGGGACGGTTGCCGGCTCCAAGCCCTTGTGTGATGCTACGGCCCAGTTGCAGTTTCACCGGGACGGGTGATTCGGCTAATGCCTGGTTGTCCGTGTTGCAAAGAACGAACGTTACATCATGGATACCTTCCCGGTACATATGGTTCACGGCGTTACCGCCGCCACCGCCTACACCAATCACTTTGATGATTTTCGGCGAATCTGTCGGGAAATCGAATTGTACTATCTCGTCCATATCCTATCTATTTTTATTTATCACTAATCACTAAAACACTAATCACTTACTTCATATCATCGTCCGAGAAGATTTCTTTCGTCAGCGAGTCAATCTTGCGCTGAATCCAGCTCGGACCGGCTTCCCGTTTCCGTCTTTCCTTCTCTTCTTTCTCCTTCTGCTTGCGAAGCCGTTCTGCTTCTTTGGCTGCTATCTTCGCTTCGCGTTCTTCTTCCTCTTTCTTGAGACGGGCAAGGCGTGCCTGTTCTTTCAGCTCCTGGTCGTCTTCGAACATATCTACTGTCCTGTGGATTTCTGTTTCCGGTTTCGGAGTCACCGGAATTGATGCAGGCTGCGGAGCAGTTTCTGTCAGGCAGCAGTTCTGGTTTCCTTCAAACAGGAGTCCGAACAGGGTATTCTGTGAGCCGTCTTTTTTCAGGATGTTACTTGGAGCGTGGACGGTGTTGCGCGGGAGTTTAGCCATCCGTATTTTCTCTACTTTGCTACGTTTGCGCAGCATTTCGTCGAGGTTTTTCAGGTTGGCGGCTCCTCCCGTCAGGATAATTCCTGCCAGCAGCTTGTCCTCGAAGCCGGATAGCTGTACCTGGTTCCATACGTTGGTGATGATTTCTTCGGCACGGGCTTCGATGATATTATTGAGATCGGCCACTTTGATGGTGCGGCTGTCGTCGTCCAGTTTGCAGGTAGCTTCTTCCTGTTCCGGGTCTTCCTCGTAGAGGGCGTCACCGTAGGCTTTCTTCAGGCGTTCCGCTTCTTCCTCCTCCATTTGCAGGGTGGTGATGTCGCGGGTGATGCTGTTACCGCCCAATGGTAATACGGTCAGGAAGCGGAGAATGTTGTTCTTGTAGACAGAGATGGTGGTCGTATCCGCTCCGAAGTCAATCAATGCGCAACCCGAACGGCGTTCGCTTTCCGTCAGTACGGCGTTGGCTGTCACGAGCGGGGCAATCAGTTGGTCGGCAATGTCGATTTTAGCCTGCTGGAAGCAGTGCTCCAGATTCTTTCGTACGGAAGCGCGGGCTACGATATTGAGGAAACGGCCTTCGATATGGCTTCCCACCAAACCCACCGGATTGGCTTGCAGGTTGTTGCCTACCTTATATTCTTGGGGGGCTACGTCCAATATATCCATGTCGACTACCGGAATGGAGATATTCTCGTCACCGATAGCGCTTACAAGCTCTTCCGATATGATGGCTTCATCTTCCAAATCGCGGCTTACCACGTTGCGGACTGTGCGGAGTGACTGTCCGCCGATGCCTACATATACTTTGGCGATTGAGTTTTTCAACTCACCTTCCAGTCTGTTGATGATAGAAGTCAGGCTTTGTGCCGTTTTGTCCAGGTTGAAGATGACCCCTTTACGGATGAACGTAGAAGAGTCTTCCTGGGCATATGCCAATACCTGCATACTTCCGTCACTGTTCTTTTTTCCGGCCACACCGGTTATCTTCGATGAACCAAGTTCAATAGCGGCGATAAATTCTGTTGTTGCCATCTCTTTATTTACAATTTAATTATTTACAATTTACTATTTAGAGAGACTTGTCACTCATCACTCATAATCTATTACTCATCACTCTCTCTTCGTACAGATAATTTGGTTGCTGAACTCGAGGTTGATGCGTGAATACTTGTTCCAGCCTACCTGGTTGAGTCCCTTCTTATAGAACTCTTTCAGACGTGCCAGTTTGCTTTCAAAGTTGTCCAGTTTGCCGAGATAGATAAGGTGGTCTCCCACACGCGGCACTAATTCGATATTGCGGTCGGGCAATACGTGAATTTGTTCTATCTGAGCATCCCAGAACTTATTGTTATGCAAAAATACACCAAACTTATATAAATCCTTCATTGCAAACGACTTTTCTACGTTTCCGGTGACAATTACCCGGTGGGCGACGCATTTTGCTTCCGGCGGCATGACGGTTCCTTTGTTGTCGAGGTAGTAATTCTCGCCGTTGGCACTCATCACCCGCAGGATGGGGATACGTTGTGTCACTTCCACGCAGACTTTGCCGCTGGGGGTCTTGTAGCATTCCGCTTCGTCAATCAGCGGATGCTTGCCCAACTCCCGTTCCAACGACTTGGTGGAGATGCGTTCCATCTTTTTCCCGATAGGGTAAATGCCTTTTTTCTGAAGGATACCTTTCAGTTCGTCCTTGGTGATGAAGCCGGCGTAAGCGGTATCCTTGATGACTAGTTCCAGGTCACGGCAAGTCTGGTCGGCGGGCTTGCGGTTGAAGGCGCTGACGGCTACGACGAGGTAGGCTATGAGCACCAGCATGACGATGGATAGAAGGATTCTCTTTACCATAAGCTTTATCGGTTTTCGAGGATTTTACATATTTCGGGGACATAGTTGTCGATGTCTCCGGCTCCCAGAGTTATTAATACTTCAATGTTTTTATCTTTCAGAATGTTCAGTATATCTTCCTTTTTACACATACTTTTTTCAATGCCGGGGCGGAGATTGTCATATATCAACTGGCTCGTGACACCGGGAATCGGGGCTTCGCGTGCCGGATAGATGTCTGCCAAGATTACTTCGTCGAGCAGTGACAGGCTGTCGGCAAAGTCTTGGTAGAAGTCGCGCGTACGGGTGTAGAGGTGCGGCTGGAAGATGGCTGTGATTTTCTTGTCTTTGTAGAGCTCGCGCATAGACAGCACGCTCTGCTTGATTTCAGAGGGGTGGTGTGCGTAGTCGCTTAGGAAGACAACACGGTCGTTCTTGATTTTGAAGTCGAACCGGCGGTCTACTCCGCGGAAACTTGCCATACCTCTTTTTATCTCTTCGGCAGTCACTCCGTTCAGGTGTGCCAGTGCCATGGCGGCTACGCCGTTCTCAATGTTGATGCTTACCGGGACTCCCAGTCGGATGTCGTTGATGCGGGTGTCCGGGGCTACAAAGTCGATGAATATCTCTCCGTTGCCGATACGGATGTTCTCTGCGTGGAAGTCGCCTTCGTCACGTGAGTAGGTGTAGACACGTACGCCGGGCTGCACTTTCGGTTGCAGGGAGATACCTTTGCGGATTATCAGTGCGCCACCCGGTTGGATAAGGGTGGTGTAGTGTTCGAAACTTTCTAGGTAGGCTTCCGCTGTTCCGTAGATGTCGAGGTGGTCGGGGTCTGTCGAGGTGATGACGGACATATAGGGCGACAGCCAGTGGAAGGAACGGTCGAACTCATCGGCCTCGATAACCGTGTAGGGGCTTTCTTGGGAAAGCAGCAGGTTTGTTCCGTAGTTCTTAGAGATTCCTCCGAGGAAGGCGGTACATTCTACGTGCGACTGGTGGAGCAGGTGGGCGGTCATGGTAGAAGTGGTGGTCTTGCCATGAGTACCGGCTACGCACAGTCCTTTACTCGAACGGGTAATTGTGCCCAGTACTTGCGCCCGTTTCTGTATTTCGAATCCGTTGTTGCGGAAATAGACCAATTCTTCGTGCTCCTGCGGAACGGCGGGTGTGAATATGACGAGGGTACTTTCCTTGTCCTTGCAGGCTTCGGGAATCAGGTCGACATTTTCTTCGTAATGTATTTGCGCGCCTTCGGCGATCAGGGTTTCAGTCAATGGAGTAGGGGTACGGTCGTATCCTGCCACTACTTTTCCTTTGAAGAGGAAATAGCGGACAAGCGCACTCATACCGATGCCGCCGGCACCTACGAAGTAGACTGATTTTATTGTTTCGATATTCATTTCTTCAGTTGCTAAATATATTCTCTAATCTATGTTTATAATATGTTAGTCCGTAGTCTCTGCTTTGAATGACAGAGATATTAGTCGGTTGCTGATGCAGCCAGCTTTATCACCTCTTGTGCGATGATTCTCGCAGAATCGGGTAAAGCCAGTCTGGCTATATTCTCGCTTAATTCTTTTAGTTTTTGTCCGTCATTGACGGTGGACAGGGCTACATCCATCAGGGTGCTTTCCGCTTCACTGTCTTTGACGTAGATAGCTGCCTGCTTGTCCACCAGGGCTAGTGCATTCTTGGTCTGGTGGTCTTCTGCCACATTGGGCGAAGGCACGAGGACAACCGGTTTATGCAAAAGGCAGAATTCGGAGATGGAACCGGCTCCTGCACGGGAGATAACGAGGTCGGCGGCTGCATAGGCGGCTGCCATATCCTTGATGAAATCCGTAACATACAGATTCGGGAGCTCTCCTGCCGCTTTCACGGCTTCGGTCACTTGCGGATAATAGTATTTCCCCGTTTGCCAGATGAACTGCACGTCGCTGTTGGCTTTGATAGTCGCCAGTCCGGCCGTCAATGTGTTGTTGATGGTGCGTGCCCCCAGACTGCCGCCTACAATGAGGATTGTTTTCTTGCCCGGTTGCAGGTTGAAGGAACGCAATGCATCTTCTTTGCTCGGCATCGCCTTTGTCAGATTCTGCCGTACCGGATTTCCCGTCATGATAATCTTGTCTGCGGGGAAGAACTTTTCCATTCCGTCATAGGCCACGCAGATTTTCCGGGCTTTCTGTGCCAGCAGTTTGTTGGTTACTCCGGCATACGAGTTCTGTTCCTGTATCAGGGTCGGGACACCCATCATTCCGGCAGTCTTTAAGGTAGGGCCGCTGGCATAACCGCCTACGCCCACCGCTACCTGCGGGCGGAAGTTCTTGATAATGCTGCGTGCTTTCCACTGGCTGCGCAGCAGCTTGATTACTACCGATACATTCTTCCATAAATGCTTGCGGTCGAAACCGGCTATCGGCAGACCGATAATCCGGTAACCTGCATCGGGAACCCGTTGCATTTCCATACGTCCTTCGGCTCCTACAAAAAGTATTTTTGCATCGGGACGCAGTTCCATTATAGCGTTCGCAATAGAGACAGCAGGAAAGATATGTCCTCCCGTACCTCCACCGCTAATAATAATTCTAAGTTCTTTTTCCATCCTATTCCTTTCTTTCTATCCGTTGTTCACCTTTTCCGGTACACTCATCATTCATTAGCCCTTCTTGTTCATATCGTTCTCGTCTTCGAACTTGGCATCGCTGTTCAGGATCGGAGCGGTCGGCTCGGCCGCAGCTTGTGCTTCGGAATTGGCTGCCGCATCTGTTGCTATCTGCAACTGGACTTGTGCGTCATGCTCTTTCAATTCTTCCAGATGAGCGGTATATCGGCTTACGCTCAATATCATTCCGATATAGGCGCAGTTGATTAATGTACTTGTTCCTCCCTTGCTGACCAAAGGCAGCGGTTGTCCTGTAACGGGGAACAGCCCGACGGCAACCATCATATTCAGTATCGCCTGCGACACCAGTAGCAAGGCAATACCCATGACGAGGAAAGCGGGGAAAGTCCGTTCGCATTTCTGCGCGATTCGCCCGGCGCGCATCAATAGCCATAGGTAAAGGAATACGACGAAGATGCCTCCTATCAGTCCCATCTCTTCGATGACGATGGCAAAGATAAAATCGGAGAATGCCTGGCTGAGGAAGTCACGCTGTATGGAGTTGCCCGGCCCTTTGCCGACTACATTACTGGTGGCAATGGCGATGCGGGCATGTGCGATCTGTGCGTCTTTGTCAATATCGAATTTGGCGGCAGGCACTTCTTCTTTCTCGAAGAAACCGGAAACGCGGTTCTGCCAGGTCTCGAAGCGGTGAAGACCGGGGGTGCTGTGCAGTGTCTTAGCGGGGATGGCCATTAGTATTCCTGCGGCTATGCCGCCTATAAGTGCCAGTATTCCCAGCATACCGAACAGCTTTTTCGATGATACCCGTCCGATGAACATCATCATGCATACCACACCGAACAGCAGCATGGCTGTCGAAAGGTTCTCCGGTGCGATGAGCAGGAAGACCAGTCCGGTGATAATCATGATATATTTAAAGGCTTTCGGATTGGCTCCATATTCGTCCTGCCGTTTGGACAGGATGAAGGAGACGGCAATGATGACAGCCATCTTTGCCAGTTCCGAAGGCTGGAACTGTAATCCCATGAAGGTCATCCAGCGGGCTGCCCCGTTGACACGGTCGCCTGTGATGATACCCATCAGCGTGACGAATGCCAGCAGCACCAGGGATATCGGGTAGAGGAAGACCGGAAATACCTGGAACCATTTGTAGGGTACGTTGTGCAGGAATACCACCACCACGGCACCCACCATCAGGATGATGGAGTGTTGCGTAATCGGCCCCCAATGGTCGCCACTTTTGTAAGTCAGTGTCGATGCTGCCGAGAACACCTCGACAATTGAGATGAGGCAGAGACAGAGGAAGATAATCCAGATTACCTTGTCGCCTTTGAATATGTTCTTTAATAAATCCACTTCGTTAGTGATTAGTGGTTAGTGATAAGTGAGTAACAGTTAGCCGTTAATCACTAATCACTAATCCGTTAAACGTTATCTAAAGTTCTCTCACGCATTGCTTGAACTGGTCGCCGCGGTCTTCGTAGCTCTTGAAGAGGTCGAAAGAAGCGCAGCAAGGGCTTAATAATACGGTTTCTCCTTTCTTTGCCAGTTTGTAGGCGGCTTCTACGGCATCCTTCATGCCGGTTTGCACATCTGCCACGGGCAGGCCGAGGCGGTCGAAGAATTCGTGAAGTTTCTCGTTATGCAGTCCCATATAGACGAGTGCCGAGCACTTCTCGCGTACCAGCTCTTCAATTTCCGTATAGTCGTTTCCCTTATCTTTGCCGCCGAGAATCAATACTGTTTTGGTGGTCATGCTTTGCAGGGCATACCAGCAGGAGTTGACGTTCGTGGCTTTCGAGTCGTTGATAAAGTCAATTCCGCGGACACGTGCCACTTTTTCCAGGCGGTGTTCCACTCCCTTAAAGTCGGAGAGGGCTTTGCGGATGTTCTCTTTGGTGATACCTGCCAGGTTGGCTGAGATACCGGCTGCCAAGGAGTTGTATAAGTTATGTTGTCCCGTCAGGGCCAGTTCTTCCTGCTCCATGTTGAAAGCAATCGGTTCGTTGATTTTCACTTCGTGGTCTTCAACGTAGGCGATAGCTCCGTCCTCTTTCACTGCGGCGAAAGGATACAGATGGGCTTTCAGGCCATGCTTTGCCAATTCGCGTTTGATGATAGGGTCGTCGTTCCAGAAGATGAAGGCATCGTCCGGAGTCTGGTTCTGAGTGATGCGGAATTTGGCATCGATATAATTCTGCATACAATGGTCGTAACGGTCGAGGTGATCCGGGGTGATGTTCATCAATACGGCGATGTTCGCACGGAAGTTATACATATTGTCCAACTGGAAAGAACTCAGTTCGATGATGTAATAATCATGATGATCTTCGGCTACCTGCAAAGCGAGGCTCTTGCCGATGTTGCCTGCCAGACCTACGTTCAGGCCTGCGCTCTTGAATATATGGTAAATCAGGGAAGTTGTGGTCGTCTTCCCGTTCGAGCCCGTGATACAAATCATCTTGGCGTTCGTATAGCGTCCGGCAAACTCAATCTCTGATATGACCGGAGTACCTTGAGCTTTCAGTTTCAGGATGAGCGGGGCGTCATTCGGGATACCGGGGCTTTTGATGACCTCGTCGGCATTCAGAATGAGTTCTTCGGTGTGGTGTCCTTCTTCCCAGGCGATGTTGTGGCTGTCGAGAAGTTCCTTATACTTGTCCTTGATGGCGGACATGTCCGAAACAAATGTCTCAAATCCTTTGACTTTGGCGAGTACGGCTGCACCTGCGCCGCTTTCGCCAGCTCCTAAAATTACTATTCTTTTCATCTACAATAATGTGCTCTTGTTTCCAATATGCTGAATTGCTTTATTAGTTGTGCACATCCTTTAAAAGTTAATAATCGGGTTAATACTCTCTATATTTTTAATCCGTGCCTTAATCCTATCTGATTTTTAGCGTTATAATCGTTATGGCTGCCAGTACAATCGTTACAATCCAGAAGCGGACGGTAATTTTTGATTCGTGGAACAGTTGGTCGGGTTTGGTGAACTTCACTGTGCATCCCGGTTCTATCAGGCTCATGGAAGTGCGGAAGTGGTCGTGAATCGGTGTCCGTTTGAACAGCCGTTGTTTCACTCCTTTCCTCTTTCCCGCCTTATAGTAAGCCCGTTGCAGGATGACCGACAGGTTCTCCACAAGGAATACACCGCAAAGAATCGGTATCAGCAGCTCTTTGTGGATAATGATGGCGAATACGGCGATGATGCCGCCGATTGTCAGACTGCCGGTGTCACCCATGAAAACCTGTGCCGGATAAGCATTGTACCAAAGGAAACCGATAAGCGCACCGATAAAGGCACAGATGTAAATAACCAGTTCCTCCGAGCCGGGGATATACATGATATTCAGATAACTCGCAAATTCGATATGCGATGACACATAGGCTAATATTCCAAGTGTGGCACCGATGATGGCGGAATTTCCTGCCGCCATTCCGTCCATTCCGTCGTTCAGGTTCGCACCGTTGGAAACGGCGGTAACTACGAAGATGGTGATGATGACGAACAGTATCCATCCGGCTGCCTGTGCGTGTTCGCCCATGAAAGCGACCAGATCGGCATAGTCGAGGTTGTTACTCTTGAAGAAAGGAATCGTCGTCTGGGTCGATTTCAAGTCATTCGTCCCGTGTATCACTTCCATCTCCTGTCCCGGAGTATGTACTTCGATATTTTCGCGGATTACTACGTCCGGGCTTAAATATAAGGTAAGCCCGACAATTAATCCCAGACCCACCTGACCGATGATCTTGAACTTGCCGTGCAGTCCTTCCTTATCTTTCTTGAAGATTTTGATATAATCGTCAGCGAAGCCGAGTGAGCCCAGCCATATGGTGGTTATCAGCATCAATATCATATATATGTTTTCCAGCTTGCCCAACAGCAGGCAGGGAATGAGAATGGCTATGATAATAATGACACCTCCCATGCTCGGCACACCTACCTTGTTGACGCCGAACGGGTCAGTCTTCGCGTCACGCTGTGTTTCCGTGATTTGCTTTTTCTTCAGCAGGTTGATAAATTTATCTCCCCATATACTTGAAATAAGTAGTGCGAGGATAACAGCCATCAAAGCACGGAATGAGGTGTAACCAAACATTCCCGCTCCGGGAAAATTGAGCTTATGCAGCCATTCAAACAGATAATATAGCATGATGAAATTTACTGTTTTATAATTTACTATTTACAATTTACTATGCAGGCGACGTTATTGGAATACCTCTTTGAGTACTTCCTTGTCGTCGAAGTGATGTTTCACTCCTTTTATCTCCTGGTAATTCTCGTGTCCTTTTCCGGCAACGAGTATTACGTCTCCTTTTTCTGCCAGCATGCAAGCCGTGCGGATTGCTTCCTTACGGTCGGCGATGCTTAGTGTCTTCTTCATATCCTCTGCGTCGAGTCCTGCCAGCATATCATTAATAATATCCTGCGGCTCTTCAAAACGTGGATTGTCCGAAGTGATGATGACGCGGTCGCTGGCTTTGGCTGCCTCTTTTGCCATGATGGGGCGTTTACCCTTATCACGGTTGCCGCCCGCACCTACCACAGTGATGACTTTTCCTTTTCCTTCGAGCACTCCGTGGATGGCATTCAGCACATTGATAAGCGCGTCCGGAGTATGGGCATAGTCCACAATCGCTGTAACGCCCTTCGGTGAACGAACAGCATCAAAGCGTCCTGCCACGGGATGAAGTGTGCTGAGAGCAACAAGTACCTCTTCTTCTTTCTTGCCAAGTAGAACGGCAGCTCCGAACACGGCCAGTAAATTGGAAGCATTGAACTTGCCGATAAACTGGACAGCCAGTTCGTGATTGTTGAAATCAAGCAACATTCCTTCAAAATGAGATTCCAGTACCCGGCCTTTAAAGTCGCTGAGGCTTCTCAATGAATAGGTATATACTTTGGAACGCGTATTCTGCGTCATTACCAGTCCGTTCTTGTCGTCGAGGTTGGTAAGGCTGAACGCATTCTTCGGCATATCGTCAAAGAACTTCTTTTTGGCTTTCAGATAGTTCTCCACTGTTTTGTGATAGTCGAGGTGGTCGCGGGTCAGGTTGGTAAAGATACCTCCCGCAAACTTCAACCCGCTGATACGCTTCTGCGCAATTGAATGTGAACTGACTTCCATAAACACATATTTGCACCCCTCATCCGCCATTCGTCCCAACAGACGGTTCAGTGTGATAGGGTCGGGCGTGGTATGCTCGGTCGGTATGGCTTCATCGTCGATATAATTGCAGACGGTAGAGATAAGCCCCGCTTTATATCCGAAATAACGGAATGTGTTATATAATAAGGTGGCGATTGTTGTCTTGCCATTCGTTCCGGTGACGCCGACCAGTTCGAGCTTGGAAGTCGGATCGCCATAGAATGTAGTGGCAATCTTGCCTGTTGCATCTTCACTGTCATTAACTTGTATATAGGTAATTCCTGCCACGGGCTCTTCCGGCATATCTTCACAAAGGATGGCGACAGCTCCTTTGCTGATGGCGGCGGGGATATAAGCATGACCATCGGCTTGCGTGCCGCGCATCGCCATGAACAACTGTCCGGCTTCGACTAAACGGGAATCAATGTTGACTCCGGTGATTTCTATGTCTGAATTTCCGGTTATCTGCACCGGTTGAATTGCTTTCAGTAACTTGTTTAGTAACATAGTCTCTTTTTTAATACTTGATTTTACTTTTAATGCATTGAAAGGGTAATCGTCTGTCCTTTCTTTACTATTGTCCCGTTGGCTATCGACTGGCTTTTCACCTTGCCGACTCCAATCAAATGGACTTTTAATCCTTTACTTTCCAGCAGGTATACGGCATCTTTCGCCCCCATGCCGATGACGCTCGGAACGAAATTCTGCATATTGCTCCGGCTTTCAAGAACCACCGCCTGAGGAGCCGAATGGGTATTTCCCCAGACTTCTTTTCCGGCATCAGCAATTTTGCCCTGTACCTGAATGTTCAGATCTTCCAGTACGCGTTGTGCCTCTCTCATTTCTCCGGCTTTTACGTTCGGAATGACTACGGCATTCGTGTCAATCGCGTTGGCAAGCGGTAAACGCAGGTCTTTGGCATACACTCTTTCGGCAATCTTGCTGAATACGCTACCTGCCATCAAACCGCCCGATGCCGGCAAACCCGGTTTCTGGATGGAGACAATCATACTATATTTAGGCGCTTCCGACGGGAAATACCCGCAAAAACTGACAAGATAGTTCGTTCTTCCTGTCTTGTATCCGGCTGCTCCCTGTGAAATCTGTGCCGTTCCGGTCTTTCCGGAGACGTGAAACTGCTTGCTTCCCGCAGGTTTGGCAAGTCCTTCGCCTACCACTTTCCGCAGAATCTCACGGATTTGTGCCAATGTCTTGTCCGAACAAATCTTTGGATTGATAACTTCTGTCGGATATTCCTGCACTATCTCTCCGTCTTTCACGGCGGCTCTTACGAACTTCGGACGCACTGTCACCCCATTGTTCGCTATTCCGTTATAGAATGTAAGAATGTTAATCGGCGGAACCTGCGTTTCATAGCCGATGCTCATCCACGGGAGAGCAGTCTTGGAGAAATAGCTTCTTTCTTTCGGGCCACGAATATTCGGCTTGCCTTCTCCCGCAATTTGCAGATGGAGAGGCTGGTCGATACTCATTCGTCTCAATCCGTCAATGAACTTCTGCGGATTGCTGCCGTAGAAATGGTCTATAATATAAGATGTACCGACATTGGAAGAAACTCCCAGAATCTCGGTAACCGTTAATTTTCCGTATCCCCCGCGATGCCAGTTGTGGTCTTTCATCACACGGCCGTGCATCGGCATTTGTCCGTTGCCGGTATCCACTACATAATCAGGAGTGATTTTCCCGTCCTCAAGAGCTACCATGATAGAAGCAGTCTTGAAAGTGGAACCCGGTTCAAGCATATCACTGATGGCATTATTACGCATCTCGTAATATTCGCCGTCTTTACCCTGCATCATGTTGACGATGGCTTTCACTTCTCCGGTAGCTACCTCCATCAATACAACTACGCCTACGCTGGCATTCAACTCTTTCAACTTGTCTACCAATGCTTTCTCGCAAATATCCTGCATGCCTACGTCAATGGTAGTAATCAGGTCGCAACCGTCAACCGGCGGCACATCTACGATATTCAGGTATTTGTTCATTACTTTCTGACGGTGCGTCAATCCGTCCCGTCCTTTCAGAATCGTGTCAAAAGCAAGCTCGATACCGTTTCTCGCTCCTTTTGCCGTATCGGCATATACATCACCCAGCGTACGGGCAGCCAGCGAACCAAAAGGCTTTTTCCGCTGATTGTAAGCCAACTCCTTGAATCCTCCTTTGTAACGGTTCAGACAGAAAACTGGCAATCTCTTTACCTCTTTATATTGTATATAAGAGATACGTTTGGGATAAATCAGATAATTGCGGCTCTTTGCCTGACGTCCTTTTTTAAGATGTGCCTTGAATTGGGCTGCACTTTTGTCCGGGAATATTTTGTTCAGTCCGATGCAGATTGAATCCATATTGGCATTGAGAATGGAATCCCTGCGTGCTTGGTCCTTCTTTCTGCGTTTTTCGTCCTTTTCACCGGACATAAAGTCCATATAAATTCTGTATTCGGGCAGGGAACTAGCCATCAGTTTGCCATCGGAAGAGATAATGTTTCCGCGATTGGGTTTTACCGTCACGTTCTCTTTTACGAAACGGTCGGCTATGTCCTGCCAATATTGACGTTCGGCAAACATGATGATGCCCGCCTTCACGACAATTGCCACGCCTATCAACGCCATCAGAAGGATGACGAAGAAGTAACGGGTCATTATATTCTTTTTGTTAACTGCCACAGTGCTTGTCTTTTAAAAACTCTCAACTCTCAATTTTCAACTCTCCACCTATTTAATAAGGTAAGGGGGATTGGTAGATGTCTGCAAATCACTCTCCTTACTTGAGATATAATCTTCAATGCGTGACTGGCGGCTCTTTTCCATCAGTTCCGAGCTGCGTGTCAGCGCATCATATTTAATATCTATCAGTTCCTTTTTTAACCGGTCTATCTCAATCTGCTGTTGCTGGCTGGCATAACGGTTGTGGATATAGAAGATGATGAATACCATGATAAGTACCAGCAACTTCGTCTGACGACGGAAAAAGTCGGTAGCCAGAATATCTCCACCCAGAATGCTTTTCAGCGAGGTGCGTTTTTTCTTCTTGCCCTCTTCTGTTTTCTTGTTTACTACTTCTTCTTCCATTTCTTCTTATTTCTTTTCGGCAATTCGTAATTTGGCGCTTCTCGACCGTGGGTTTCTCTCTATCTCTGCCTGGTCGGGCACAATCACCTTGTTGTTGACGAGACGGAAAGGGGTTTGCAGATTGCCGAAAAAGTCGGTATCTGCCTTGCCTTCCACATTACCTGTCTTCATAATGTTCTTTACCATACGGTCTTCCAGTGAGTGATAGGTGATTACTACCAGTCTGCCGCCCGGTTTTAACGCTTCGGTAGCAGCCAGCAGCATCTCTTTCAATGCTTCCATCTCCTGGTTTACTTCAATTCGCAGTGCCTGAAATACTTTCGCAAGTTCTTTCTTCTCGCGTTCACGGCCGAAAAGCGGTTTGATGACTTCCAGAAACTCACCAATCGTCCGTATAGTGCGTCCGCTTCTGGCTTTGAGTATGACGGAAGCCAGTTTGCGGCTGTTTTTCAGTTCTCCATACAGATAGAAAATGTTTGCCAGGCGTTCTTCCTCGTAGGTATTTACGATATCTGCCGCTGTGAGTCCTGCACGCTTGTTCATACGCATATCCAGCTCTCCGTCGAAACGGAAAGAGAAACCGCGTTCGCTATCATCGAAGTGGTGGGAAGATACGCCGAGGTCGGCTAGAATCGCATCTACCTGCTCGATGTCATGATAGCGCAGGAAGTTGTGCAGATAACGGAAGTTGCTGCGCACAAAGATAAAATGGGGGTCGTCGACAATGTTCCGTTCGGCATCCTCGTCCTGGTCGAATCCCAGAAGCCGTCCGCCCTCGCCGAGCCGTGAAAGAATCTCGCGCGAATGTCCCGCTCCTCCGAAAGTAACGTCTACATACGTTCCGTCCGGCCGGATATTCATTCCGTCAACGCTTTCCTTTAACAGTACAGGCACATGATATGTCAGTTCATCTTTCTCCATCTTGTCTATTTTCATCGTTCATAATTTCTTCTAATGCTGCTCCGAACTCTTCGGGTGACATAAACGGCTGTTCCGCCCGCTCTTTCGACCAAATCTCTATTTTGTTGTCAATGCCGATAAAGCGTATGTCCCCATGGATATTGCAAATCTGCAAATATCGTTTCGGGATGAGTATGCGGCCGTTATTGTCGGGTGTCACCACTTCAACGTCGCTCACAAACTGCCTGAAAATGAGTTGATGTTTGTTGTTCCATTTGTTGAGCCTGCTGCGAAGCTCGTTCAACTCCTCGTTCCACACGCTCTCGGGGTACAGAGTCAGACAGTCCTGGAATACGTCTTTACGCATGATGAGCCTCTCTTCAGAAGCAGCTTGCAGTTGCTTCCTGAAGATGGCGGGGATGAACACCCTTCCTTTGGTGTCCGCCTTGGCTTCAATATTACCTAAAAAACGTATCATTACCTTATTATAATAAGCGACTGTAAAAGTATGAAATTCCCCACAATTCCCCACAATTTTGCATGGAAAACTTTTGGAGAAGTTTTCAACCGATTGTTAAATGTCTATTTGCTTGAAAATGACGGTGCTTTGAGAAGGCTTTGCTGGTGGGGCAATCGACTTTGGAAATCAGAAGGTTTTGTCTGTATAGGAAAAATAGATTGTCAGGCGATAAATCTTTTTTTTTCTTGGCGGCAAAGAAAAAAGGCAGAAGGTGATAGAAACCTTTCTGCCTTTGAATCATTGACACAACTAAAAAATTACATCTGAATATTTATTCTGAAATCAAGAGTTATATAGTTAAGGCTGGTTTAGCGGAAGTCTTTCAATTCTTCCTGTAATTTCTGGCGTGTGAAGAAGATGCGGCTTTTCACTGTGCCTAGCGGGAGGTTCAGCTTTTCCGCAATCTCACGGTATTTGAATCCTGAAACGTGCATGGCAAACGGAACTCTGTACTCTTTGGGAAGTTTGTTCACTACGCGGTGCATCTCTTTCAGATCGTACGCTCTTTCGGTGCTTTCCGAACTTGCGTCTTGCGGCAGGTTCAGATGGTATAAGTTGTCGGTCTGGTCAATAAAAGTCTGGTCGCGAACCACCTTACGGTAGTTGTTGATAAATATATTGCGCATGATAGTGTACATCCATCCTTTGAAATTCGTGTCAGGCATGTATTTATCTTCATTATCCAATGCTTTCAATGAGGTTTCCTGCAACAAGTCGTTTGCTTCTTCGCGGTCGGTTGTCAGTTTATAAGCGAAGCGAAGTAGCTCGTCCTGTACTCCTACTAAATCTTTTCTGAAGCTTAAACTTTTCATATGCGTTGCTTTTAAATTGTGAATATTCGTTCGTAAATTTTGATGTTGCAAGTTTACGGCATTTTCGAAAACCGGACGGGAGGGAATCCGACTAAAAAACACCCGAAAACTATCCGCGGATAGTTTTTAGGTGGTATTTGATAGTTTTTGGGTGGTATTTTTTTGCCTTCTGAACTTAAATCCTGTATTTTCTACCGAATTATTGCAATTAATAAAAAAGAACCGCTAATTTTGTGGCATCATTTTTATTTGAAAAGAATGACTGATGACTCTTTATTTTTAATCGATGTCGATAAGATACTTCGGACGAAGGCTCCGAAGCAATATAAGTACATCCCTAAGTTTGTGGTTTCTTATCTGAAGAAAATAGTTCATCAGGATGAGATTAATGTGTTTTTGGATGAGTCGAAAGATAAGGTAGGGGTGGACTTCTTGGAGGCATGCATGGGATTTTTGGATGCGAAAGTGGATGTGAAAGGTATTGAGAATCTTCCCAAAGATGGTCTGTATACCTTTGTTTCCAATCATCCCTTAGGCGGACAGGATGGTGTTGCGCTGGGTTATGTGCTGGGACGTCATTATGACGGAAAGGTGAAATACCTGGTGAATGATTTGTTGATGAATCTCCGCGGATTGGCTCCGCTTTGTATTCCTATCAATAAGACCGGCAAACAGGCGAAGGATTTCCCGAAAATGGTGGAAGCCGGATTCAAGTCTGACGATCAGCTTATCATGTTTCCTGCCGGGCTGTGTTCGCGCCGGCAGAATGGAGTAATCCGTGATTTGGAATGGAAAAAGACATTTGTAGTAAAGAGCATACAAGCAGAACGTGATGTGATACCTGTGCATTTTGGAGGCAGAAACTCTGATTTCTTCTACAATCTGGCTAATATTTGTAAGGCACTGGGTATTAAGTTTAACATAGCCATGTTGTATCTTGCGGATGAAATGTTTAAGAACCGCCACAAGACTTTTACTGTCACCTTTGGCAAGCCGATACCCTGGCAGACTTTCGATAAGTCGAAAACTCCGGCACAATGGGCCGAATACGTAAAGGATATTGTATATAAACTGTAACTGATAGAACAACTATAACAAGAAATATGGAAGAGATTATCAAGCCGATAAGCAAGGAACTGCTGAAAGCCGAGTTGACGGAAGACAGACGCTTACGAATGACAAATAAGAGTAATAATCAGATTTATATTATTACTCATCAGAATGCTCCCAATGTGATGAAAGAGATTGGTCGTTTGCGTGAAATAGCTTTCCGTGCTGCTGGTGGGGGGACAGGTCTGTCGATGGATATAGACGAATACGACATAATGGAACATCCGTACAAGCAGTTGATTGTCTGGAATCCGGAAGCCGAAGAAATCCTGGGTGGTTACCGGTATCTGCTTGGGACAGACGTGCGTTTCGATGAAAAAGGTGCTCCGATTCTGGCCACTTCCCATATGTTTCATTTCTCAGAGCCTTTTATCAAAGAATATTTGCCGCAGACGATTGAACTGGGACGCTCGTTTGTCACGCTCGAATATCAGTCTACCCGTGCCGGAAGCAAAGGCTTGTTTGCTTTGGACAATCTGTGGGACGGATTAGGGGCACTGACGGTAGTAATGCCGAATGTGAAATATTTCTTCGGAAAGGTGACCATGTATCCCAGTTACCACCGTCGTGGGCGCGATATGATTCTTTATTTCCTCAAGAAGCATTTCTGTGACAGGGATGAGCTTGTCACTCCGATGAAACCATTGATACCGGAGACTTCAGAAGAAGAATTGCGGGCTTTATTCTGCAAGGATACCTTTAAGGAAGACTATAAAATCCTGAATTGTGAGATTCGTAAACTGGGGTATAACATTCCGCCTCTGGTGAATGCCTATATGAGTCTGAGTCCTACTATGCGGATGTTCGGGACCGCCATCAATTATGAATTCGGCAATGTGGAAGAAACCGGAATACTGATTGCCGTGGATGAAATACTGGAAGATAAACGGATTCGGCACATCCAGACGTTTATAGAAAGCCATCCGGATGCGCTGAAAATGCCTTGTGAGGATGATGAAGCGTTTACTCCCAAGGTGGTTACACCGCAGGCAGACTGTTGCCGTTAATTTTTCGGTAAAGGTCAAGCGCAAAGACATCGGTCATTCCCGATATATAATCAAGTACCGCCTGTATTCTTTCATAGAGTGCAGGCGCTTTTATATTATACTGGCTTGAAACCCGGTTAATCAGCAGCTCGGAGTAAGCCTTTCCGGGGGAAGTCACGGCGTCTATCATCAGTTCGAGCAGTGTGCTGATGACACGGAAACCGGCCAGCTCAATGTCTAATACGTCCCGCGAACGGTAAATCTTCTTCAAAGAGACTTCGGCACAGTGCTTGTACGCTTCTGCCGGGCGTTCGGAGACGTGCTTGATAAGTGCCCCTTCGAAAGTGCCGGACAATATCTCTTGTTCGTGTTCGAGGAACACGCGGGTGCATTCACGGATCAATAACCCGATAACGGAAGAACGCAGGTAAGCGATTTGCTCGTTTGTGTCGTTGACAATCAGGAACGTTTTCCGGATATGCTCCTGCCGCTTTTCGTCGAAATATGCCATTAACAACTCTTTTGTCTCTTCCGTAGTGAGTATTTTTAGCTTATGGGCGTCCTCAATATCCATCATCTGATAGCAAATGTCATCTGCAGCTTCGACTAGATAGACCAGCGGGTGGCGTGCATACTTTAAAGGATGCTCATTCAGCAAGGTCAATCCCAGCTCTGTCGCAATCTTATGAAAACTCTCTTCTTCGCTGACGAAAAAGCCGAATTTCGATTTTTTGCCTGCCAGGCTCGATGAAAAGGGATATTTTACAATAGATGCTAATGTGGTATACGTCAATACAAATCCACCTTTCCGGCGTCCCTCAAACTGGTGAGTCAAGAGACGGAATGCGTTCGCGTTTCCTTCAAAATGTGTCAAATCTTCCCATTCCATCGCAGAAAGTTGAGTTCCGTCCGGTTGTTTTTCTTTCAGACGCAACCCTTTTCCTTCGGAGAAAAAAGTGGATATCGCCCGTTCGCCGGAGTGTCCGAAAGGCGGGTTGCCCAAGTCATGTGCCAGGCAAGCAGCGGATACAATAGAACCAATCTCCGGTAGAAAAGACTCTTGAAGCTCCGGCTGCCGTTGCAGGATGGCTTTGGCTACATCGTTGCCTAACGAACGGCCTACACAGGAAACCTCGAGGCTGTGCGTGAGCCGGTTGTGCACGAAGACGCTGCCCGGCAGAGGAAATACTTGTGTCTTGTTCTGCAGTCTGCGGAAAGGCGCGGAAAAGATAAGACGGTCATAATCCCGTTGAAATTCCGAGCGGTTCTCCTGACGCTCTTCGTGGAATTCTTCCATTCCGAAGCGTTTGGCTGATATTAGTTGATTCCAATTCATCATTTTAGTTACGATTTGACTATTTACGGTTTACAATTTGGGGAACGGTACATTATTTAACTGCAAACTTAACTATTTTTCAGTTCAAAATGTGTATTTTCGCCCGTTAAATAGTAAACATGCACTTATGAATATTCAAGTTATCAATAAATCGAAGCATCCGCTTCCGGCTTACGCCACCGAATTGTCTGCAGGAATGGATATCCGCGCTAATCTTTCTGAGCCTGTCACACTGGAACCACTGCAGCGTTGCCTGGTGCCGACAGGGTTGTATATTGCTCTTCCGAAGGGTTTTGAGGCACAAATCCGTCCCCGTAGCGGACTGGCTATCAAGAAAGGTATTTCCGTGCTCAACTCTCCGGGGACGATTGATGCGGACTATCGGGGGGAAATCTGCATTATCCTGGTCAATCTGTCTTCTGAGCCTTTTGTGATTGAAGACGGTGAACGTATTGCGCAGATGGTGATAGCAAAACATGAGCAGCCGGCATGGCAGGAAGTGGAAGTGTTGGACGAAACAGAACGGGGAGCCGGCGGCTTCGGTCATACAGGAAAAAAATGAAAAGGATAGTGTCATTCATACTGTTAAGTACTTTGCTGCTTACTTCCTGTATGGCTGCACAGGTGGTAGGGAGTGTAGCCGGCGGCACGGCTGTGGTGTCGGGATATGCTCTTGGTACGAATGCAGTAGCAAAGAAAGTAAAGAAAAAGAAGGATAAGAAGAGAAAACTCCGGAAAGAGAATGTTGTTGTTCCGCAATTAACGGCGGAACAACAGCGCAAATATGACTATTTCTTTCTGGAAGCCATGCGGATGAAGGAAAAGAAAGAATACGATGCTGCTTTTGGTTTGTTGCAGCATTGTTTGGATATCAATCCGAATGCTTCTTCCGCGCTTTACGAGGTTTCCCAGTATTATATGTTTCTCCGTCAGGTTCCGCAGGGGCAGGATGCGTTGGAGAAGGCAGTGGCTTATGCACCCGACAATTACTGGTATAGTCAAGGATTGGTCAATTTATATCAGCAGCAGAATGAATTGGATAAAGCGGTTGTTTTACTCGAAGGAATGGTTACCCGCTTTCCGGCGAAACAAGAGCCCTTGTTCAGTCTGCTTGACATTTACAGTCGTCAGGAAAAGTATACTGATGTGATTTCCACTCTGAACCGTTTGGAGAAGCGTTTGGGTAAGAACGAACAGTTGTCTATGGAGAAATTCCGTATCTATCTCCAGATGAAAGATGATAAGAAAGCATTTCAGGAGATTGAGAGCCTGGTACAGGAATATCCGATGGATATGCGCTATCAGGTAATCCTGGGGGATGTATATCTACAGAATGGAAAGAAAGAGGAAGCCTACGAGACATATCAGAAAGTGTTGGCGGCAGAGCCGGACAATCCGATGGCTCTTTTTTCAATGGCTTCTTATTATGAACAGACCGGGCAGAAAGAATTGTACCAGCAACAACTGGATACATTGTTGTTGAACAAGAAAGTGACTCCTGATACGAAAATCAACGTCATGCGTCAGATAATCGTGGAGAACGAGCAGTCTTCGGCCAAGGACAGTACTCAGGTGATTGCTTTGTTTGACCGGATGATGAAGCAGGATCAGGATGACCCGCAGGTGCCGATGCTTTATGCGCAGTATCTGTTGTCGAAGAATATGGAACAGGAAGCTGTCCCGGTATTGGAACAGGTCGTTGATTTAGACCCGACCAACAAGGCTGCCCGCCTGATGCTGGTCAGCGCTGCCGTGAAGAAGGAGGATTACAAGCAGATTATAAAAGTGTGCGAACCGGGCATTGAGGCTACTCCGGATGCTTTGGACCTTTATTATTATCTGGCTATTGCCTATCATCAGGCGGAGCAGGCAGACAGTGTGTTAAGTGTCTGCAACAGGGCGCTGGAGCACATAACTCCCGATACCAGAAAAGAAATCATCTCGGATTTCTATTCGATAATGGGGGATATTTATCATACAAAAAAGCAGATGAAAGAGGCCTATGCGGCTTACGATTCAGCTTTGGTGTACAATCCTTCCAATATCGGCGCACTGAATAATTACGCTTATTATCTGTCGGTGGAACGCCGTGATTTGGATAAAGCGGAAGAAATGAGTTACAAGACCGTAAAGGCGGAACCCAATAACTCCACTTATCTCGACACGTATGCCTGGATTCTTTTTGAAAAGGGAAATTATGCGGAAGCTCGTATCTACATTGATAATGCGATGAAGAGCGACGGAGAGAAAAGTGATGTGATTGTAGAGCACTGCGGAGATATTTACTTTATGACCGGTGATGTGGAAGGTGCGTTGAAATACTGGAAGCAGGCACAGAAAATGGGCAGTGAGTCGAAAACATTGAAACAGAAAATAGAAAAGAAGAAATATATTGCCGAATGAAAAGGATAGTTTATCTATTGCTGGTGGTAGTCGTGCTGGCCGGCTGTAAGAGTTCGAAGCGCCTGGCGACTTCGGAAACGAAGGCTCCCGTATCCAGCTATCTGACCTCCAAACTTCAACTGACTATTCCCAACAAAAAAGGGGGGAGCATGTCCGTAGGAGGAACAATGAAGATGAAAACTCACGAACGGGTACAAGTCTCTCTGCTGATGCCTATTCTGCGTACGGAAGTTGCCCGTATCGAGATTACTCCTGACGAGGTGTTGCTGGTAGACCGGATGAACAGGAGATTTGTCCGTGCGACGAAAGAGGAGTTGAAAGGAATGTTGCCGAAAAACGCGGAGTATTCCCGTTTGGAAAAGATATTGATGGATGCCTCCCTGCCCGGCGGCAAGACGGAACTGACGGGAAAAGATGTAGGTATCCCTTCGCTGGAGAAAGCAAAAGTACAACTTTATGAGTTTTCCACGAAAGAGTTTTCCATGACCCCTACGGAACTGACTTCTAAATACAGGCAAGTTCCTTTGGAAGAACTAGTAAAAATGCTGACGGCTTTGTTATGATGAAACGTTTCTTTGTTATTCTTATCAGTTGCCTGTGGTTGGCAGTTCCACTTTCCGCTCAGTCGAATAAGTTGATTCGTGAGTTGGAAAGCAAACGCGGTGCGCTGCAAAAGCAGATTGCCGAGTCGGAATCCATATTGAAAGATACAAAGAAAGACGTAGGCAGCCAGTTGAATAGCCTGGCTGCATTGACAGGGCAGATTGAGGAGCGGAAGCGTTATATCCTCGCTATCAATAATGATGTGGAAGCCATTGAACGTGAATTGAACTCATTGGAACGTCAGTTGCGGGCATTGGAGAAGGACTTGAAAGACAAGAAGAAGAAATACGAAGCCTCCGTACAGTATCTTTATAAGAATAAGTCGATAGAGGAAAAACTGATGTTTATCTTCTCTGCCAAGAATTTGGGGCAGACGTATCGCCGTATGCGCTATGTGCGTGAGTATGCCACCTACCAACGTTTGCAAGGCGAAGAGATTCTGAAGAAGCAGGAGCAGATACGCAAGAAAAAAGCGGAACGCCAGCAAGTGAAAGCTGCCAAAGAGAGCCTGTTGAAAGAACGAGAGGGCGAAAAAATAAAGTTGGAAGCTCAGGAGAAGGAAAAACGGACGCTGGTTGCTAACCTGCAGAAGAAACAGAAAGGTCTGCAGAGTGAAATAAATAAGAAGCGGAGAGAAGCCAACCAACTGAATGACCGTATCGACAAGCTCATTGCCGAAGAGATAGAGCGTGCCCGCAAGCGTGCTCAGGAAGAAGCCCGTCGTGAAGCGGCTGCACGTAAGAAGGCGGAAGGCAAGGAAAGCCAATCCGCCGGAACAGGGGCGGCGGCAAAAACGAACTCGAAACCTCTCGAAGCCTACACCATGAGCAAGGCAGACCGGGAACTGTCCGGCAGCTTTGCCGCCAACCGCGGGAAACTTCCTATGCCTATATCCGGTGCTTATATCATTACCAGCCATTACGGGCAATATGCAGTGGAAGGGCTCCGCAACGTAAAACTGGATAATAAGGGAATTGATATTCAGGGAAAACCCGGTGCCCAGGCGCGTGCCATCTTTGATGGCAAAGTGGCGGCTGTATTCCAGTTGAACGGGTTATTCAATGTACTTATCCGTCATGGCAACTACATTTCTGTTTATTGCAACCTTTCTTCGGCCTCGGTCAAGATTGGTGATACGGTGAAAACGAAGCAATCTATCGGTCAAGTCTTTTCCGACGGGACGGACAATGGACGGACAGTATTGCATTTCCAGCTACGGCGGGAAAAGGAAAAACTGAATCCGGAACCTTGGCTCAATCGGTAAAACAGACGGCCGTACTTCCCCTCATTTATATCTTTCCGGATAGGTATTTGGCATTTTTTATCCTATTTTGAATAGTTTGTGCTAAAAGAACTCCTTTTTTTTCTCCATATTTGCGGCATAAACTTTAAATAGAATAGATATGAATTTTAAAACCGTTCTCCCGATAAAACAAAGGGACATGAGAAAATTATGTGTATGGGGAGTTGCCGCTTTTCTGATGGCGGCTTGTACGCCGAAGACCGAAAAGACAACGGATTCCGGCTTGTTGCAGAGTAAATTCCAAGCTGAAGTGAATGGAAAGCAAACCGGGCTGTTCACTTTGCGTAATCAGAAAAATATGGAAGTTTGTATCACAAACTTCGGCGGGCGCATTGTTTCCGTAATGGTTCCCGATAAAGACGGGCAGATGCGTGATGTAGTGCTTGGTTTCGATTCTATTCAGGACTATATCGACAAACCTTCCGATTTCGGTGCGAGCATCGGGCGTTATGCCAACCGTATCAATCAGGGTAAGTTTACGTTAGACGGTGTTGAATACCAGTTGCCGCGCAATAATTACGGGCATTGCCTGCACGGCGGTCCGCAAGGTTTCCAATACCGCGTGTTTGACGCAGTACAGCCGAATCCTCAGGAAGTGGAACTTACCTATGTCGCAAAAGACGGTGAAGAAGGTTTTCCGGGAAATGTCACCTGCAAGGTGTTGATGAAACTGACAGACGATAATGCCATTGATATCCGGTATGAAGCGGAAACCGACAAACCTACTATCGTGAATATGACGAATCACTCTTATTTCAATCTTGACGGAGATGCCGGCAGCAATGCCGACCATTTGCTGACTGTTGACGCAGATTATTACACTCCGGTGGACAGTACATTTATGACCACGGGCGAAATAGCTTCGGTGGAAGGCACTCCGATGGATTTCCGTACACAGACTCCGGTAGGTGCGCGCATCAATGATTATGACTTTGTCCAATTGAAGAACGGCAATGGTTATGACCACAACTGGGTATTGAACACCAAAGGGGATATCAGCCGGAAAGCCGCCTCATTGAAATCACCGAAAACGGGTATTGTGCTGGACGTATATACCAACGAGCCGGGAATTCAGGTATATGCCGGAAACTTCCTCGACGGCTCGTTGACCGGAAAGAAAGGCATTACTTACAACCAGCGTGCTTCCGTATGTCTCGAAACACAAAAATATCCGGATACTCCGAACAAACCCGAATGGCCTTCGGCTGTGCTTCGTCCGGGCGAAAAGTATATGAGTCAATGTATCTTTAAGTTCTCTGTGGACAAATAATGTAATATTTGTCTTGACAGCAAACGGGTGATGCCCCAAAATTGATATTCCATAGAAGAAAGGTATCGTTTTCACTGTTTTTGTTTGTGAAAACGGTACCTTTCTCTTTGATGTTTATTGGCGTCTCCACCTTCTTCATTGGGAGCTTAATCCATTTTGATACAATTTGTTACGGGTGAACCCTTGTCCGTTTTTAAGGCTTATGCCGCTTTCAACGGTTTCACCAGATATACATTCCCGTATTTGGTATGTTTGCGGGTGACTCCTGCTGCGAGCAACACTTGTGCGAATGTAGCCGGATTACTTCCGCGCATGGCAGCCGGGTTATACATTTTCAGTCTCCTGAATATGTCCGAAGCCGAAAGCCGTTCGCTTCCTTCTTCATCGTCTTCGGCTGTCCGGTAACAGGCATGGAAAACTTCTTCCGCCGGGCAAGGATGATAAAAGGCGGTGTTGTGGCATTGCAATTCCCGTTCCTCTTCTTTTGTGAACCAATAGCGGATTCCGGAGAGTAGTTCTGCTTTCAGTTGCGCGTATATCTGGTCGTGCTCCATGCCTTCGCAATTGATAAAATGTTCCGCTTCAATACAAATGAACCGCCGGCTGCCGGTAGGGTCGGTGAGCAAGTCGAAGCGGTTGCTTGTGCCGATGAAAGAAGCGATGCGCGGCAAGTTGCGGAAATTCTTCTGATAAGCCTTGCAGATATTCAGGTTCGCCATTTGCATCAGGTTCTTCAATAACGGCATTTTCTGCGTCCCGTACTTGTCAAACTCATCCATATTCAAGAGCCCCATCTCGGCAAGCAACCTTTCCGGTTTACCTTGTGCCGACAGTTTCAGGTTGTCCATGTAATAGCGTGACAGTACCGGCGGCATCAGTGCCTTGCAAAAGGTGGATTTCTGCCGCCCCTGCTCGCTGCTGACGAGTATAGGTGCCACACTGTTGGCATGTATGCCCGTCATGCCCAACCATTGGGCGGCGAGCCCCAGCAGCCATGTGTGGAAACTCTTCACCCAGAGCGGATGGTCGGAGACACGCTGTGCCAAATGCTCCAGTCTGTCTTTTCCGTCCCAATCGGGCAATTCTTCCATGTAAAGCCGGAAGGGGTGGTATTCAGGAATAAAGGTGGAGTAGATATAACGGCTCAAGTCTTTGTCCCAGCAAGGTATGCCTTGGTCGTGTGCTTCCATGCAGAAAGTGTTCAGTTCCCGCTTGCCTACGGGCTCGAAGGGGATACCACGTTTGCCTGCGGGACGATATTCCGTTTCTTCTGTCAATAAGTTGTAACGGAAATCATACTGCTTTTGCAGGAATGCGCGTACCTCTTGTGTCAGCCGGACGGGTTGTTTTCGTTCCGTCTCTTCCTTTTTCTCTTTTTTCTCCTTCTCGGCAGACAGTTCGGTGTCCGTGAGACTGTCTATATGTATGTCTCCACAATATTCTGCCGGTTTCGTCCGGGTTTTCTCCACTTTCTCTGTTGCGTCTTCTTTATTCTCCTTCATCTGGAACAGTTTCAGTCCTTTCAGTATCTGTTTCCACATTAATGTCATTGCATTCATTATTTTTTTTGTTTTTAAGTGACTAAAATAGGTTTGTTTATCAGCGCTGATACTGCAAATCTACAATAGGACGGTACCGGTTTGCAAGTATTTCTCTAGAAAAAAGATATTTTTTCCTTAACGGAAGAAGTCGGCTTTTTATCATCCTTTTCACTACTATTTATCGTATCTTTGCCGTAGAGTTGTCAATGATTCACTAACGTAGTTCAATTAAATAACGAAGGTTATTTAATTGAATAACAATAGTAGTTTGAATGAACCACAATAGTGGTTTATTGATAAATCTAAAGGTTTTGCATGAAAAGTATTCATTATAAAGACGTTAACTGCTTATGGCTATACTTTACGATTGGTATGAGAATCCCGGTGAGTCCGACGATTCGGAAGAGAAAGGCTTGCATCCCCGCATTTTTTTGAACGGAAAGCTGGGGATGGACAAACTGTGCCGGATGATTCACAACCGCAGTTCCCTTTCTGTGGGTGATGTGAAAAACGCATTCGAGATGCTTGCCCAAATTTGTGGCGAGGAACTACGCGAAGGGCGTGAAGTGCATATTGAAGGGCTCGGCTATTTTGCCCCTATCTTGAGAAGCACACAGAAAGTGACTCGCAGCACTAAGAACAAATCGTCAAAAATGGAACTGAAAACAATCGGTTTCCGTCCCGATGCCCGTCTGAAGGGTGAGCTTAGAGGTATCAAGGTCAGCCGGAGCAAGTATGCGCGCCACTCGGAATCCTTGTCGGAAGTAGAGATAGATATGCGGTTGAAGGAATATTTTGCCGATCACGATGTAATGCTCCGTTATGATTTTCAGGAAGTGTGCTGCATGACGCGGACTACGGCGAACCGTCATCTCCGACGATTGCAGGAAGAAGGAAAATTGCGGAATATAGGTAAACTTATGCAGCCGATTTATGTGCCTGCGGCGGGGTATTACGGGGTGTCGCGCGAATTGGTGCGGCGGTAAATTGAACTGGTATGAGGGATGTATTTGCAGTATGAAGGTGAAAGCCGTGCAGGGGAAATATAGGAGGTTTGTAGTGTCGCTTTCACCCACTTTTGTGCTCTGGACGGGTGTTTTAGGAAAAGGTGGAAGCGGTGAAGATTGTAGTTGTCTCATTGGATAACAGAGGATTTTTTATCTTGTGAAAAGAATATTGAATTCGATTGATAATGCAAGCTATTTTTTGCTATATTTGTGATTCAAGAACACAAGATAAAATAAATGATGAATTTTCCGACTTATCCTTTTAAACAATTATTGTCCGGCGGTTTGCTCTGCTGTTTGTTTCTGCTGGCTACCTATTTATTCCAGGCTTTTTTCCCTGAAATGTATGTTGATGCATTCTCGTCTTCCATGTATCTCTTGATGTGGCTAATTCTCTTTGTAGGAGCGTTATTGTGGACATTTCATGTGAAGGAAAAACGTATTATAGATATTTCTGAAGTAATAGATTGGCAGTTTATTGCTGCTTTTATTTTAATTACGGCTGATGAAATTTATATGATTATGCCGAAAGAAGTTCATATGGAGACAGCACCTGTGCTATTTTCTTATACTATTCCTATATTGGTGGTTAGTATAATGATAGCTGTTGCTACTAAAATTTCCGTTATGTTGTATCAGAAATTGGCGGGCGAACGTCGACAGGCTGTTCTTCAAACTCAAAAAATACAGCAACTACTAGATTCTCCCCCGATAGGACATAAGGATGTTCTTTTCTTTCGCAAGCTTATTGAGAACCGGTCTATTGCCCAACTCTCTGCAAGAGATTATCTTTTATTGGTAGAAGAATGCCGGATGATTGATCCTGAATTTTTTACTTGGTTGGAGCAGCAAGATTGTCATCTTCCACCTCGAGATATTGTATTATGTGTGCTTATTCGGATGTACAAAACAAAAGAGGAAATATTATCCATATTTTGTATTACGGATGGGACTTATCGCACAATGAAGTCTCGTGTCCGAAAGCGTTTAAGTATTGACGATAAAGAGTTGGAAACTTTTTTAAGGGAGGTAATATAATACTTTTTTTAAGTACCTGTAAGTTGCTCATTAGGTTCTCTTATTGCTGGATAATGTTTGTATATAACAATAATTTAGCAAAGTATCTTGCTTTATATTTAATAATGATATATTGTGGTCCATTCATTTACGTTTTATTTATTGGTCAAAGTAACTGGGGGAATGTATTACGGAGGATTGTTGTTTCAATATAAATGTGGTCGATTTTGTTTGTAACAGAGGTAACAGTTGTCATATAGCTTGTTACAATTGTGTGCTGATTTTAGAATTTTGTATTTGTATATTGCTAATAATTAATAAGATATGAATATTGGAATGTAACGGCTACTTGTTATATATCTGGATGTACCGTATCTTTGTAAATAAAGATTTTTATTAAAAAAATATATATGAAAAGAATTCTATTTTCATTGCTGATACTTTTTAGTCTTAGCCTCACAGCACAGAATCAAGCAAAATTGTGCTTTTTGAAGAAGGTAATTGATTTGGGAGAATTTGTTTGTAAAAAGGACTCTATTGTGAAAATCAATTTTGTCTTTTCAAATGACGGGAATGCTCCTTTAGTTATTTATAACGTCGTTACTTCATGTGGGTGTGTAAAACCTAAGTGGCCTAAGAAACCAATAAAAAGTGGTGAGAAGTCTATTGTTTGTATAGAATTGGATACGAAAGATCGACATGGAGTTTTTGCTAAAGATGCGTATGTTGAATCTAATTCCGTTGAACCTGTATTGTTATTAAAAATAAAAGGAAATATTAAAAGATTATGATTATTATGAAAGCACATGTGTTGTCATTTAAGTTTATTAGTGTTGTAGCGCAGCTAAGCCTAATATTAGTATTATTGGTATCTTGTAACCAAGAAGAAGCCATTTATAGCTGTAATCCGGAAATAGATTCGTGGGTTAAGGAAAATAAGCAATCAATTAATGTTATGTCGGCTGATGAGTTCTTGTCCTTGGAACGGGATTATCAAAAGGCTTCTTATATTGCATTTTCTCCAAAACAAAGGGAGAATTTGTGGATTTCCAAGATTACAGAAGCCGCAAGATTGGATTGGAGTGAAGATGAACAAAAGCATATGGGAAAATTGCTAATTGCTTTAAAAGAATATTCAGATGTTTTTTCTAAAGATTGTTCGGAAGAGTATAAAGATGACTTTAAAGTTTGGGTTTATCAATGGATTAAAGAAGGGGAAGAAGCTTTTAATTGGTCTCCTAAATTAATTAAAAACTTATTGTTCTCTCCTAATCAATTATTGAGTAAAGATGGAGAGATTAAAGAAGGAAAGAAAAAAATGACTAGTCAAGTAAAAACGCGAAGTGAAGACGGGGGAGATGGCCGTAATTGTAATTGCAACTCTAATTCTAATTTTGGAGAAGGCATGTTCTCGGATGATTGTGCGGGGGATAGTCATTGTGTGGAAGGATATTGGAACTGTAAGCCAAAGTGGGCTGGGTGTGGATTATTTTATTTGGATTCTTGTGATGGATATTGTTGGTAATTAGCATATAACTTATGAAAAAGAAAGTTTTAATTATTCTTGCAGTATCTCTGATACTTACTTTTGCTATTGGACCATTTCGTATGTTGTATGTTTTTGAGAATCCCCCACTTTATTTGGGGACATTGATACGAGGGATAGTTTTTTGGGCGGTGACTGTTTATTTCCTTACCAAATATAGTGGTGTGATGAAGTCATACCAAATTGTATTATTGGTATTATTGGCAGACTTGGTGCCGGATATTATTGTCAGGGTATTTATGGGGCATTTTATTATCGCATTGCCTTCATTCCCCGATACTGTTTTACAGATAATAGCTGTACTGTTGGGTTGGTGGTATACCCGACTTAATAAAACAAGAAAGGTGATGCTGGCATTAGTAAATCTATTGGTTTGTATTGGAGTATCTTCTTATGGTTTTGCTCAGTGGAATAAATTAGACTTTGTTAAAAATAGTGGGGCCAAGAAACTGGAAGTCTTTGAAATGTTGAATTTGGCAAGTTTTACCTCATCTCAAGATAGCATCATGAATAAATTTAAACATAAGAACTTTGTTGTTTTTGTTGGAGGTGAAGATGAAGAAAAAAATAAGATTGGACTAACTTTCTTAGAGAAAGTGCAGAAAGAATTTGAAGGAAGCAATGATACAACTGTATTAGCTTTGATTTGTTTTGATAATCCTGAAAGCCGGACTCAAAATACTCAACTCTTGGAAAATATCAAGTTTCCTGTTATAAGTATGGCTCAAAATAACTCCCAACTCAAAAAGTCAGCTTTGTATCATTTGTATGTTGTGGATAGAAATGAAGTAATTAGATGGAGGAAGAAAATACGTTTGCAAGAAAATACCGATATACAGAAAGAACAAAATGAATTGCAATTTCTCAAAGAACTTATAGTACAATTAAATGCAGATGTTGAATGATTTTCTTTAGTGTCTTTTGGGGTGTCTCAGGTGATAGATGAATCTGACATTACGGTTATATGTAAATATCTGTTTTTTGTATGATTCTTCAATTACAATGATAAGAATATTCTACTGTTTGTTCATCGTTTTGTGTTTAGGTAGCATATTTGTTTGCTCACGACAATTCACAGACTCATATATAATACCCAAATGGTACTTTGTGTTGTTTATGTCATTAGTGGTATCAGTGTATGAGGCTACTAGAATATTGTTTAGTAAGAAGATAAGGACAGCTATTCTGATACAAGGTACTATTATTGTTGTTTCTTGCTTTTTGCAGGCAATGTTGGGGGTAGTACAGTTCTTCGGATTGTTTCAGGCATCTACTGCTTTCAAAGTTACAGGAAGTTTTGACAATCCTGCGGGCTTTGCAGCATGTCTTTGTGCCGGATTCCCTTTTGTCGGATTCTTATTGTCGGATAATAATAAATATCTCCGGTATGTGGGAGGACTGATAGGATTGGTAATTGTGGTAGCTGTGATTCTGTCTCAATCAAGAGCTGGTATAATGAGTATCGCCTTCATTTGTTTCATATTTCTGAATATGAAGTTCTTTCATGAAAGATGGGTGAAGTATCTTTCTTTAGTCTGTTTCGCCTTATTGCTGTCCGGGTGTTACTGGATGAAAAAAGATTCTGCTGACGGTAGGTTGCTTATTTGGCGGTGCAGTGCAGATATGGTAAAAGACGCACCATGGTTTGGTCACGGGATAGGTAGTTTTGAAGCCCGTTATATGGATTATCAAGCAGATTATTTCCGACAACATGGGCAGAATCGTTATTCCATATTAGCTGGTAATGTGAAACATCCTTTTAATGAATATTTGGGAGTTCTCCTGAATTTTGGATTTGTCGGCTTGTTAGTGATGCTTGCAATAATAACTTTGATAATGTACTGTTATAAAAAACATCCTTGCTTGGAGAAACGAATAGCTCTTTATTCCCTTATTTCAATAGGTCTATTTTCATTCTTCTCCTATCCGTTCACTTATCCTTTTACGTGGATTGTTACGTTCTTGTGCATTGTCATCCTTACAAGGGAATATGTTGCTATGATTCTTGCTCGTCCAATGATAAAGAATACTATATGTGTTTTCGTTCTTCTTTGTTCACTTGGAGGAATTTACAAATTGGTGGAACGCGTAATGGTGGAAAAAGAATGGGGCAAGATGTCCGGACTTGCACTTTGCGGAGCGTCCGGCAAGACTCTTCAGGACTATAAAGAGTTAGAGAAGAAATTTGAAGATAATCCTTATTTTCTTTATAATTATGCAGCCATACTTTTGGAAAATAAGCAATATGAAGAGAGCTTGAGAGTAGCACTGCAATGCCGTAAGTATTGGGCGGACTATGATTTGGAACTTATAATCGGTGAAAACTATCAGGAATTGGATGAACATGGGCTGGCGGAGAAGTATTATGATAATGCATCTATGATGTGCCCTTCCCGTTTCATACCTCTTTATAAGTTATTTCATTTATATAAGGATATGGGTAACCGAGAACGTATGCTTGATACTGCCGGAGCAATTATAGATAAACCTGTGAAAATTAAAACCTCAGCTATCCGGATGATGAAGAGGGAAATGGAGAGAGAACAAGTACAATTATTGATTGAAGAGAATAGTAAATGATATCTATATATAAATAGAACTGAAAATGAAAAAGAATAGCCTCATTATTGTTTTTTTTCAGTTTCTGCTATTAGGCTGCACAAGCGAGGCGGATAAGCGTGTTGATACCGTTTTGTCAATATCCGGGGCGAACAGGACTGAATTGGAAACTGTTTTGCATCATTATGAGCATGAACCTCAAAAATTGAAAGCCGCAAAGTTTCTAATTGCGAATATGCGGTATCACCATTCATATTATTCCAAGAGAAACTCCCGGCAACATTCGTTGTTGGATTCACTGACGGGAGTCGCAGACTCTCTTCTCTTCCGTTCGGTTTCTTTGGTCGCTGATAGTTTATATACTGAAAAAGCTTCGAAAATGATAAATGAGGTTCGAGCTGACTTTCGGAAAAAACAGGGTGAAAAAGTTGCGGAACAACCTGTCCGGATTCTCTGGAAAGATGGCTATGACCTTCATTGGGTGAAGGCCGGGCAACTGATAAGCCATATTGATCATATATTTGAATTGAAAGAGCAAATAGCAGGTTTACGGCGACTGTCTTCCGAAGATTTTTACGAATATGTGCTTTCTTATCGAAGTATCCCTGATTTTTCATTGATTGATTTCTCGGATGGTTATGCCGCGTTTATGAATAAATACCTGTCGACTGTCAATAAGGATTCCTTGCAGGAAGTGGTTCGAAAATATAACTATGTAATAGGGCGAACGCGCGAATTCTTTCCGCCTTATCCTTATAAGGAAGAAGTTGGCTATCAGGAGCTATTTTTCCATGGCTTTCATGATTGCATCCCGATTGCAAACTATGGCGTGTCTATATTGAGGGCATGTGGCATGCCCACCGCCGTGGAATTTAATTCATCTTATAAGAAATTCCAAGGAAGGCATTATTATGCTGCGGTATGGGATAAAAACAAGGGTTGGCTGATGTTTAATCCGGAGTCTTCATTGCCCACCACCGATGGAAGTTTTCTGAAGCCTGAAGAAATGTTGAATGTGTATCGTTTTATGTTTTCGGAGCAAAAAGATACGCCTTTCTTTATGGAGAGAGACGGTGAATATATTCCGGACATTTTTGATTCTCCATTTCTGAAAGACGTAACTTCGCATCTGTTAAAGACCGTTCCTTTGATTCTTCTTTATCAGGAAACCGGCAATAATAATCTGGCATATCTTGCCGCTTTTAATAGTGGAGTACTCTCTGGCATCATTCCTGTAACTTGGGGGAAAATAAACCGTACGAAACAGAATGTCACTTTTTTGTCCGTAATTCCGGATAGATACTATTTCCCTGTCTACTATTCACCATTTGGCAAGTCATTCTCTTTTGGAAAGCCTTTTTATCTCGACAAAGATGGGAAGATAATAAAATCTCATATAGAAGGAAAGGCTGACGATGTGACATTGCTTCGTAAGTTCCCAATGAAGCAAGGGTTGGTGGATAAGACGGTAAAATTGATTGGAACGGTAATTCAAGCGAGCAATGAACCTGGTTTTCAACCTTGTGATACAGTCGGGATAATCGCGGATACACTGCAACCTTATTTTCAGGATATAAAACTTGACATGAGAAAAGGACCTTATCAATATTACCAGATAAAGACAACGAATGAATATCCTCATGCCGCCCTGTCCGAATTGGAATTTATTACTGATATTCGATATGGATATGAGAATGTCATTCCAGCATCTCCTTTGCCGATACTGTCATCTGGGGATACTTTATCAGAAGATAAAACTGAAGTCCGATTAATGGATGAACCTTTGGAACGGATTAAATGGAAGGCTGAATACGACGGTAATCCGCAAACATCTCCGAAGCCTTACCCGACTATACGTTTTATGTTGAAGAAACCTCAATTTGTTACAAAGATACGGATGATGCCATTGAATGCTGACAATGGTATTATAGCGGGTAATCAATATGAATTGTTTTGTTGGGATAATGGCGAATGGAAGAAAATCCTGAGTGAACGGGCTAAGTATAACTATATTACGGTCAGTGTTCCGTCCGGTTCACTTTTATGGCTCAGGAATCTAACGAGAGGAAAAGAGGAACTTCCATTCTACGTGGATAATGATGGGCGTCAGAAGTTCATTTATCTTTAATTATGTTTGAAATATGGCGATAATATTAAGAGATAGTGAATGTAATATATTAGTGGATTGAATTTTTGAACATGAATGGGCTTCTGTTAAATCAGAAGCCCGTCCAATAACTCCAGATAGATTCCGATAGCTTCCTCTATCTCTTTTAGCATGATATATTCCTCTGCCGTGTGCGAACGTGAAGAACGTCCCGGTCCTATTTTTACTGATGGGAAGGACATTAATGCCTGGTCGGACAGGGTAGGAGAGCCGAATGGAACGCAGCCTAATTTTACCGCTTTCTGTACGAACGGGTGTTTTTCGTCAATCCGTGAAGAATTGAGACGATACGAACGAGCCTTGGCATCGCAAGAGATATGTTTCTTGATTTCGGCAAATAATTCTTCGTTGGAGTAAAGCTCATTGCTGCGAATATCGACAACAAAAGTGCATTTGTCGGGGACAACATTATGTTGCGTACCTGCATTGATTACAGTCACACTCATCTTTACCGGTCCCAGCAACGGAGATTCTTTCTCAAAACGATAATCGCGGAACCAGGCAATGTCGTTCAATACCTTATATATAGCATTGTCTCCTTCATTGCGTGCCGCATGTCCGGCTTTGCCTGTTGCGGTGACATCCAATACCATCAGTCCTTTTTCGGCAATGGCAGGTTGCATCTCCGTCGGTTCGCCTACGATGGCGAATGAAACGGGCGGAAGCCCCGGCAGTACACTTTCAATTCCGTCTTTACCCGAAACTTCTTCTTCGCAGGAAGCGAGATAAATCAGATTATACTTCTGCGAAGTACGACATAGTTGCAGGAACACCTGTAATAAAGAAACAACGCTGGCACCGGCATCGTTGCTTCCCAAACCATACAGTTTGCCGTTTTCTTCACGCGGAGTGAACGGGTCTTTTCGCCAGCCGTTGACAGGTTTCACCGTATCTATGTGGGAGTTTAGCAGGATAGTCGGTTTCTTCAGGTCGAACATCGGGCTGAGACACCATACATTGTTTCCCTTACGTCCGGTCTGCATACCTTCCATTTCAATATAGTTTTGCAGGAAATCCGCAGCCTGCGTTTCTTCCCGGCTGATTGAGGGGATACTGATTAATGATTTGAGGAGGCTTACAGCCTCTGTTGTCATGGTTGGAATATCATATTTCATAGTGCAAAGCTTTTATTCATTACCATAATATTTGCACAAAGATAGTCGTTTTGCGCAATAGTTTCAAATAAAACCAATACCTTTGTGCCATATTTACTAATACAAAGAGTATGACTTATCATCATTTATCTGTCTTAGTCCATCGTCAGGCCGAAAAATACGGCGACAGGGTAGCTTTGAAATACCGTGACTACGAGACAGCACAATGGATTCCGATTACCTGGAATCAATTCTCCGGAACAGTGAGGCAGGCAGCCAACGCACTTGTGGCACTGGGAGTAGAGGAACAAGAAAATATTGGAATCTTTTCGCAGAATAAACCCGAATGGTTTTATGTAGACTTTGGGGCATTCGCCAACCGGGCTGTTACTATTCCGTTCTATGCAACCAGTTCCCCGGCGCAAGCACAATACATCATCAACGATGCACAAATACGTTATCTTTTTGTAGGTGAGCAATTCCAGTATGATGCTGCTTTCAGTATCTTCGGTTTTTGTACTTCCCTGCAACAACTGATTATCTTTGACCGTTCGGTGGTGAAGGATCCTCGTGACGTATCCTCTATCTATTTTGACGAATTTATGGCGATGGGAGAGGGATTACCGCATAATGATACGGTGGAAGAGCGTACGGGGCGTGCTTCTTATGATGACTTGGCGAATATCCTTTATACGTCCGGTACGACGGGCGAGCCGAAAGGAGTAATGCTTCATCATTCCTGCTACCTGGATCAGTTCCGTACGCACGATGACCGTCTGACAACGATGTCGGATAAGGATGTATCCATGAACTTCCTTCCGTTGACGCATGTGTTCGAGAAGGCATGGTGTTATCTCTGCATCCATAAGGGAGTGCAGATTTGCATTAATCTTCGCCCGGCGGATATTCAGACAACAATCAAGGAAATCCGTCCGACACTGATGTGCAGCGTTCCCCGTTTCTGGGAAAAGGTGTATGCCGGTGTACAGGAGAAGATAAATGAAACGACGGGAGTGAAGAAAGCGTTGATGCTGGACGCTATCCGGGTAGGCAAAATCCATAATTTGGATTATCTGCGTCAGGGCAAGACTCCGCCGATGATGAACCAACTGAAGTATAAGTTCTACGAAAAGACTATTTATTCTTTACTGAAGAAGACGATCGGTATTGAGAACGGTAACTTCTTCCCGACTGCCGGTGCCGCTGTGCCCGATGAAATCAATGAATTTGTTCATTCGGTAGGTATCAATATGATAGTCGGATACGGATTGACGGAATCTACGGCTACTGTATCCTGTACGTTGCCGGTAGGTTATGACATTGGTTCGGTAGGTGTCGTATTGCCGGGGGTAGAAGTGAAGATAGGCGAAGATAATGAGATTCTGCTTCGCGGCAAGACTATCACGAAGGGATATTATAAGAAAGCGGAAGCTACGGCTGCTGCCATTGATTCCGATGGATGGTTCCACACCGGTGATGCCGGCTACTTTAAGAATGGCCAGCTTTTCCTGACGGAACGCATCAAGGATTTGTTCAAAACCTCGAACGGTAAGTATATCGCTCCGCAGGCCTTAGAGACGAAGTTGGTTATCGACCGGTATATCGACCAGATTGCCATTATTGCCGATCAGCGTAAGTTTGTGTCTGCTCTGATTGTTCCTGTATATGGATATGTGAAAGAGTATGCAAAGGAGAAGGGCATCGAATACAAAGATATGGCTGATTTGTTGCAGCATCCTAAGATTGTAGGTTTGTTCCGTGCGCGGATAGAGACCTTGCAACAGCAGTTTGCGCATTACGAGCAAATCAAACGTTTCACTTTACTTCCTGAACCATTCAGCATGGAACGTGGGGAACTGACTAATACGTTGAAGTTGAAGCGTTCGGTTGTTTCGGAAAATTATAAGGACTTGATTGAAAAGATGTATGAAGAAAACGCATAGTCCGCTGTTTCTTTTTAGTAGCGGAATTTTGCTTATCTTTGTGCCCGATATCTGAAATCTGTAAATAATAAAATTGTAAATCAAATGATTACTATTGAACAACTTAAAGACGTGAAAGAGCGCACTGATGCGCTGAGGAGGTATCTTTGACATCGACGGGAAGAAAATTCAAGTCGAAGAAGAACAATTAAGGACACAAGCTCCGGGATTCTGGGATGACCAGAAGAGAGCCGAAGCCCAGATGAAACTGGTGAAAGACCTGCAAAAGTGGATTGACGGCTATAATGAAGTCAAGACGCTGGCAGACGAACTCGAACTGTCTTTTGATTTCTATAAGGAAGAATTGGTGACTGAGGAAGATGTGGACGCAGCTTATGCGAAAGCTTACGAAGCTGTAGAAGCGCTCGAACTCAAAAATATGCTTCGCGATGAAGCCGACCAGATGGCTTGCGTATTGAAAATCAATTCCGGTGCCGGTGGCACGGAAAGCCAGGACTGGGCTTCCATGCTGATGCGTATGTATCTGCGCTATGCCGAGACGAACGGTTATAAGGCTACCATTGCCAACCTTCAGGAAGGTGATGAGGCGGGAATTAAAACCTGTACAATCAATATCGAAGGAGATTTTGCTTACGGTTATCTGAAGGGGGAAAATGGCGTACACCGCCTGGTTCGCGTTTCTCCATACAATGCCCAAGGCAAACGTATGACTTCCTTTGCTTCCGTATTCGTCACTCCGCTGGTAGATGACAGCATTGAGGTGAATATCCTGCCTGCCAATATCTCATGGGATACATTCCGAAGCGGTGGTGCCGGTGGACAGAATGTGAACAAGGTGGAATCCGGTGTGCGTCTGCGTTATCAGTACAAAGACCCGTATACAGGCGAGGAAGAAGAAATCTTGATTGAAAATACCGAAACCCGTGACCAGCCGAAGAACCGTGAGAATGCAATGCGCCAGTTGCGCTCTATCTTATATGATAAGGAGTTGCAGCATCGTATGGCCGAACAGGCGAAGGT
>OJJH01000036.1_pt1 | contig 91953 bp, 65 predicted proteins | sample 1596251 | NCBI WGS metagenome assembly OJJH01 (sample SAMEA4350153, study PRJEB24818) | metagenome | biome: human; feature: gut; material: faeces | place: Denmark | collected 2013-09
TAAAGGTGAGCGCAACCCCCAGAATCTTACTTGAGTCGGCTCGTGGACGGGGTAAGATGTGAAAAGGAAAAATATTTGAATGGTAATGAAAACCGAAACCATACGAAAAAGAAAAAGGGAGAGAAAACACTACACCCGCGTATTAAATACAACGGTTCGATAGGGACTGATTTAGTGCGCCGCCGTATTCAGGAACGCTGTTCGCTGACTGAAACGGATGTAACCGCCGTGCTTGATGCACTGTCACACATTTTGGGACAGGAATTGGCCGACGGGAAACAGGTGCATCTGGACGGCATCGGCTACTTCCACCCCTGCCTGACGTGTACAGAACCCGTGACGATAGACACCAAACGGAAAGCAACCAAAATAAAACTGAAAGCAATCCAGTTTCGTGCCGACCAGGCTTTGAAAAATGAGTTCGGAATACTGAAAGTCAAAAGTCTGAAAGGGGGACTGGACTTCTCACAACCGACAAACGACGAAATAGACCGGCAACTGACGAAGTATTTCCAGACACATCAGTTCATGCGAAGATATGACTTCCAAAATCTCTGCGGAATGGCAAGAAGTACGGCAATGAGACATATCCGACGGCTACGCGACGAAGGAAAGCTGAAAAATGAGGGTGGCGTGATGCAACCGATTTATGTACCGGGAGACGGCTATTATGGTAATAATAAACAAGTTACGATTTAATTAGGGAATTTTCCCCCTGAGGGCAACTTTTACCCTCAGAGGGTTAAAAAGCTCTGCCCTCATAGCTGAAACCACGATGAATAAAGGGATTGTAGCTGATTATGAGGGTATGAGGGCAAATTCAACAAAAATATTTCTTGGAGTATAAAACTGGCGGGCATACAGAAGCTATTGACAGTACAACTATACTTCCCGTATAATGCGGCAAGGATTTCCCACCGCCAGACAATTCGATGGAATATCTTTAGTAACTACACTTCCGGCCCCAATAGTCACATTATCACCAATAGTGACTCCCGGCAAAACAACCGAACTACCACCAATCCATACGTTATTCCCAATCGTAACCGGAGCGGTGAGTGACTTCCAGAACCGGCTGTCCGGAGATAGGCGTTCCACCGGATTCACCGGATGGGTAACTGCATAGATATGTACTCCGGGCCCTATACCGCAATTGTCTCCAATCGTAATGCGGTTGCAATCCAAAAAGACACAATTCATGTTTATCTCAACATGACTGCCTACATGTATATTCTCTCCGTAATCTACAAAGAAAGGTGCCGCAATCCAAACATTATCTCCATGTGAGCCCAACAGTTCGTTTAAAATAGCAGACAGTTCTTCACTGTTCCGGCTGTCCGTGTTGTTATACCGTAACTGAAGTTCCTTTGCATAATGCCAACGCCGAATCAGTTCCGGATCACCACAATCGTATATCTCCCCGGCAAGCATCTTTTCTTTTTCTGTCATAAGTTTCATCTTTTAGATTTAGAATATTTTATTCTGTACGAAGCAAACATACACAAAAATCCTCAGATTATGAGAGTTCCCCAGAAGTTCCTAGAAATAAAAATCCCGGTATAAGCCGTATTGATGTACACCTATACCGGGATTCCAATATCTCGTCCGGTTATTGGTTACTTCTTTTCCGCTTTCTGTGTATAAATCAAATACCCTCTTTGACTGATTGTCCACAAGCCATCAATCAGGCGCACATTCTTTGTATCATCATCTTCCACATTCCATGCATAACCGCCCGAAGGCAAACCGCGTCTCTCCAAAATTTCGTTAGCTTGCCCGTGAGAGAAGAAAAGCTCGGCACGTGTAGAATCAGGACTGAAAACGATGAAAGCAGAAGCGTTATAGCCATCGACAGCTTCCGTACGGATACCTTTCTCAAACAAACGGATACAGTCTTTCTGCACTTCACACCAAACATATCCGGCAGAGCCGATACATCCGTGTTCGTCCCGGTCGCCACCCAATTTTGCTGTCTGCGGATATTGGACGAGTTTTGCGGCTTTCATTCCCGGAGTATATTTTCCGGTATAGAAAACTTCCAGTGTATCGTTCAGAAGCAAGCCGTTCACTTCTTCTTTGCCGGCATCCATCGTACTGAATGAAAGCGTATCATTCTTATCGGTAACGATTGATACCGTATTCATACTTGCATCGCAAACGATGCCTCTTGAACTTGTCATTTCCGGTGTGCAACTTGCCATGAAACACAAGGTTCCTACTGCTAATAATGCTGTTTTCATCTTCTTGAAATCCTGTTTAGTTTTTAATTCTTGCAAAGATAAAAGATATATGGTAAAGAATAAAACAATCTTTTATTAGTTATCGCTTTTTTAAAAGCATTTTTTTAGGTTATTTTGCGCAACAAATATCATGAACTCATCAAATTATGGATTGGATTGGCCTTGATTTAACATTCCCTATAACCGACCCTACATGGATATTTCTCCTTGTACTTCTCATCATACTGTTTGCTCCTATATTATTGAATAAGCTGCGTATCCCTCACATTATCGGCATGATTCTGGCAGGATTGGCCGTTGGCGAGCATGGATTCAATATTTTGGCACGCGACAGCAGCTTTGAACTGTTCGGGAAAGTAGGACTTTATTATATCATGTTCCTGGCCGGTCTTGAAATGAATATGGGGGATTTCAAAGAGACACGAAACAAGGCGCTAGTCCTCGGATTGCTTGCTTTTATCATCCCCATCGGAATCGGGTTTGTGGCAAATATCTCTTATCTGAAATACAGCGTCGTCACTTCCGTACTGCTAGCCAGTATGTATGCTTCCCATACGCTGGTAGCCTATCCCATCGTCACCCGTTTCGGCATATCACGCCATCGAAGCGTAAGCATAGCGGTAGGCGGAACAGCGGTGACGGATACACTTACTTTGCTCGTACTGGCGGTTATAGGCGGTCTGTTCAAAGGAGAGACCGGTGGGTTCTTCTGGATATGGCTGGTAGTGAAGGTTATCTTCCTGGGCGGACTTATCATCTATTTCTTCCCACGTATCGGCCGCTGGTTCTTTCATCGGTACAATGACAATGTGATGCAGTTCATTTTCGTCCTTGCCATGGTCTTTCTAGGGGCGGGGCTTATGGAGTTTGTAGGTATGGAAGGTATTTTAGGCGCTTTTCTCGCTGGGTTGGTACTGAACCGGCTCATTCCACACGTTTCTCCATTGATGAATCATCTGGAATTTGTAGGCAACGCACTTTTCATTCCTTACTTCCTTATCGGAGTGGGAATGTTGATTAACCTGCGTGTCATCTTCGGACATGGGGATGCGCTGAAAGTGGCTGCCGTTATGATTGTAATGGCACTGACGGGTAAATGGATTGCTTGCTGGCTCACACAGAAGATATACAAGATGTCAGTTCTCGAACGGAACCTGATGTACGGTTTGAGTAATGCACAGGCGGCAGCGACACTGGCGGCAGTGCTGGTGGGGTACAACATAATCCTGCCCGGTGGCGAACGTCTGCTGAATGATGACGTGTTGAACGGAACAGTCCTGTTGATACTTGTCACTTGCATAGCCAGCTCTCTGATAACCGAGCGGGCAGCCGGAAAGGTAGCCATGGACGACTCGGAAACAGGCAAAGAGTCGTCGACAGAAACGGAAAAGATCCTGATTTCTCTTGCCAATCCGAACACGATTGAGGATATGATGAACCTTTCTTTAGTGATACGCGATACGAAACTGAAAGACAACTTGCTGGCACTGAATGTGATCAATGATAACAATACCACCTCAGATAACCTAAGGATGCGAAGCAGGCACTACTTGGAAAAAGCCGCCATGACAACAACAGCCGCCAATGTATCGCTGAAACAGCTCACCCGTTATGACTTGAATATCGCTTCCGGCATAATCCATTCCGTGAAAGAAAATGAGGTGACGAGCATTATCACCGGTTTGCACCGCAAGGTAAACATCACCGATTCATACTTCGGAATACTTGCCGAAAACCTGCTGAAGGGGTTAAACTGTGAAATAATCATCTCCAAATTCCTGATACCGGTCAATACGATAAAGCGAATCGTTATTGCCGTGCCCCCAAAAGCTGAATATGAATACGGCTTTCCACGATGGATGGAGCATTTCTGCCGGATGGGAAGTACGCTCGGTTGTCGTGTACATTTCTTCGCGAACGAAAAGACAACCGCACGCCTGCAAGCATGGATAAAGAAGAGGTATAAACAAGTACTGACCGATTTTTCTCTTCTGGAGGACTGGAACGACTTACTGGTATTGACCGGACAAGTAAGCTACGACCATCTGTTAGTCATTATCAGCGCACGTCCCGGAACGCTTTCTTATGACAGTTCGTTCGAGAAACTGCCAAGACAATTAGGCAAATATTTCTCTAATAACAGCTTGATTGTATTATACCCCAATCAATCGGGAGAACCGCTGGATAGTTCTTTCTTCTCCAAATTATACACCGATACGGAAACACAACATTATGAGAAAGTGGGCAAATGGGTTTATAAATGGTTTAAGAAGAGCTGATAAGAGACATATTCCGAGCATAAATTTATAGCGTTTGAAGAACAAGGCTATTATTGTAATCTAATTTATAGTTTGACTACAATAACAGCCTTATACTATCAGTCTTGCACCATTAATTTTGTATAATATCACCCACTAAAAGAATATAGCCGAGATATGTATTAAACTCATTGAAATATTCAGTTTCCTTTATTCGCTTCGGATTCATCTTGTAGATTTCCGCCTTCTCAAAACGTCTATTATCCGGACGAATAATTACTGTATGTTCTTCTTCATTCAAGGATTCAAACAGACAATAATTAGTACGATTACGATCTCCGCAATATTTATCAAACCTACGGATATAGGAAGGATCATTCTGATCTATCTCTACTGTCATTCCTCCGGATGAGGGGCCGATTAAATCAAACACTCCAACTCGAATCCCCTTAAAACGTACTTTCACAAAATCTTCCGAATCCGAGGATTCCAGAACAACCGGCAATGCTTTTTGGTCTCCCTGAAAATTTGAAAAGGCTTTATCATCTTTCGAGAGTACTTTCCAACCTTCGGAATGTTCAAACTCTGTTACGGGAATCATTTTAGCTTTCTCATAATTACCCGGATACAACGGAGCTTTCAATGCATGTGCCTTTTCCTGCGCCTTGTTCATATGTAACAGGGAGCGGCTCAGTGTCTTTGTATATATAGGATGTCCGCCATCATAAGTAGGATGTGTCCCATCATTCGTAAACACAATCTTACCACCATACTCCTTTTTTGAATCTCCTTTAAAAACCAACTTATCCTCATTCAACAATTCCAAAACATCATCGGCAAAATTAACAGACGGAATATCATAATAGTCTGCTACTGTCTCCATATACCGCACAGAACGGTAATTCTTTCCTGATTTCAAGTCGTCCAACATGGGTTCATTTAGCGTATAGAGAAAACATATATCCGTATGCGGATTATGATGCCAGATCTTACGCACAATTCCTTCCATGGAATGAGCAATCACCAAGGAGTCTGTTTTGGCATCATTCACAGCAAATTCGACAAATACCAAATCCGGATGATATTGCAATACGTCCCGTTCTGTACGGAACACACCCAAATCGGACCCGGTCCCACCAATTCCGGAATTTATTGACGTAAACTGTACATTACTATATTGTTGCTTGAGCCAATCAGTAATCTGCACTCTATATCCTTGATGATTTGTTATACTTCCACCCAAAAAAACAACAGATACAGGTTCATTCTTTTGTATCTTATAATTAAAATTAGGAAGTCCTGCACGCATCTGCAACCCTGCAGAGTCTTCTGTTGTAGTACAACTGAAACAAAACCCGATAAGACAAGCTATAATTCCACTAAATAAAAATTTCTTCATAAGTATAATGATTAAAATGTAAACAGTTTATGCTCTAGATTGACCGGTGACTTACCCTTGAACGGAAGCTGTCCCAACAATATCCGTAATAAAGCAGAATGAGTGGAAGCATCATTCGAATAGGTATTTATATAAGTCTTGACACGTTCAAAATATTCATTTCCAATGTAAGGACTACCCAATGAAATAACAATCACTTTACTTTTGTCCATAGAATTGGCAGCCCATACGGACTGAGCCTCATCGTCCCATAATTGAAGCGGGCCAAATGGAGCATGAGTATTCCGTGCCACCAGAAAGATTACTTTATCATACACTTCAGTCGCATTATCCTGCCAACCTTGATCTTCATAAAGTATATTACGGCGGAAATCAACCTCAAAACCATTCTTCACAAACTCATCCCGCAAATTCTGTAATCGCTTAAAGTCACGGTCATTACCTTTATGAGCTACGGGAGTTACAGCCACCAATAACAGCTTTTTATCTTTTTCCAAAGAAAGTGGTAACTTATGATCTTCATCCCGTACTAAAGTTATGGAACGCTCTGTTATCTCTTTGGCAGCTTCCCGTATTTCAGCCTTTTCTTCTGCTGAGACAGGACGTATCAACTCCCTGTTTTTATTTAATAACCCAAAACGTTCTTTCATTGCCCAAACACGGCGAACAGCATCATCCAACCGTTCCATTGGAATTTCACCACGTTGAATCCGTACTTCTACCGTATCCATGTATTCGTAAGAAGGCCACAACAATATATCTACCCCGGCTAAAAAACTGGCAACTTGCCCTTCCAAATCATTTTTATACCAGCCCCGGAAGCCTGCCATTGTCATTGCATCCGATACCACGACCCCGTTAAAATGCATTTCTTTTTTCAATAACCCGGACAATAGCTCATGAGATAAAGTTGCCGGAGGCAGATAACCATTTATCTTTTCTTTCTGATAGAAAGGTAAAGTTATATGTCCAGGCATGATGCATGCAACTCCTTTTTTAATCAACTCGGCAAACACTTTTCCATGATATTGCTTCCACATTTCTTCAGACAAGGAATTGACAGTTGTCATCAAATGCTGATCACGATAATCAACCCCATCTCCCGGAAAATGTTTGATTGTAGCGGCAACAGAGTTATCTTGCAACCCCTTTATTTGTTCGGACAACAAACAAACCGCTTTTTCCGGTTCATCCGAAACTGAACGTGTATTTACAATAGGATTCAATGGATTTATATTTAAATCTGCAACAGGATGTAACACCCAGTTTATACCCAACGAACGACATTCCAATGCTACACTTTTACCATATTTATAAGCTAACTCCGGAGAATTTGCGGCTCCCAGTGCCATCTCTTTCGGAAAAGGAGTCATCCCTTGAAGTCCTACTCCCGATTCATAATCCTGTTGAAACAATAAAGGAAGCTCTGATGCTTTTTGATATTCCTCGACAGAACTACGCACAAAATCAACCCGCTCTTCCTCCGGAACTCCTGTAAACAACTTCCACCCCATAAAATAACCTGTAACCGGGTAACGTTTGAAGTACATCTCCAATGAGCCGTCTCCCAAATCCAATTCTTTCTTACGATCAGGTAGCATTAACATTGTCTGCCCTATCTTTTCACGCAAAGTCAAAAGTTTCCAAGTGGAATCTACCGACTGAAATTCATAAACCTCATTAACCGAACCGGCTGTCACTCTTTCTTTTGTACAAGAAAAGAACACGGATACAAGCAATGTAGCAGTAACTATTAAAAAAGAGTTTTTCATAATTCATTTCACTTTGTTTTTCATGTTACAAAAATAGCACTCCTTATTTTAATCCATTAGAAATCATGTTTCAATCTTTTCCATACATGTATCTTTATTCCTACTCTGGTTACATTACTATCACACAGGTTACGTTTTTCATTTTCAACCTCGATTTTGTTTGCGAGTTACTTGCAAACAAATTATATTTGCTTCTACTAAAAATATCTATCAGGACATGAAAAACATTGCATTCATCATTTTTCTTCTGTTTATTTCCATTTGCAGAGCGCAAGACAACAACATATTGTTTCAGAACTATAACGTAAGTAACGGACTCTCACAAAACACCGTTATACGTAGTTTGGAAGACAGTAATGGAGTTATGTGGTTCTGCACGCGAGATGGGCTAAACCGGTTTGATGGTACCGAGTTCGAAGTTTTTCGCGCCGACGGTCAGCCGCACTCCCTATCCAGCAGTGATGTTACCACCATTATTGAAGAATCGCCCGGAGTTCTATGGATAGGTACTCACAGTGGGCTGAATCGCTACGACGTATCCTCAAATACATTTACCCAATACTTTCATGATCCGGCGAACCAGTATACTATATCGGACAATTGCATCAAACACTTGTTATGCGATAACCAAAAAAGAATCTGGGTAGGCAGCATGAAAGGACTCAATCTGTATAATAAGGAAACTGATGATTTTATCCCCATTTCAACCAACGGTTCTGTCTTCTGGCTTATGCAAAACAGTCAAAATGAAATCTGCTATCTTATCAACAACACATTGTGCATCATGAATCCTGTCACCTATGTTACAGAGCGTTTTCAATTCGGTGATGAACATAAGATCTACTTTTTATATGAAGACAATGATAAACGCCTGTGGGTAGGTATGTGGGATTCAGGACTTAAATGGTTTGACCGTAAAAACCGTAAACTCGTAGATGCCAACCTGACAATGGAAAACGGCAAAAATTTCAATAACTCCCAAGTCAACTATATTGTAGAAACGTTGGAAGGAAATCTTATGCTTGCCACACGGGAAGGGGTGCTGATTTATGACCGGCAAGCAAACAGGCTTATCAATTATTACCAACGGGAACAAAGCTGCGGTTTGAGTGAAAATACTATCATCTCTCTATATAGGGATAAAGCAAATAATATATGGATCGGAACTTACGGAGGAGGTGTTAATTTGTACACACCATACAGCAATTTCTTTATTCCTCATAAACCAGAATATAAGCTCCAAAAAAGTATCGGAAACATTAATGCCATAGTAGAATATAAAGAAAAACTTTGGTTAGGCACGGACGGTGGTTTAATCATCTACAATCCCAAAGACGAAAGTTATGAATACTGCCCGCTTCATGTTCCACGCTCGGTAACAAACAATGAGGTAAAATATATACAGAAAGAAGGAGATCATCTTTTATGGATTAGTATTTATTATTGCGGACTATATCTCTATGATATGGAAACCCGCCGCATAATAAAAGAGATACCCGATTTTCCTTATAATCAAGTAAGATGTATTGCCAAAGGTACTGATAATATTTATTGGATTGCTTTAGGAGTAGACAGCCCCGTATTACGTTACCACATGGAGAACAACCAATTGGAAGAGTCTTTTCCAGTAAAGGGTCGTGCCACAGAACTTTCTATCATCAATGTACAAGATTTAAAAGCTATAGGACCTTATATATGGATGGGAACTCGTGCAGCCGGTCTATATCGCTATCACACACAGACTCATGAATTAAAACATTTTGGTAGTGAAGAAAAAAGTCCGGAACAACTCCTGCCAAGCAATCATGTCAGTACGCTGTATACTGATGCATCGGAAAATTTATGGATAGGAACTTATGGCGGTGGCATAGGGTTATATAATAATATCAAAGAAAGTTTCACGATATATAATGAAGAAAACGGTCTTCCCAATAATGCTATCAACAGTATTGTGGCCGATAATAACGGTAAATTATGGGTTTCTACTTTAAAAGGCATGTCATGTTTTGACCCCAAATCAGAGACTTTCACTAACTGGGATAATAAAAATGGATATTCTTTATTGGAAACCAATTTACACGCTTGCCTGAAAAGTTCATCCAACATTTTTTATGTCGGTGGAAATAATCATTTTCTTTCATTTAATCCCCAATTAATTAGACAAAATACATTCATACCCCCCGTATATATTACAAAAATGAGAATTTGGGCAGATTATCTGGAAGATAATAAAACTGCCCAATGGATAAATATTTCAAATCAGAAAATCAAATTAAGATACAACCAAACCTCATTCACAATCAAATTCTCCGCACTTAGTTACGTGTTTGCCTCCAACAATAAATTTTCCTATATGCTTGAAGGATTTGATAAGGGTTGGTCGGAACCGACACACGAACGGAGCGTTAACTATACTAATATCCCACCAGGTAAGTATGTTTTTAAAGTAAGAGCTTGCAATAATGACGGTATATGGAGCAATGGAAATGCTTCATTATCAATTACAGTCACTCCTCCTCTATGGAAAACATGGTATGCGTATTTGTTCTATCTTGCATTCACCATTAGTATGATTATGCTGTTCATACGTTATAAAACTCGGGAAGCACAACTGAAAATGGATCTTCAGTTAAAACAGATGGAGAAACAGAATATTGAAATCAGTCACAATATGGGTGTACAAATGTTCACCAATTTCTCACATGAGCTCCGTACTCCGCTGACTTTAATCATAGCTCCGCTCACAGACCTGTTGCATAAAGAAGATATGCCTCCGGCATATCGCCAACCATTGGAGCTGATCAACCGTAATTCCCAACGTTTATTATGGCTGGTAAACCGTTTAATGGACTTTCACAAGCTGGAAGCCGGGAAAATGCAACTTCACGTCAGCAATTACAATCTAGGTACTTACATACCTGAAATCATCAAACTATTCATGCCTGTTGCCGAAAAGAAAAACATATCTATCGAATTTAATGATACGACCTCCTCAACAGACACTTGGTTTGATGCCATTCTATTGGAAAAGGTTTTCTTTAACCTGCTCTCTAACTCTCTAAAGCATACTCCCAGCGGTGGATATATTATCATTTCAAGTATGGAAACCAATACTGAAGATATTCAGAAGCCTGAAAATCTGACTCTCCCCGCAGGAAAGATTCTTTTGATTAAAGTAGAAGATAGCGGCTCCGGAATCCCTGCCAATATGATGCCCCGTATATTCGAAGCTTTCTTCCAGGCAGGTGAGAAAGTGCTGGGAAGCGGAATTGGGCTGAATCTGACAAAAAGTATCATTGAGCTCCATGGCGGACGTATTTGGATAGATAATAAAGAAGGGCATGGAATGACCGTGTCTTTCACTCTCCCATTAGGTAAAGATAGTTATACCGAAAACCAACTACTTAGCAAAGACAAGATAGTAAAATCCACCCATGCTTATTCTGATGTAGAAGCACTTATTGCAACAGATGTCAATCCCTGCGAGATATCTCAGACTAATACTTCACCCAAGGAAATAACTCTGCTCATAATAGAAGACAATGAGGATGTACGTAATTACCTGGTATCATTGCTCAGCAAATACTATAATATCTATACTGCCGTAAATTGTAAAGAAGGCTATGAAATAGAACAAAAACAAATACCTGATTTGGTGATCAGTGACATTATGACTCCATACATGAACGGTATTGAGTTTACAAGATTATCTAAAAACAATATGGTAACTTCACATATTCCGATCATATTGCTCACAGCCCGTGTCACTTCATCGCAAGTGCGCGAAGGCTATGAATCGTTAGCTGACGATTATATCATGAAACCATTCGATCCGGAATTGTTGGTTGTACGTGTTGCCAACCTTTTGATTAATCGGAAAAAACTCGCAGAACGATATGGAACGGAAATGGTATCAATCAACAGAGAACCACCGGAAGCTAAAGAAACTTCTGTTTATAGTGCCATGGAAGAAAAGTTTATGAAAAAAGTAATGGAAATAATAAACAAAAACATAGAAAACCCAGCCTACTCCATTGATCAGTTCAGTGAAGAAATCGGTATGAGCCGCGTACAGGTATATCGCAAGATCAAAGCCGTAACAGGTATGTCGCCCAGTAAACTCATCCTTGACATACGGTTGAAAACTTCACTAGATATGCTTCAAAACACAGAATATACAGTGACCGAAGTTTCTTATCGATGCGGTTTTAATGAAATATCTTATTTCGGAAAATGCTTCAAAACAGAATACGGCTTATCTCCTTCCGAATATATAAAGAAGTACAGGAAATAACAGAGTTATTACCAAAAAGAAGTGCCGCTATCGTAAGACATAGCGGCACTTCTTTTTTAAAACCTCACCTTCTTTTAAGGTTGCTGATAAGATCCTGAATACAAATATTCAATGGAAGGCAACGGCACATACATAGTACTGTAAGGCGGATTCATTGCAGGAATCGGCTCCCCATCAGTATTCGGATTATCATAAACAGCTCCCGGATTTCTCTTTTGCCCATCAATTGTCTTCTGCATAGCTACTAAATAAAGCAAGCGGTCTCCATTCTCAAAACCAAACTCTTTGATTCTTTCTTTTTCTATATCTGCTTCAGTTACATTCTTCAAAGGAGTCAATCCGGCACGTTGACGAATCTTATTCACATCGCCTAAAGCTTGAGATGCATTCTTAGAAAGGACTAAGGTCGCACGCGTCAGATATGCTTCCGCCAAACGAATCAACGGTACTTGGGAATACTTCCCATACGGAGCCCGATAATACTTATCATTCCAAAAAGCATTCCATTTTGTCTTGTTATATGCCATTTCATGTATGGTTTTATCTCCTCCATCCGTATAGTTTTTTAGGAAATAATGCAGTTGAGTAAATCTCTTATCAGCCAAGGCTTCTGCACTCGGAACATAATTCGTCAAATCCGTAGGATCATCTGTTACCGCCCAGCCAATATACTTAATTAAACGAGGATTCCAGTAAGCACAAGCCCAACCACCATGTTGCCAATTCTGACTGCCACGTGCTCCATCCAACCATAATTTATTACTAGCATCAAATGTCTTTGACTTGAAATTATAAATACCAGTTTTACACATACGAGCTAACGGAATAGCTACGTTATTTCCCTGATTGCTTTCTGTGAACGCACACTCAAACATTACTTCCTTGGATACCGGGTCTACTGTATATTGTTGTTCGGCATTCCGGTTAAAGGCAACAATCGGTTCTTCAGTCAAATCAAAAGGTGCTACTCCGGCTTCCGCTTTAGTAATCACATAATCAGCTTCTTCCAATGCTCCGTCTTTATCTCCCATTAACCATTTTACACGCATCAACATCATAGCAGCTGAAAATTTATTGGCACGACCACGCACAAAATAATCTTCAGGCATCAGACTTTTAGCTTTAGCAAAATCAGACAACATTTGATCATACACTTCTTTCACAGTCCCCATATAAGGATTGCGTGCAGACTCTTGTGAATAATCAAGCCTATTGATTAACGGAATGAACTTACGATTATTCCCCTCTCCGCCTGCCGGGTCGTAAGGAGCAACAAAAGCCCGGCTAATCAGCCAATAGGTATACCCTCTCATAAAATATAGTTCTCCGGTCTGACGTGCCAACGTCTTTTTATCATTTTCAGTCATATTGGCAAAAACCGGCTCTCCTTTTTTCTCCTTCTCCTCAATATAAGTCAACGGAGAAGTAGCTCCTGTTACAGAACGATATAATATTGAAAAGGTCTTCTCAAATTGTTGTCCTGTTACATCAAAGGTAGACATCTGACGAGGATACCAGTAAAGTGCTTCCTGTTCATAAGCCCCTTGCGGATTAACCGTAGACAAATCTGCTACCAATTCCTGATAATAAGGGATAATACCGATAGGTGCCTGCCAGTTAGGATTCTGAAAAAGAGTATTATAAGGATCAGCAACAGAATATTCTAAATCATCAACCGATAACCAAGGATTAGATTCCGGACGATCCAGTTCAAAAAATTTATCCATATCACAGGAAGCAAGAAGTGCAATACCGGATAAGGCTATCATTATATTTTTTATCGCTTTCATACTATCAAATATTTAATTAAAATTTAAAGTTAATACCTGCGGAGAATATACGGGTCTGCGGCATTTCACTACCGGAGAATACAGCTCCCTGCGCATTGGCACCTGTTTGATTCTTTACTCTTACTTCAGGATCATAGCCATTAAATGAAGTAATGGTGAAAAGGTTGACAGCTGAGACATACACTCTTAAAGCATCAATATTTATTTTCGAGCAGATTCTTTGTGGAAGTGTATATCCTAAAGTCAAATTACGCAAACGTAAATAAGCACTTTTCTCCAGATACTTGGTGTGACCGGCATCATGTTTTATATAAGTTACATTTTGCTTGTCATTTCCATTGTCATCATAATTATATTTATCTTGCCAACGAAGTTGCGGATACTCTGCAATATCTCCCGGTTTCTTCCATGAGTTCTCATAAATATCAGCAGTCACATTATTACGTCCATCTCCTACAAATGATTTTGTATATCTGTGATAATTAAAGGTATAACTACCTAATGAGAGATAGAACATAAATGATAAATCGAATGCCTTATATTTAAAGTTATTTGTCCAGCCCATATAAACTTTCGGAAGAGCCGTTTTACCTTCTTGAATTATACGATGTTTATTTACGTTTGATTGAGTAGCGGGAATCAATCTTCCGGTTTTCACTGTCTCACCAGTCTTATTGTAACGGTCAAGATCTATTTCATAAATCATGCCGATACCTTTCTCCGGATCAACTCCTGCCCATTCAGCCATAAAATAAGTACCTAAAGCCAGATCTTTCTTCGTGATCGCTCCCGGACGTGTATTGATGATACCGGTTCCTTTTGCATCAACACTTGCATCAAGTGCTGTCACTTTATTCATATTTGTCGTCAAGTTATAGTTCATGTTCCATTCAAAGTCTTTCTTGACCAAAGTAACATTAATATCAAATTCAAATCCCTGGTTATACATCGAACCAACATTGGCCCACATAGAATTATTGTCAGCATTACCGCCGCTATTGGTGATACCGGCGGATGCGGGTAATTGCACACGCATCAACATGTCACTTGTCGTACGACGGTAATAGGCAATAGAACCATTCACTTTATTATCGAACAGCGCATAATCAAGTCCCAAGTCAATACTTTTGTTTTTCTCCCATTTAGCAGCTTTATTAGCAATATTCCATAAGAACATATTCTGCATATTATTGTAATATTGCTTGCTCTTTATACTATACGAATTCTTCGTCACTTCCGAGGGAATGTTCTGATTACCTGTCTCTCCATAACTACCACGTAACTTCAACAATGAAATAAAACCGGCATTACGCATAAAAGCCTCATCAGAAATAATCCAACCACCTGAAACTGAATAGAAGTCTCCAAAACGGTTTTCTTTCACAAACTTAGATGATCCTTCGCGTACAAAAGATGCTCCAAGTAAATAACGTTGTTTGAACTTATAGTCGATACGGTTAAAGAAACTGAATGTGTAACTCTCACCACCTATATAAGCACTGTTATTCCCCAGCATTGTGCCAATGATCTTGGGTTCCTGAAACTCACCACTCAAGTTCTTACCGGCAACAACAGCATTATCCGTATAACTCCTATTTGCTTCAATACCCGTTACAATATCCAAACCATGTTCTGTCCATTCACGGTTATATTTGGCAAAAGCATGATATTGTTGGGACTTAGTCGTTTTCTTGCTTTTATTACCTTGGTTACCATCTACATTGCCAGTATTCGTAATCAAGCCGGACAACCAATAATCACTTTGCGCCAATCCATACCCATAACTTGCATCTGCACGAACTGAGAGCCCTTTTATCCACTTCAGGTTAACATCCATATATAATGTTGTGCGGAAACTAAAATTCTCACCTGTACTCAACTGATAATCGTTGTCAAGAGTAGCTGTCGGATGCCCATCCGCCATTTGTGGATTCCAATACCCTGTAGGGTCTTCCAAATCATACACTTTGCGCCACGGAAACTTATCAGAAACTATCGCCCATTTATTCGTCGATTTTTTACGGTCGAACTTCAGAAAAGACTGAGTTCCCAAAGTCACAATTCCTTTCTTAAATTCACTATTCAAACGTGCGCTGGCCGCATTCATGCTTAGCCCTTTCAAACTGGACTCGTCAGAACGGTAATTAACAGACGCGTAAGTCGTTGAGTTCTCCCCCCCTTGATTCAAGGCCACGTTTATATCATGGAAATGTCCCATACGAGTCACCAAATCAACCCAATCCATATCCGTATTCATAGCTTCCTCACGAGTTATCGGAGAAGTCCAATTGGAATAATACGGTTCGATAATATCTTTCTGCGGGTCAAGCGGATTTAATCCCACATTAGCACGAGCCTCATCCATTATATCAAAGTATGTCTTCGTACTGGCCAGTCCTAAATCTGAATTAGTGATAGGAGTAATACCGCCTTCATAATGAACGTCGAATTTAAGTCCTCCTTTTTTTCCCTTCTTCGTTGTAACAATGATCACACCATTCGCACCGCGGGAACCATAAATTGCGGTTGCAGCAGCATCTTTCAATACTTCTATTGATTCAATATCATTGGAGTTCACCATCGTAGAACCTCCACCTACAATACCGTCAACCACCCAAAGCGGATCACTCCCTGATGCAATAGAACCGATACCGCGAATCTTTATCTGTGGAGTACTACCCGGCATACCGTCATTCACAACTTGTACACCGGAAGCCAGCCCCTGCAAAGAATTCTCAAAACGACCACCTTGCATCAGCGAAATTTCATCACTTTTAATTTTAGAAACAGACCCTATCATGTCACGGCGTTTCTTAGTTCCATAGGCAATCACCACCACATCATCAATCACCACAGAGTTTTCTGTCAATGTGACATCGATAACCCGACGTTTTCCCGGAACAATTTCCTGATTATCAAACCCCATATAACTAAATCGAAGAGGAGAAGAGTCTTTCTGAACAACAATACTATACCGACCATTCATATCAGTAACAGTACCATTCGTTGTACCTTGTTCTAAGACCGAAACGCCTACAAGAGGCTCTCCTTTGGGATCAACGACCTTACCAGTAATTGTTGCATTCTGTCCCCAAACAGACAATGTCGGTAAAATAAGTCCAATCATCAGCACCAACAGGAACCGAGATCGTAATCCAATGCGTGTAAATGAATTCATAATAATTAAAAATTTAATAAAGGTTACTTAGTGTTGTTTAACTACGGATGCAAAATTAGGCATTAGACAGCACGGCAATTAATACTCATGCTTCAAAATATATGAGAATAGCATCTTCATAACAACACTGGTTACATTTATATAACACATGTTACATGATACGCAAATTCGAATGATTTATGTCAGTCTCAACCGTCATGTTTTTCATATTTTCTGCAATGATATAAAATACTTCGAATAACTCATGAAACAAATCTCATATATTTTGAAATGCCATTATTAAAAAGATTAGCTAAATCACGGTACTTTTGCACTTGTTCTATTTTCAACAATCAATATAATACAATGAAACATTTACTGATCTTATTATTAGCCTGTACGTTTTCCTTTCCCAGCCGGGGGCAAAGTATTATCCAACTTTCCCCACTCCAAGGAGAGAGGGGCATACAAGCAGCCATCGAAAAAGCATCTATGAACGGAAACTCCATTTTACTTCATGACGGAGACTATATCCTTCATAAAAGCATAGATATAAAAAACTGTAAGAAAGGGATAATAATAAAAGGTAAAAATCCGGGAAAGGTACAGTTGCGATGTGATAAACCCTTGAAAGGAAAACTGAGACCTGTCAAAGATACTCAAACCAAAAATAGAGTTCACCCGAATGCTCAAGGTAATATTATGGAGATAGACTTATCGGAAATAGGTATCAATGTTCCGTTTTTTCCCGATTTAATGAAAGAGCGGAAGAACTTTCCACAACTCATTTACAACAATGAGCTACTCCCTCTTTCGCGTTACCCCAACAAAGGTTATCTATATATGAAAAGGGTATTGGACAATTTCGGAACAAACGAACAGGGAGGTACTTTTGAATATAGTGATCCGGAACACGGCAAATGGGTGAATGCCGTCAAAAACGGTCTATGGTTTACAGGATACTGGCGTATCCCCTGGCAGGCCTGGACTGTACGTATAAAGGAAATAGACCCGAACAAACAAACTGTCACTCACAGCGTAGGGATAGAAACAAAGGCAGGAAAAGATGTAGGCATATTTGGCGGCATCGGTTCCAAATATCATCGTCCGTACGGTTCGGGAAAAGAAGAATATTATGTAGAGAACCTTCTCGAAGAAATAGATCAGCCGGGAGAATGGTGCATTGATTTTACAACTCAAAAATTATATCTTTTCCCTCCCGAACATTTCGATGAAAACTTATTGAGTATTGTATCAGACACTACCCCATTGATTAACATTATAAATTCAAATCATATAAAAATAGAAAATATCTCCTTCAAAAATCATTTAGGCGATGGCGTTATCATAAAAAATGCCACAGAATGTCTGATTGCCGGATGTAACTTCAAAAATATATTAGGAGACGCATTAATCATTCAGGGAGGAAAACAAAATAGAATACAAAGCAACAACTTTGAATATATCGGTCGCACCTGTATTGAGGTATCAGGAGGTGACCGAAAAAATCTGATTGCTTGCAAACACTTAATAGAGAACAATTATTTTACCCGTTTTGGTGAAATACAGCGCAGTTATGCTCCTGCTGTAAAACTGGGAGTCTTTACTACAGGAATCGGCATAAAAGAAGGCAATGCAGTGGGAATTAGCGTCCGGCACAATATGGTACACAACGCTCCCCATGCAGCCTTTATCTATGGAGGAAACAACAATATCCTAGAATATAATGAAGTGTTCGACATAGCTCAGGTCACAGGTGATGTCGGAGCCTTTTATGGTCGTTGGGACTGGACTTCACGAGGCAACGTCTTACGCCACAATTTTATTCATCATTCACCACGAGCTAATGCATTGTATGCAGATGATGGACATGCGGGGGACTCAATTTATAAAAACATAGTCCATCAAGTCGTTTCCGGTACCATTATAGGTGGAGGCCACTGCAATCACGTTCACGATAATCTATATTTTGATTGTAGTGCAGCAGGCATAAGTATTGATGCCCGTGGAAAAAAACGAAATTATAATGCACAAAATCCTGAATTCACCCATTTGTTCGATGTTTTCCGTATTAACAAAGGCAACTGGGACAACATCTACCCAGGCATAAGCACATTTTTACAGACCGACCATCTGGAATTACCCATTAATAACAGCATAGCAGATAACACATTTATCAACTGCCGTTGCGGATTACGAAAAGAAGGGAAAGATGAAGATTTTCAATATTCATACTTCGGCAGTAATACAGACTTGGTTATTCCCAACTTAAATTTCCGAGAAATATCTATTCTAAAAAGTCTGAAAAATATTCCGGGAGTTAGCTCTATAACAGAATACCAATTAGAGAAATGCGGACTATATATAGATAAATATCGCACTTCCTTACCGGATAGAGTACAATTAATCAATTCTATAAAACAACAACAAAAGGGTTTTGATTCTATCGAAGATCAACAAGTTACTAATAACAATCAATAATATTATCATGAGAAAACACCTATTTCCAGTCCTTTTGCTAGCGAACACACTGTGGAGTTGCCTGTTTGCTCAAACTCCTATTGTTATGGATATGGTTCATCATAATCCGGGTGAACCTTTTACAAACACATGGTTCAATGAACCTGGGAATTTAGTGCAATATGGTTTTAACGCGCAAGTAGTTAATGAATTTCAATCTGTACATACAGCCATAACATATAGCAGTTTAGACCCGAGAATATGTCCTGCCGGTTCTAAAGAGTGTCTATGGATCGATTCTGTTGCCACCCGCATAGAAAACAAGATTGAAGCTATCCATAAAGCCGGATTGGAAGCATATTACTTTACTGATATCATCGTACTTCCCAAACGCCTGGTGGAAATTTATAAAAATGAAATTTGTGACGCGACAGGACGAATTGACTTCACTCGCCCCAAAACACAAGAGATACACCGAATCATGCTTCAAGAAATATTTAAACGTTTCCCGAAACTTGACGGTCTGGTTATTCGCGTAGGAGAAACTTACTTGCAAAATACTCCTTACCACACTGGCAATGGTCCCATACCCAGAAACGAAAAATCATGGGAACATAATTCTACATATAAAACCGATGGAGGAGAAAAAATACACAGTAACCTAATAAATCTGCTGAGAGAAGAAGTGTGCATACGCCAAAATAAAAAAATCTTCTACCGTACATGGGATTTCGGCTACTTCCATATCAATCCCCAATATTACCTTTCCGTAACAAACAACGTTGAACCTCACCCCAATCTATATCTATGCATAAAACACGTACAGGGGGATTATCACCGAACGTATAAATTCAACCCTACATTAGGAATAGGTAAGCACAAACAAATTGTAGAAATTGAATGTCAACGCGAATATGAAGGCAAAGGAGCATACCCGAACTATATTGCAGACGGTGTACTTAATGGATTTGAAGAATTAAAATCAGACTCCCAGCCTTACTGTTTGAACCAGTTAAAATCAAATCCCAATTTTGCTGGTATTTGGACATGGTCAAGAGGAGGAGGCTGGAGAGGTCCCTATATCAAAAATGAATTATGGTGCGACATAAACGTTGCAATATTGGCCAATTGGGCAAACCAGATGTCGTTACCGGAAAAGGAATTATTTAAGAAATATGCCATGGTCAACGGATTCAAAGGAAAAGACATCGAACGTTTTCATCGTCTTTCTCTTTTGTCTGCTGACGCGATTGTCAGAGGAAGAGCTTCTTTAATTCTCCCCATCAATGTATGGTGGACGAGAGATCAATTCATCGGAGGAGAGAAAGAATTGAGACAGAATCTCAAAACTATTATAGAACAAGGACTAACTCATAAAATCATACTAGAAAAAGCCAAAAGTGTTGCTATCTGGAAAGAGATTGTAGCATTAGCCGACAAAATACAAACAGGCAATCCGGAACTAAAGCGTTACTTACAAACTTCCGCCAAATACGGATTACTTTTATATTCAATCTATGAACAGGGTTGGATTATCATGCTCAAAGGCTACGAAGGAGATATAAACGGCCAATATGACACAAAAAGTATTCGTAAAGCCATCGATAATTATGACCGGTTATGGAAAGAATACAAACTATTCGGAGAGACTCATCCGGATTGTGCCACACTTTATGAGCCTTATAGTTTTGACTTTAACAAACCTCCATTGTATCACGATTTAAAACAAGGACTAAATCCTACTGTAGATAAATACAGAATTATAGATAAACCATAAAAAAACAAGAAAATATGAAGAAGACATTTCTAACCGTGCTGTTATTCTATATTTTCACAGGAATAGTAGCAGCACAAAACCTGTCAAAAACAACAGAATACAATATCTTATTGACAGGAGCCTCATTCGCTTCTCCGCAAAACGGTTGGTTCGAAATAGGTTGTCGCAAACTGAATGCCGAAGCCATTAACCGATCCATAGGCGGAGAAGCCATAGCCAATACAGCTAACCGAATGGTCAATGGCACCCTCTACTCCAAAGAAGAGCTGGAAGAAATTGATGCATTAGTCATTATGCAAGTACATAATAAAGATGTTTATGAAGAACTTCAACTGAAAGATAAATACACGGATTATGAAGTACCATTTGATCGCAGCAATTACGCGGCAGCCTATGATTATGTCATCAAACGTTACCTCACGGAATGCTATGAATTACGTAATGATACTACATCCAAATACTATAATACTCCTTATGGTAAACCTGCAATTATTGTATTATGTACACACTGGCATGATTGTCGCACCGTTTATAATGAAAGTATCAGAAAGCTCGCCGCTAAATGGGGAGTTCCTTTAATTGAATTTGATAAATATATCGGATTCTCAAAAAATGTATTACATCCTGTCACTGGAAAACCTTTCAGCCAATTATATTCCACGGATATTCAGGTTACAGAAGGCATAGCTTATGGACATCATCCCATACGGGGCGAACAATCATATATGCAGCAACGAATGGCAGCTATTTTTGTAGATTTGATGACCAAAATTTTACCTATAAAGTACTAAGTATGAAAAGAACTATTATATATACCCTCTTTCTCCTATCTTTCGTTTGTCAACAGACGAATGCGACACATATTGTTCAAAATCAATATAATTCCTCATTAAACCAATCGGAACGTATGTCTTGGTGGACACATGACAGGTTTGGTCTGTTTATCCACTGGGGACTTTACGCTATGCCTGCTCGCCACGAATGGGTAAAAAGCAGAGAAAAAATGTCCGATGAACATTACAACCGCTACAAAAACTTATTTAATCCCGATTTGTATAATCCGGAAGAATGGGCGTATATGGCAAAAGTAGCCGGAGTTAAATATATGGTTTTCACGACTAAGCATCATGATGGTTTTTGTATGTGGGACAGTAAATATACGGACTATAAAATAACCAATACACCTTATAAAAAGGATATCCTAAAGCCGTTAGTTAATGCTTTTCGTAACGAAGGCATACGTATAGGATTTTATTATTCGTTATTGGATTGGCATCATCCCGATTTCACCATTGACCGTAACCACCCCAAAATGCCACAAAACCCCGAACTCTTGAAAGAATTAAACAAGAACCGTAATATGGCAAAATACAGGGAATATATGAAAAACCAATTAACCGAATTGCTCACTGAATTTGGACAAATTGATGAACTTTTCATGGATTATACGTATGCTGAAGGAGAAAATGGAAAGAATAGTAAAGACTGGGATGCAGAAGGTATTGTTAAATTAGCACGAAAATTGCAACCACAGATTATTATAAACAACCGCCTTGGACTAACAGAGAATAACCAAGGCTGGGATTACATCACTCCAGAACAATTCATGCCACAACAGTGGCCCACAGTAAACAGCCAACGAGTTCCTTGGGAAACCTGTCAAACATTCTCCGGTTCATGGGGTTACCATCGTGATGAATACAGTTGGAAAAGTGTACATCAACTAATTGTTATGTTAGCCGAAACTGTCAGTAAAGGTGGAAATCTATTACTAAACGTTGGTCCAACAGCAAGAGGTGTTTTTGACGAACGTGCTATAGAACGTTTAAACGGCCTGGCACATTGGATGCGTTTTCATAGTAGCGCCATTTATGGATGTACCGCCGCACCAACTGAATATGCTTGTCCCAACAATTGTATTCTCACATATAACCCCAATACTAACCGACTGTATATACACGTGTTAGAATGGCCATTCAAATCCTTATATCTAAAACAATATAAAGGAAAAATCAAATATGCTCAATTATTGAATGACAATTCAGAACTAAAATTTCGGACTGAAACCAAAAAAGGAAGCCATATGACCGAAAACACAGGAGCTGACGATGTTATCATCACTTTACCTGTAGAACGCCCAAATGTCGAGTTACCGGTTATAGAACTTATATTGGAGTAATCAATAGCACTGGAAAATTAATTATTACTGCATCAAGCAAACATATGCATACTTTTTTATTTTTAATGATGCATCTATTTATAGACGAATTCGGCATGCGCCATTTATCAAATACATGATTATTGATTATGGCAACAAGCTAGTCAAGATATACAAGGACGCAAAGTATAAAGAGTATGATGGCGGTTTATCCATTCAGCATTATGCAATAACCTGATAAATGAAATCACACGAAAGACAGCTATATTGGACAACCATCTATCGAAAAATCAGTCTATCTTTGTGATATTGATAATTAAAAGTAAATATAGATGCCATGAAAGAGACTTTGCAGATTCCCACTCCCGAAATGCTGGAAAACCTGATAGGTAAAGAACTTTATAATGTATGGACTTCGCTTTGCCAACTCATTGAACAGAAGTACAATATGGAACAATTGCAGAATCATGGCGGAAAAGCCTGGAAGTACGAATATAAATATCGCAGAGGTGGGAAAACGCTTTGCGCCCTATATGCCAGAGAGCAGACTTTCGGTTTCATGGTCATTTTAGGCAAAGACGAACGTGCCAGGTTTGAATCACAACGAGAAGTTTTCTCCAACGAGACACTGAAGGTATATGATGAGACGACTACTTTTCATGATGGGAAGTGGCTTATGTTCGAACTAAAAGATACCAGTTTATTCAGTGATATGGAACAGCTTCTGTCTATCAAACGAAAACCAAACCGATAAATGATTGAATCAGAAATAAACAAGAAGTATTGTCAAAGTTGCGGGATGCCTTTACGATTTGATGTAGAGAAATACCTGGGTACCAACTCCGATGGTTCGCAAAGTGATGAATACTGCTATTATTGCCTGAAAGACGGAAAGTATATTGTCGATATTCCGATGTCGGAAATGATTAATATTTGGATAAAATACACTGACAAGTACAATGAGTATGCAGACACCATGTACTCACCGGAAGAATTGAGAACTATACTTAACGGACGATTACCCAAACTGAAGCGATGGAAACAGAAATTGGAAACCAGCAACATTCATCATCAAAAGATTCAGAATATTATTGTTCATATCAATAATCATTTATTCGATTCTTTGGATACGGACAGGCTTAGTGACATGAGCGGACTTTCCAAATATCACTTCAGAAGGGTATTTCAGGCTGTTACCGGAGAGAATATAGGAATCTATATACAGCGGTTGCGCCTTGAACATATAGCACATCTGTTGGTATCTACCGATTTTACACTCAATCAGATATTGGAGCAGACAAGTTATCAGACCAAGTTTAGTCTAGCAAAAGCCTTCAAGAAGCATTTCGGAATACCGGCATCTCAATATAGAGAAAAATATAAGCCGATGTATGACGAACAGCACACGTCTCTCACTCCTGAAATTTGGTCAATTCAGCCAATGGAGATATTCTATATTGAAGTCGGTGAGAAGTATAAGGACGAGCTGCGATATAAACTTATATGGAACAGGCTTATAAATTATGCCAAGCGGTATAATGAAGGTAAGTCCGATTACAAATTCGTAAGCGTCAGTATGGACGACCCGTCCATCACACCTGAGGAAAAATGCCGCTTCTATCTCGGAGTAACGATAGATAATAAGAAAGTAGATAACTCTCAACCGGGAGTGATGGAAATTCCCGGTGGTCGCTATGCGATATTCAGGCATACAGGAGATTATTCTTTATTACACAGATTCTACCGGAGAATTTATGAAGAATGGTTTCCGAAAAGTAAGTATCGTCCTCAAAGTACCTTTAGTTTTGAGATGTATATGAATCATCCTGCTTCCACTCCTGAAACGGAACTGGTTACCGATATTTATATTCCGGTAGTAAAGAAATAATAGATTACCAACACTTTAAGAAACAATGTATTATGGGAAAGATTTCAGAAATTATGCTGTTGAAACAACCACAGCAACCTGCCTTGGCTGTTGAAGTACAAACTGATATGAGCGGAATGTCGAAAGCTATCGGAGAGAACTTTGTAAATATAGACTCTTTATTCAAAAAACAAGGAGAAGTTACAACAGATATCCCTTACGTTGAATATCCTGACTTTGAAAGTTTGACTGAACAGAATATCAGAATGATTATCGGTCTTAAATCACCCAAAGAATTACAAGGTAAAGAGGATATACAATCTATAATAATACCGGAAAGAAAAATAGTTTCCTGTCTGCATAGAGGAACTTACGCTGAACTGGCTACCCTGTACAATGAAATGATGGAATGGATAAAGTCCAATGGATACAAGGCTTCGGGGACATCTATAGAGTATTATTATACCGGTCCTGATGTACCCGAAGAGGAACAAGTGACAAGAGTAGAAATGCCACTATTGTAAATGTTCCCTTAATCCTTCCTTCAACAATGAAGCGGAGACTATTTCTTCATAATCTCCGCTTTCATTTCCTTCAACATTTTCTCTATTGCATATCTATTCAGATACTTTCCCAAAGAAGTTTATTCTCCCGGCAGTAGAACGTCAATTTACCACCATCTTTCAGCCAGGAAAGATAGGAACGGACTGTACTTCCCACTAATACATATTGCTCGATAGTCATCGTCAGATTATATTTCTCAAAAACCTTTTGAAGAATACTATCACCGTCCAACGGCTTTTTACAAATTTCCAGCAATCCGTCAGCTATTTCGTACACTTTAGCCCGGTTGAGGGCAACAAGTCCCCTAATATCTGAAGTAACTTCCGCATGCGCCGGAACAAACACATCCGCTTGCATATTCTCCACCTTATCCAATGTTTCGAGATATCGGGCAACATCATAAATAAACGAAACCTGATACTTCTCCAATGTAGCTTGGCTACTAATGCAATCAGCTAGAAAAACCGTATTGTCGGGAGTACGTAACCCTATCATATCAAAAAAATGTCCCGGAAGAGGCATAACTTCCAGTTCTTCAGGAAATTCATTATCCGTTAGTTCCACCGCCCTACTTTCTTTAGCAAGCAAGAACTTACTTCTTAACTCTTTACATGGATAACCGCCATATAGGAAAGAAGGCTCCAAGACAGGATAATTAGTAAATGCAGTTTCAATGCCGTTCGTAAAAATCGGACAACCCGTCTGTTGTTGCAGATAGTGATTGCCGCCAATATGGTCAGCATTAGAGTGCGTGTTAATGATAGCTTTGATTTCCCAGTTATTTTGAGCTGCAAGCTTCAAAACTTTCTTACCTGCTTCTTTATCATTGCCGCTATCTATCAAGTATATATCTTTATCATTTTGCTTATATACTCCTATTTTCGCAGGACAATTTATATAATAGCTCTGCTTTCCGATTTGCTCCAGTTCGTACATAAATAAACAGGTATAAATGTTTAACCTACATTTTTTATTTCACTCCATAATACTACTTTGCAACTTGAAAGAGTAAAGTACTTTTATCAGCATCCATCCATTCCGACATCAAGCAATAGTATGCCGGATATTCTGCCGGAGTTATTAATTGCTTTTTCAGTTTTAAGGTACGGACAATTTCTATTTCATCTGTCGTTTTTTTCACTGTAACTTCTATGCTACCGACAGGATTCTCAATCTTTTTATCAGTCGGCAACACTATCGGCTTCATCCCGTCAGTTACTTTCACAATACAAGTATAAGTTTCATCGGGCAAGTATCGCAATAGCAGATTAACCGGACGAGTTGTATTCATAGCTGTTGAACGTCCTTCATAAGCAGTCCAGCCGTTCCGCGCCTGTGGCAGTTCGAATCTCCGGTAACCTGCTTCCAAAGCTTTTCCGGCTTTTGCAGTCACTCTCAATGTATCAGTTTGCGAAATAACATGGGAAACCGTTTCTAAGACTACCGGTTGGGCATCCATGTTGACAACAGAAACAAAATCCTGTATATCAGCAACTGCATTATCAGTAACAAACAGTTTGTTGACAGCGGCAAGTCCTGCTGCATCCTTATTCACTGTTTTAGGAAAAACAGCCTGAATTTCAGCCTGAATACCACTTGCTTGCTGCAAAGCAGCCAACAAAGCCGCTTTTTCCGCTTCCGTCCCATAAGCTGAACAAATCACTTCGGCAGCCGGACGCAAACGGTATCCGGTTTGCGACAATGACAAACGGCAGTTTCCTAATCCTTGTACGTAAGCAGTGAGTTGTTTCGTTTTTTGCTCCGGGCTTTGTGCGTTGGCAGTCAGTTTCTTTGCCAATTCCGAAACTTCCTTTCCGTTACTCTCGACTTGCTGTTTAATCACTTTCAAGGCATCGGCTCTTGAAACATAAGTAGAAGCCACAATAGCCTGCACATTACCTGCCGGCAAAGAAACGTCAAGCATATAAGGACGTGGTTGCACATTCTTCAATGTCCAGGTCACTGTTTTTACACCACCCGCAGTTTTCACTGCCGGAGCAGCCTTTCCATTCAATAATTCATAATGCAAAGGCTTGTTTTCGGGCACTGATAATGAAAGCACATATTCTTTGATTGGAGAAAGTTCTTCCACCTGCTCGCACACGTCCAGTTCGGGTAAATAGCCCGGACGGGTAATAACAGAGTAATCCAGATAAATAGTAGCTCCCAACTCCAATCCGGTATGGACTACGACCATTTCTTTCAAACCATTATATGCCGGAGCATCGGCTGCCGCAGAAGGAAGTACTTCCACAAACGCATTTTCGGGTGTCTTTACAATATTGCCGTCTTTCTGACGGGTGTAGGATTCGTGAATCTTCAATTCCTGAAACTCCGGATTATAAACAATAAAACTTTCGCCATACAGGCGATTCATTGCTGCATGGGTAAATAGTGTCAGTTCCTTTTGTACACGCATCTCCTGGCTACCATCAGTATGCAAGGTGTAAGTTTTGTGCAATTTCCCGAATTCGGCTTCGGATGCCGCTTTCACCGGAGCTACTATAAGCAGCAGTACTACCAGTGTAGTTATATAATAATATATCTTTTTCATTCTGCTCTACTTTTTAATCACTAAATATTCGCCATATGCCTTGTGGGCATTCACTGCATTACGGAAACTATCCCAGTCGGAAGCCTCATAGACACGTTTCTTCAAAGCTAGTTTGTTGTGAAGCAACACTTTGTTTCCTTGCTGCGCCAATGAACCTTCAAAATCAGCTCCTGTGCCTTGCATGGTTTCATTCTTGTTGGCATTCGCCAGTTTGTATCCTGCCGGAAGCTGAATCGTTTCATCCAGTTCGACCAGACGCGAGCATCCATCTTTAAAACCATACTTACGCTCTTTCAGCGAAGTGTCGATACGCAAGTAAGAACGCACCTGATTATAAAGGTTATTCATCACCAACGGACGGAAGAACATCTCCTTCTCTCCTTTTAATGCATAGTCAAGTATTTCATAACGGAAGGTGATTTTAATAGGTGCTGCCTGATAGTCTTTGGGATTCTTGCCATAGTCTACACTCAACAATTTGGCTTTTGGAGATATAGCCAGGAGCTGGCTTTCCATTGTATTTCTCCATTCGCTCTGAAATCCGGTAGTAAAGATGCGGCGGATATTGCTGTCACTCTGCCCCTCGGCGGTAAGAGTGAAAGTGCCGCGCAGGGTACCGTCTGCATCCAGGCGGTTATCGGCTTTGATACGCACATAATGATTTTCGGGAGCTGAAACCGGAGTGATGCACAAATCAGAACCTTCGGGCACACCCGGCAGATAGTTCTGCTGCTGTTCGGCACTGCTCCATAGTTCGCGACAGAAAGGAACCCAGGTAGGGTCGAGTGGCATATACGTTCCGTTACTTAGTTTCACTACTGCCACACAGTGATTAAAATGGTCGGCAGGAATACTCTCCACACGGCTGCCCGCCATTGTCATAGCCGGATAGGCTTCGAAACCTGCCATGCGCAGGAAAGAAATCAGTGTGCCTGCTATATCTTTACAGACCCCGCAACGGTCGGTATAATTCATTTTAGTATTGTGAAGTGTGAACCCCTCTCCTTTTCCCATGGATATGCCGGAATAACGGATATTATCTGCTACCCAATGGGTCAGTACGGCAATCTTTTCCATTTCGGTTTTCTTGCCTTTTATCAGTTCGTCCACTTTTTTCTGTGCTTCGGGCAGTGGGGCAAAACTATCATAATCTTCATTCACTTTATTGAACCACAAGGACTTGTCTTTCCATTGGGGAGTAGAAGACATCATCAGTTTGGGAGCCGCATCAAAAAGGTCTACCATATTCGGTTCTCTGACGAAAGGCATCACGTTATCCATTGTAAAAGTGTACACCTTGCTATTGTCTTCATAACGCATGGATGAAGCACATTCGCCCTGATAGAACTGGAATTGCAATTCTTTTTCCATGGGGACAGCCACTTTATAAACTTTACGCACGGTGGGGACATTGCTCCAAAAAGGAACAATATCATAGAATTGTCCGCGCATAGGCGGGATAAAACGTGAATCGTCTTCATCACCGGCTTCAAGCAACGCATAAGTAAAACCCTTCTTGGCTATCTCATAATCCACGATATCACCGGGGTGTAAAGCAGCGATTTCGAGCATAATCTGTCTTGCTCCCCAATAAATAGCCCGGGCAGGAGCGGCATAATCACAGGTTTTCTTTACATCAAGTTCATCCACCTGCCCATTGGCACGGTAAACGGTTACACGTTTGAATTCGGCATAAGCGGTCAGAGGGTCATAATCGTATTTAATTACCCGGTTAGCTACTGCCCCTTTCGGAGTTTGCACTTTAATCACTTTGCACACAGCAAACGAGCCTTGTCCGGTAGGTTGGACAGATACCAGCGTGCTATCCAGTAATGTCACGTAATCGGATGTTTCATAAGTCTTTCCCTTCGCAGTATTTTCATAAGGTTTCCAGCTTTGAGCGAATGCCGTAGCCGAAGTAAGAAGGAAACAAGCTAATGTAACTGATAGTTGTTTTCTCATGTTTTTTACTTACATTTTATTTATAAGAACAAATGTAAGCAAAATCTTTGAGTATGCGAAGTTTATCTCCTATATTACTTGTTTCGTCATGAGTAATCAGGGCGTTCGTCGAATAATTCTATACCAGAGATTATTTAGACTTACCTTTGCGGTCAGAACAAAAATAAAATAGTAACTATGGAAGAGCAAATACTAATTTTCCGCACTTCAGTAAAAAATGTGCGGGATATAAAACATATCTCAGCGCTTTTCACCCTGTGTCCGCAAATCTACAAATGGAATGTAGACCTTGAGAACTGGGAGAAAATATTAAGAATAGAATGTCAGGGAATTACCCCGACTGAAATATCAAAAGCATTACGCGCAATCAACATTTATGCACAGGAGTTGGAGTGAAGCAAAAAGCAATTCTACGATTGAAGAAATCACTATACTTGACATATCTATAAAAGGATAGCTATAAATAATAATGCCTGCAAATGGATTGGGAATATTTCGTCCAGTCAAAATACCGAAAGTATTCAGCATAAATGTGCTATTTTTAAGATTACGAGGAGAAACAATTGCTCTAAAAGAAGCAAGTTAGGGTAAAAGCTGCATAAATAAGTGCAATATTATGCATAAACACAGACTAATATCGCATAATTCCGCATATAATATGCAATTTCTTCAGCTACTTAATCTTCATTCCCCCTAAACCAACGAGGCGTTCCTCGGTGTGCATCGATAAGTTCCTCACCGAGGAACCTATCCTTCCTCGGTGAGGAAGATACAGAAAGGGGATTTCGATGTTCGAAACTACCATTTTTCTCTATTTCATCGTAGAACCGAAGAAGATATAATATAACCGAATGATTAGTTATTCATTATAAAAGCACTCAATATGACAAGCAAAGCAGGTATATCATTACAACTTCATCATCATATCGTTTAAATCCCCACCAAAAGAGAAAAAGAAATTAGTAAATGCCGGAGTTTTTCTATTCTTTTCCATCAGTCATTGGTTATATTGATTTTCTGACAGTTTAAATATTCCATTTTTAAGAAAGGTCGTTTTCTCTGTAAATGACAGTTCTCTCGAATCTTATCCGGTATTAACTCGTATGTAGAGTATTCCCTCGGATTTTTCCCAGAATCTTGGGGAACTGCCAAAAGAATAACAGAGTACAACATATTGCTGCTGTCGCGTCGGATATGGCCTCAGCCGCATATACCCCTGTCACTCCCATGAAATGCGGCAATATCAATGCTAGTGGAATCAATAGAATTGCCTTACGCAACAAAGCAATAAAAATAGAAATCCGAGCTTGTCCCAATGCTACAAACATATTCTGGCAGGCACGCTGTAATCCGAAAATAGTCATGCCGCCCAAGAACACAGGCATCGTCCAACGAACAGTCTCAATCAACCTTTCATCACTTGTAAAAGCGGAAGCTACCGTTGAAGGGAACAAAATCATGAAAAGCATTAATATCAGGTTGAAAGAGAACATAGTTATCATTACAATACGGAAACAGTCTTTGACTCGCTGCTTGTCACCATGTCCATAGTTATAGCTTATTATCGGGACAAATCCTTGCGCGAATCCGGTCAACGGTACACTGGCAAACTGCATCGCACTTTGCAGAATTGTCAATGCACTAATGTAGATGTCGCCGAACTCTTTCAAACTACTATTGAGTACAAAACCAACTAAGCTCTCCGTACTAGCCATAATGAATGGAGATACTCCTAAAGCCAATATAGCAAGTATTATTTTCCTGTCCAATTTCATATAACGCTTTTCCAAAGGCAAAGAGGCACGTTTGGAAAAAAGGAAAGTCAGTACCCACACAGCACTGCAAGCCTGCGAAAGCACCGTAGCCAAAGCTGCTCCTTTCACCCCCATATCAAACCAGAAGATGAAGATAGGGTCAAGAATTATATTCAATAAGGCACCGATGAGAACCGAAAACATAGCAATGGCAGGACGCCCCTGTGCATTAATAAAGCTGTTCAACCCTGTTGATATTTCTACAAATATGGTACCCAACAGATAAATGGAAAGATAATCCACAGCATATTCCAATGTGTTTTCCGAAGCTCCCGTAAGAAGGAGAATGGGTTCCATAAATGTATATGCTATAAAAGAAGTAAGCAGAGTGAATGCTATCAAAAGGACAAAACCATTTCCCAATATTTTGCCGGCACGCAAACGGTCCCCTTGTCCGAGTGCAATGGCAGCCAATGGCGCACCGCCACCGCCTACAATTGCTGAAAAAGAAGAAATCAGGATAATGAGGGAAGTAGTTACTCCTACACCCGCCAATGCATCGGTTCCGATACCCGGAATATGTCCGATATATACACGGTCGACAATACTATATAGCAAATTGACGAACTGCGCAGCTACTGCCGGAAGTGCCATCTTAAAAACAAGCGGCAACATACGTTCTGTTCCCAGCCGTTCCTCGTATTTATTTATCATTCCAAACTTCTTTTTCTAAAATCGGGTGCAAAGTTACAAGAAAAACAGGCTTTCCGGTTGAATACAGATAAATAAAAGTTGGCTATTTTTGCATTAATTCTTCAATCTTCCCACCCATTATATAAGGTAAACATTCGGATATCTTTTCAAAACTCCAATCCCACCATTGCAGTTCCTGTAATTTGGCAATCGTATCCGTATCAAAACGCTTCCGAATCTCTTTGGCGGGCGTTCCGCCCACTATCGTATAAGGGGGAACATCTTTCGTTACTACTGCCCGTGATGCGATAACTGCTCCATTCCCGATATGTACTCCTGCCATGATAACAGCTTCATAGCCTATCCAAACGTCATTGCCAATTACTATGTCACCTTTATTGTCCCAGGCGGAAGCAACCTCTTTTTTATCTAAATTCCATTCTTCAAAGAAGATAGGAAAAGTATAGTTGGATAAAGAGTTCAACGTATGGTTTGCACTGTTGAAAAGGAACTTTGCTCCGCAGGCAATGGAACAGAATTTTCCTATTATCAACCGGTCCTTGTTGATGGGATAATGATATAAAACATTGTTCTTCTCAAAAAGAACCGGGTCATTCACAAAATCATTGTATATCGTATAATCACCTACAATAATAGCAGGATTCTTTATTACTGTATTCAGATAGATAGTCTGAAAATCATTGGTACGGGGATATATTTTCGTATTCATTGTGTGATAGCTTCTTTAATAGGGTTTCCAAAATAGAATAATGAAATAACTTGTGACTTATGTGAAGTCACAAAAAGTTGGGACAACAGACTTTTCCATTGTTCACAATCCATATGGGCGAAGCTATTTACAGAGTTGCCATTTCATTGCGTCAAAAGAATAGGATTTATATCACCTGACAAATGTACAAAATAAATTGTCAGATACTATTTTCTGATAGGACAAACAGAAGAAATCATACCGAATTTAACTCTATCATTCAGTTGCCATACTACTTTACCGTTTGAATCAATCTCTACCAATTGGGGATGTTTACCCTTACCGGCTTCACGGTCATGCCCTTGCCAGTTGCAAATATAAAGTCCGCCTTTTTTCAAGGGAAAGAGTTGAGCTACAAAAAATAGTTGTACCCCGTCTATATCATTGGCATTTACCTGACGGATAATCTTGTTCGAGGTAGCATCCAGTTGAACGAAACAATGAGCATCCCCGCAAGCTACCAAATAGTCGCCATTCTTCAGGAAAGCAGTGGAGAAAGGAGTACCGGAGAGTTTTACAGTATTCAGCAGTTTACCGTCAGATGCAATTTCGCGTACTTCAGAAGTAGCAAATAAAGGAACGAGATAATTTCCCTTTTTATTCTTATTTATTTGACGGAACTGTGCATGGGGACGTTCGATACCTGTTTCAAATTCAGTTTTCGAAAGAATTTCCCCTTTTGGATTTACTTCTAAAATGGTAGACGGATGACCGCACCAGGCTATTAACGCATTACCGTCAGGCAATATGCGTGCAGTCTGCATTTCACACCCCGCAGGGGCAGCAATGTTCCAAAGTTCCTGTCCGTCACGGGTTATCATTTTTGCTCCTTTGGAGTAGGAAAAGAGGATTTCTCCTGTTTTTGTAGCTGCTACCGAGTTACATTCCCATCCTTTTTCCAAAGGATACTCCCATACGATTTCTTTTGTTTCTTTATTTATAATGGCAATCTTGTTCCAACCGGAGCCACCCAACAACAAATGTTGGGGTGACTTGCTCTGAACAATCGGTGACAGGCACAATAGAGTAAATAATAATATGAGATTCTTCATAGTATACATCATTACGTTCGATTAATTATTCTGTTTTTGTTTTCCCATGAAAGATAGAATTCCAAGCAATGCCACCAGGAATACCGATGCTAAAAGATAGATAAATATGCCACCTACATGGTCGTTCTGACCATAAGAATGCATACCGCTCAAGAAATAATTCACTCCGAAGAATGTCATCAGCACGCTATAGAAAGCAATCACTGAAGAGAGATTGAACAGCCACAACTTGTTTCTGAACGGCATCAAATGAAGATGGGTGACAATAGCGTAAACGACCATTGTAATCAGCGCCCAAGTCTCTTTCGGGTCCCATCCCCAATAGCGTCCCCATGATTCATTTGCCCAAATAGCTCCCAGGAATGTTCCTATCGTCATCAAGGCAAGTCCAATCAGAAGAGACATTTCGTTTATGATGCTCAATTCTTTTATCCGTTGTATCAATACAGACTTTTTAAAACTCATCATCACCAAGTTGACCAATCCAAGCAGGCAACTGATACCGAAGAACCCGTACGCACCCACAATAACGGCTACATGAAACATCAGCCACGGTGATTTTAAGACTGGAACAAGCGGGTTTATCTGCGGATCCATCCAGTTCAGTCCCGACACAAACAAAATGACTCCGCCGAACAACGTAGCCAACGCAAAAGTCAGCAGACTGCGGCGTGCAAACAACAATCCGGCAAAAACCGTAGCCCAAGACACGTACACCATCGTTTCATACGAATTGCTCCATGGAGCGTATCCCGCGATATACCAACGCATACCCATTCCATATATATGGAAAAGAAAAACAGCCAGAATAGCAGTAGATAGACAACAAACCACAAAACGCATCCATCTGACATGCTTGAATAAAGATGCAAAAGCGGACACCAGCAACAAACCTCCAAGAATCAAATAGCCTTTCTTACACTGTCTAAACACATCCAGACGATTATATTGTATCTCCGCTTCCATTTTTCCGACAGTAACACCTGCTATCGTATTCTTTGCCTGTTGATAAGTGGAAATCATTTCTACTATTTCATCAGGTTTTGTCCAGTCTCCACTCTGCAGAGAAGTCTGCACCTCCTCCACATACCAAGTCAGAATACGGGAAACAAACATGGAATCTTTCCCTGAAAACGCCGACAAGTCATCACCCGGAGCATACCATGTATGTTCCGGATCATCTTCTTTCGGGAAAAGGTTGATTAACTGCCAGTTTAACAACTGATGAAAGATATTTATTTGTTCATCGAACTTTATCAGTTCCTTATCAAAACGAGTCCGCATGGCAGACATCCTGCCATATGCTTGATCCAGTTTCTCCTGCAACTTATAATTTCCGCCGGCATCAAATACATCCATATAGGCACATTGTCCGGACGGCAGATTATAATAATCTCCCAACTCCTTACCGGGAACAGCAATAAAAGGTATATACCTCCAGAGTTCCGGCATTGTCAAGACACTAAGCAAAAACTGGTCCGAGTTTAAAGAATAAAAGGTATCGGACTTATGTAACTTCCGCAAGACTTCAGACGAAAAAGTATTGACAGGAAGCACACGCCCCCTTCCGGACTGAAGAGGCAATGCCCCGAAACGGGCAGCATGCCCGCTGTTAATGACACGCTTTAAAACCGTTTCTGTCATTTGTGCCGAAGTATCAGCAGCATGAACCGGCAAAAAGGAAAATGCCAACAACACAAGAAGAAGAGACGAACAACGTAATTCCTTTAACCGGCGACTGAGTTGCATAAAACGTGAACGCTTATCTACAAAACACAGCAACAGACCGAGTAACAAAACAGCATATCCGGTATAAGTGACAGTTCGCCCTGCCACATCACGGTTGACAGAAAGTACCGTACCCTGTTCATCCTGGTCATAAGAAGCCTGAAAAAAACGGTAACCTTTCACATCCAGGACATTATTCATATACACTCGTTCCGAAATGACTTCCCCGTCCAGATGTACCAGCAACTCACTTTCATAAGCCGACGGACTGGACGAACCGGGATAACGGGTCAGAGTAAAGTTCATCAATTCCACACTGAAAGGTAGTGTATGGTAAATCACCCCATCGGCATGACGGACAGCAAAACGGTTGCTAGTCTCCCCCTCCCGCAAGTGAAGAAGCCCCTCTTCACCATAAAGATGAGAGACTAACGCTCCCAAAAGGATTAGATTGAAAGCACCATGAGTAACCAACATTCCCCACTTACGCCTTTTCAATGAATGTTGTCTGACAGCGACAGCCAGCCAGTTGACCACCAACAAAAACTGAAGAAAGAAAAACAAAGGAGAACAATACACCACCGACCTGGCAATCTCACTCCCCTGATACTTCTCAATAAAAGTAGCAGCAGCCAAACCTGCACCATATACAAGTAACAACACAATAGTGGTTGTTGGTGAGGAAACCAGTCTTTTCAGAGCAGCCTTCATTAGCACATTCAATTAATCTTCGATAATGACACGGAAACCGACATTGAATACACATTGGTAAGGATAGAATCCTTTACGTGAGTATGCAGTGGAATATTGGGGCCGTTCAATGTACGAACCGCCACGAACCACTTTATATTCGGAGACCTTCTTCGTATTTTCTTTATATGGATAAGGAACATAATCCGAACGCGTCCATTCGGCAACATTGCCATGCATACAGTATAAACCGAACGGATTAGCTTCGTATTTCTTTCCTCCTACCTGCACCAAGCTGCCATCATCCACACCGGCAGCCTTGGGAAGAAACGTATAATACTTATACCAAGACGAATTGGGCGACATCGGTTGCGGATCGACCCCACTCACCGCAAACTTGTTCGTTGTCACATCAGCCAGATTATCTTTCCTGCCAAAATCTGCATTTAAATCACCAAACCAGAAAGCCTGGTCGCTACCTCCACGACAAGCCCATTCCCATTGCGCTTCGGTTGGAAGCGTAATCGTCAGCCCGGTCTTCCGGCTCAATATCCTGCAATATTCCATCGCATCATTATAGCTTACCCGAATGACGGGTTGTTCGGGTTTATTGGCAGGATAGCCCGGCACCACATGATCTTTCCACTGCTGGTCCACATAACGGCTGTCATGTTGCGGGAATATAGCGTTATACTGCTGGTTAGTCACTTCCAATTCACCCATCCAGAATGCTTTATCTATCTTCACTTTAGTAGCAGGACAAGCATCCGGTTCACCTTGATAACTCCCCATAACAAACTCACCCGCCGGAATACGTACAAACGTCATCCGAACTCCCGGAGCGATTTCTATCACCTTACTGGTCACTTTCTCACCGGCCAACATCTCCTTTACTTTATCCGGAGTAAACGGCCATCCTTTTGCCCGCGGGCTTTTTTCTTTCACCGGTTTCATCTTCTCCGGCATCACCGGTTCTATTTCACCTTTATTTTTCAGTTGACCGGCATAATCGGCTATTTCCTTCTTCCAGTCCACTCCGGCCCCACAAGCATATTTATCGGTCAGTTGCTTACGACGTTCTATCTGGTCATATCCCTGATAAGGAAACGATGTCAGAACATTGGCATTGAAATACCCCTTGTCGGGAGCATTATAGTCAATCCAGTTATATATTTTCCTCCATTCCGCATCCGTCAGCCGCACATTATAATGTCCTTTCTTCAAAAGACGAACCAGTTCGCTGGTATTCGGGTGATATTCATAAGGGTTAAGTACGACCATATCACCTTCACCTCCCTGACGATGCACATACGGATGAAGATTGAGGTAAGATGTTCCATACCCTTTCTTATCCTTCTTGCCTCCACGCAGGTCGAATGCTTTTCCTTCACCGTTATGACAGGCGATGCAGGCACGGTCCAAAATCGGCTGTATTTCCAAATCAAAGGTAAACGAACGGGTACCGCCTTCAGGGGGAGTCAAAGCATGCGGTGCTTTTTGCGAAGCAATCACACGTTTCGGTATGACAACTTGATTCTGGTCTTCATGGCATCCTACACAAGAGACAATCTCTCCCGGTTGTCCGGTCAGCCAACTACGCATCCACTGCACAGCCACTCCGTCCTTATCCAACGGCTGGATAGAAACCGGAGTATTGGCAGGTATCTTAAAGATAACCGATCCGTCTTCCTCCACCGGAACGGTTCCCAGCATACGTTTTATATCCCACCCCGACTGGATACCATGCCAATTATGATCGGATTGTGTCTGTACATAAGCATATTCATAAGCGTGCAAACGAAGTGACTTCACTGTTCCGCGCGGAATACCCTTCAACCCTTCGCCTTCATAAATATCTTGTATAAAGACGGTCGCCTGCTTTTCCTCCAGTTTCACCCGGTCAGGAATGGCAGGAGGAGCTATCGTTTTACGAACGGCTATCGGACTGATATATCCTTCTCCTTCCATCTTATGCAGACAAGTTACATTATCAAATTTATCCACCAGATATATACCCCACAAATCATTCTTGTCCAACTTTGCCGCAACCAGAAAATAAGTATCGTTGAGCGGAGAGGGTTTAATAAACTGCGGCCATACATCGTCTACCAATCTATCTTTTACTTCCTCAACGATGGGACGGTTGCGGAAAGGTATTTCCTGCAACATACCGGCAGCTCCTTTACGCGCTTTAGCTGGGTCGAACAGGATAAGACGGCCTGAACGCGCTACCCCGTGATGTCCCGAAATTATACCGACAAAAGCGGAACTATAACCGGGCAAAGGCTGTATGTCAAATGTACTGTTGGGAAACATCGATCCACTGCCGTACAACGCTTTCTGCTCTGTACCGTCGGGATTCATGCTCATCACTATACGGGTGTAATAGTGTGTCAGATCTGTGTATTCCCAACGAGTGTACATCACACGACCATTATTCATTATCACCGGATTCCAGTTGGCATCCTGATCGAAAGTCAAGCGACGCAGTTTTTTATTCTCCGGTGTATAAAGTACCATATTCCCGACCGGGTCACTCCCATTGACACAAGGAACACCCTGATAACCTATGTTCGAATTGGCGATAATACGGCCGTCCGGCAGATAAGTTCCGTCATAAAATTCCAGGTCCGGTTCCGGATTATCAATCAGTTTCTTACAACTGCCACCATTCAGTTTTACCTCAAATACATTCCAGCGATTATCAGGCATAGTTTGGGTAAACATCGCACGTTCTCCATCCCAATGCAACCTCAAATCAGCAATAGAAGAAGTATTGGCAGGTTTATAAACGGAACGTACCTGCACATCACCACGCAGATTGGTTAACTCAACAAGCTCTGCATCAAAACCTTTCCGGCGGGCCGATTCCTGATTACTCCAGTTGTTCGACTGCGTACCAAGCTCAGGAGCCATTGCCTTGCGGTCTCTGTTGCCCAACTTATAACGGACGGTCAATACCTTATCTCCATCCAATAAAGGATTAGCCAACAAAATAGCACGCTTATTGGCAATTGCCTTTTCTGCATTTGCCAGAACAGCCTCATCGCCGCTATACACATTACCGAATCCTTGTTTCACCTGCTGCTCCAGTTCAGTCAATACAGACAGATACCTTACGGCATCAAAACCCTGTAACCGCTTCATATCATCATAAGCCAGACGAACAGCCTCCATATTCAGCCATTTCAGTTCGTTCTGTAAGAAGAGCATACGTTGTATCTTCTTATAAAGTTCCTGATATCCGGCCACTTGGTTTTCTACTTTCCTTTCTGCCTCAATTTGTTGAACTGTATTCTTCACGTAAGAAGCGTCTTTCAGATAAGCAGCCGATTTCAAGACGAGCTCGCGCCCGGTAGAAGCATCAACAGGTTTCTCCGACGAAGTTCTATTCATCGAAACAGTTTTTTGTTTTACAGAAGCATTCATTTTTGTACTTCTTTGCTGAGCCGTGACTGTAGAAACCAGCAAAGAAGATACTAAAAACGAAATTAATACGCGATACTTGTTTATCATGGTGGATTATTTAAGTCGAATCTACACTAATTCGAAATATTCAATTTATAATGCAGCCGTCGGATGAGTGAAACGCAACCCGGCATTATCATGGTAGTTTGCCCATTCACAAACAACAGCACCCTCCGGCCCCGCCATCATGAAATGAAAAGTTTCCATCTCCTTCAAACGCAGGATATCTCCTACTTTCTGTATTACACAATTCTTGCTTCTGACGGGACCATGCTTTGCCGGAACCGAAGGAGCATCCGGAGTTTCCTCTCCTACTTCCGAAAAATTGTAAACCCATCCTTTCTCTACCATCCATGACTCATGCTTTGCCGGAAAATCCGTTTTGACATGAGCATGTTCAGGAATCATCTGCCCCGGAAGTAAATAAATGGCATGAGCAAAATAACCGTAATCCGGATCATTTATCCAGAAAATACCTCCCATACCTACATTTTCAAAATCCCCCAGGCCAAAGTCCGTCACCCACATATTTTCAGCCATAAACCTGGTAAAAGGGATATTATAGAAAACAAACATTTCCTTCATTGCCTTTATAGCAGTCTCTTGTTGAAATACGCCGTTTTTATAAAAATCGGCATTAGTGTACTTTTTCATATCAGTCATCGTTTTATCTGTTAGTATTAATATAATCTCCGTATCTATTCCATCGCTATCCCCTCTATCTCAATCAACAGCTCTTCCCTGCATACTCCGGCCTGCAAAAAGGAAACAGGAATATTCAGTCCATAACTCTCAATCCCTCTCTTTGCTTCGTCATAGTCCGACTCATTCTTCAGGTAAACACGCAGCATCATTAAACGGGCGTCGTCTATTAATTGAGCGATATTCTCCATTGTTATCTGCAACTGACGCTCCAAACCTACTCCCTTCAGACTTTCTTCTCCTCTGATTGCGGCCGTTCCGGAAATATATACCAGACGCCGGCCATGAAAAGTCATACTCTTGGCACGTTCAAATTTCGGGGTAGTCTTCTTCTGCCGGGCTTCTTCGAGTACCTGTTCGGAATAGGCATGAGCGGCAACCTGCAACTTATTGTCAATAGGAGTAACAAAAGCATCAGGAGTATGAAGCATTGCTGCATCCACGTCAATCAAAACCCCTCCCCGACTCATGCCAATACCTGTAGCGGCAGGGTATCCCTTCGACCAGTCATTTCCCGCATAAAACGCCGTACGTACATTATTAAACGACTGGTAATGTTGTCCGGTTTCGTCATATCCGGTTATTTGTTCTATATAATTCCATTGCCGAACAATGTTGCCGACCAAAAAAGATTCTTTATCCAAGACTCCTTTCAACTGCCGGAAAGCTTCCACTGACCGTTGCTCCATATCCTTATATGCCTCATCGCCTTGAAATCCGCCGGCAAAAAGGAAACGTCCCGATTCATTTTCGACCAATACATAAGGAAGGTTCTCATACTGACGATAAAAGACCCGTTCATCGGCATCGGGGAGATAACTATGTACTTCCATTACCAGCGATGCGTTCAGCACCGGTTGTAAAACATAGCTAAACGCCGGTTCACAATCTCCGAAAAACGCACGTACCTTTGTCCTGAGCATCCGCCGTTGAGCAACATATTCCTCTCCTGAAACAGGCACGCCGAATAAAACCAAACGTAACACTGTTCCTTTCTTGGGCATCCGGGACAATAAATCGTCTATCATAGCCGGGAAATCCGCCGCAGAGGCAGTCAAATGAGAATAATGTATTTTATCACAATAGTTCATAAACCTGCTACTTAAAGTGAATTTACATATTCGGTCAATTCTTCAATTTCTTTTTTTGAAACCTTCCTGTCAATTCCATGCTTGTGAACTTCGAATACTTCCTGCATTGTTTCAGCACGCCCGTCAAACAAATAAGGAGCTGTACGCCAACATTCCACCAGCGTAGGTGTATCCCAGCCTTTCTCAAACTCTATATCTTCACCAATCCGATGCATTTTCATATCGGTGTACAAAGGTCCGCTATGACATTCACCGCATTTCAGTTTTTCAAAGACTTTTCTTCCCGCTTTAGCTTTTTCCGACAACTCTCCGTTTATCAAGTACGGGCTGGAAACCGGACGCAAAGATCTCATATACGCATCCACACACTCGGCCATATCTTCTTCGGGTTCATAAAACTGAATATACCGGAATCCTGCACGTACGGCAACTTCGGCTTTCGCACGAATCCCCGAAATCATGTTAGGAGGTGTCACATGACTATAAAGCAAGCTCTTGCAGTTTTTGGGATTACCCACCCCGTCATTCATCAAGTCCCAGTTCATACCGTCCGTACGGCCATCTCCGGGGTGACATCCGTTACAACTTTGCCAACCTTGATAACAATGCCCCGCGTCATTGAAATATTTCTCTCCTTTTTGTTCTTTTGTCTCGGTACGCCCTACATTCATAGTGACGGCAGTTACCGACAACGTATTCACATCCACTATATTTAATATATCGGCAAAATATGTAGGAATAATCAATTTATTATTTGAGACAAGAAAATTACGCGGACCGTTGCCCTGTAAAGGTATCCTCTTACGAAGGCCATAGAGAAAAGTCAGGTCGTAGTCCAAACGGCTTTTGTCCTCACAACGCTGGAATTTATCCAGCATCCGGGGATGGTCGATAACACTTACCTCGTGCGTTCCGCTATGAGTTATGTAGACATATCTCTCATCACAGGCAATGCCCCATACACCGGCGGCCCCCCGGTCGGGTTCGTCCACCAATACGGCACCTTCAAACTCCTGCTTTTCCACATCGATGATGCTAAAAGCACTTGTATTCATCCACCCTTGCTGCAATTGCGAAGTAGGTACCGTAAAACGTCCTAAATTATGCGATACATAAATATATTTACCATCGGGAGTAATGCACATATCCCGCAAAGCATTACTGCCATTCGCCAGTTGGATGTCTTTCACCTTAGTGAAACTTCTCATATCAATTACCGATACACAAGCAGCCACTATATTCAGGTCAGCCCGTTGCGCCGGCAAGAAGTTTGCTACAAACATATACCGTCCGTCTTTACTGAATATGGCAGACCTTGGTTCACGCAAGACATTCACATTTCTTACCACCTTACATGCTACGGGGTCTATCTCGCTTACCGTATTGGCAAACTGGTTACACACATATATATGCTTCTTGTCCGCAGCAAATAGAGGGTAACAAGCTCCCGAACCGACAGGAATCACAGTTTCCACTTGTCCCGACTTCAACGACAGCACCTCCAGTTGCCCGGTCTTCCCGAAAGTAGTCACATACGCCTTATCTCCATCAAGCAGCAGCCCTGTGGGAGTTTCTTTGAACGGATACGAGCGCAGCAGTTTTTTCCCGTCAGCAGCAAAAACATCCAGCCGCTTTGTTCCTTTTTGAGTCATCAACAATTCGCCTTTTCCATTGACGGCAGTACCTGTAGTAAAGAAAGGCGGATTTCCGGCCATAACCATGGATATGCCACAACCAAGAAGACAAATCAACAAAAAGTTCCTTATCATAGTATTCGGTGTTTTTATAGCGTTATTACTTAAATTCTTCTGTACCCCAGTCCGACAGATATTTGTCCGGCAATCTCTTTGACAATCAAGATAGTAGTACGTAACTGTTCTTCCGTCAGCCGGTCTTTGGGTCCCGAAATCCAAATAGAGCCACAAGGATATCCCGTATAATTCAGCACAGGCGCACCGACACAAATCACTCCGCTCAGTTCCTCTTCATTATCCAAAGCATATCCCTGCTGATAAACTTTTTCCAGTTCTTCCAGATACGCCTCCCGTGAAGTAATAGTACGTGAATTATAACGAGTGAAAGTCATATAAGAAAGATAACGGTTCCGGACAGTAACAGGCAGATAAGCCATAATTGCCTTTCCCGGTGCGGAACAATGCAGTTCAAAAGGTTTGCCTGGCGACAGGACAAAACAAAACGCATGATGTCCCCGTGCCTGTTCAATAAAAATGCCTTTTTCATCCCCCAATACACCAAAGCAGGCAGTCTCTTTCACCCTGTCTCTCAAATCACGCAAATGCGGCAGGACTGTTTCCAACAGATTATGCTCATTCAATGCACGGAAACCCAAAGTCAGCAATTTACGGGTCAACTTATATCGCCTGGTGTCTTCACTAAAAGAAAGATAATCCAATCGTACTAATGTATTCAAGATACGATAAGCGGTAGTCTGCGATATATCAAGCGCCAATTTGATTCCCTGCAGCGTTTCTCCTTCTGCCCGTGAAGAAAGATACTCTATCACTGCAATACCTTTTTCTAAATTAGGCACTTTATAATTATCGTCCGGTTTTTCCGGACTTTGCTCTATATTTTCCATATTTGGCAGCATGTTTTCCATATTTGAAATATCATTCCAGCTTTTGGATAAAAATAAAGATGTTGTTCCTAACTGGGATTACAGATATGTAAAAAGAAGTTAAGTGTGTTACATAACATATTTAGAACACTAAATATGTATTCCATACCGGTGTTTTACCTCAGCCATAACAAAAGTACTTTCCAATGAGCCAAGACTATCAATCGTCCCCAATACATTCAGAATAAACTCCTGATAATATTTCATATTGGGCGCATGAATCTTCAACAGATAATCATAGCTGCCCGATATATTATAACACTCGGTCACTTCGGGAATATCCTGTATGATTCGTGTAAACTCAGCCGCAATATCCCTGTTCAGCCGTCTGAGCTTCACGCTGCAAAATACCACAAATCCCTGATTCAACTTTTCCGCATCGAGTACGGCAATATACTTCTTTATATAACCACCACTTTCGAGCCGTTTGAGACGTTCGAATACAGGGGTTGATGACAAACTCACCCGGGCAGCCAGCTCTTTGGTAGTCAGACGGGCATTCTCTTGCAAAGTACGGAGTATTTGCAAATCCACTTTATCCAGTTTCTCCAATGCACTCATAGAATAATATTCTTCTAAAAGGTAAAATTCAGGAATGAATCAAATCATTCATTCTGTACAACAGCACAAAAATAGTATTATTTTCTATATTTTCATCACATCTTGTTCGATTACTCCACCCGACATAACTTTGCAAGAAAATAGAAACGATTATTTAACTTCAAAAAACATACGATTATGGCAACAAAGAATTTACACTTCGAGACTTTACAGGTACATGTAGGACAGGAACAAGCAGACCCGGCAACTGATGCCCGTGCAGTACCTATTTACCAGACTACTTCTTATGTATTTCACAATTCGGCTCACGCAGCCGCCCGTTTCGGCCTGCAAGATCCGGGGAATATCTACGGTCGTCTGACTAACTCCACCCAAGGAGTTTTTGAACAACGCGTAGCCGCCCTTGAAGGAGGTGTAGCCGGTCTGGCAGTTGCTTCCGGTGCTGCCGCAATCACTTATGCATTCGAGAACATTACCCGCGCCGGTGACCATATTGTAGCAGCCAAGACTATCTATGGCGGAAGTTACAATCTACTGGCACATACCCTACCTAGCTATGGCATCACAACGACTTTTGTTGATCCGAGCGATTTATCCAACTTTGAAAAAGCTATCCAGGAGAATACCAAAGCGGTATTTATTGAGACATTAGGTAACCCGAATTCCAATATCATTGATATAGAAGCCGTATCCGAAATAGCTCACCGCCACAAGATTCCTTTGATTATAGACAATACATTCGGCACTCCTTATTTAATCCGTCCCATCGAACATGGAGCAGATATCGTGGTACATTCAGCAACAAAATTCATTGGCGGACACGGGTCATCACTAGGCGGAGTGATCGTCGATTCCGGCAAATTTGACTGGGTAGCTTCCGGCAAGTTCCCACAACTCACCGAACCGGATCCTTGCTATCACGGAGTACGCTTTGTAGATGCTGCCGGCCCGGCCGCTTACGCTGTCCGCATACGTGCCATTCTGCTGCGTGACACGGGAGCAACTATCAGCCCGTTCAACGCTTTTATCCTGTTGCAAGGGCTGGAAACTCTCTCATTGCGTGTAGAACGTCATGTGGAAAACGCGCTGAAAGTCGTGAATTTCTTAAACAATCATCCGAAAGTAAAGAAAGTGAATCACCCGTCATTGCCCAATCATCCCGACCATGCATTATATCAGCGTTACTTCCCGAACGGTGCAAGTTCTATCTTTACTTTCGAAGTAAAGGGCGGACAGGAAGAGGCGCACCGTTTCATTGACAGTCTGGAGATATTCTCACTGCTTGCCAATGTTGCCGATGTGAAGTCGCTCGTGATTCATCCTGCAAGCACCACTCACTCACAACTAAATACACAGGAACTTGTCGAACAGGAAATTTATCCGGGCACTGTCCGCTTGTCTATCGGAACGGAACATATTGATGATTTGATTGCCGATCTGGAACAGGCTCTTGCCAGAATCTAAAATGCAGTAATTTGTGCATTGAACTTTCCGTCACTGTGAAACGTTATAACGATATAACATTAAAACATTGCAGCCATGGAAAAATATTTAATACACAGCAACGAACTGCATCTGATAGACGCAGAGAAAATCCATCAGGCCGTGGAGAAGATGGTGGAGTCACTCGATTTAGCCGCCGGTTCCACTACCAACTTTGACCTCTATCAAGTTGTGGGAGACTACTTTAAAAACCTTGAGAAAAGAAGGAAGATCAACCACGTATTGGGAATCAAAGAAGATAGATATGAACTGGCCGAAGACTTCGGCATCAGATAAAAGAAATTTTATTTAATCACACCAGACAAGTTTTTTATAACAAAAAGGAGGGAGCCCCACTTTCAGTGAAGCTCCCTCCTTTTTGTTATATGTAGTCATCAGTTACCCTGATGTACCGTAAGTTGCGGGAATGGGAAATTGATGCCTTTCTCATTAAAGGTTTCATAAATTGCCTTATTAATATCGAAATATACTCCCCAATAATCTCCACTGTTCACCCACACGCGAATCACTACATTCACGCTGCTGGCATCCAGTGCATGAAGAGCTATAAACGGAGCAGGCTCGTTCAGAATACGCGAATCGGCAACCAATATGTCACGGACAATTTGCTGTACCTTATTATAATCTTCGCCGTAGTCAATGCCGACAATCCATTCTATACGGCGGGTTACCTGCGTATTGTAGTTTGTCACCACTCCGCTACTCATAGCACCATTCGGTATATAGATTGTCTTATTGTCTCCTGTAGTCAGAATCGTGTGGAATATCTGGATTTCTTTCACCGTTCCGGAAACTCCCTGACTCTCAATCCAGTCGCCTACCTTATAAGGTTTGAACAGTAGCACAATCAGCCCGCCTGCAAAGTTCTGCAGATTGCCGGACAATGCCATACCTACAGCCACACCGGCAGAAGCCAGCAAAGCAGCAAACGAAGTTGTCTCCACTCCCAAAGCTCCCACTACCGAGATTATCAATAAGATAGTCAACAGAATGTTTACCAAACTCTTGACGAAAGTCTTGATACTGATATCCACTTTCCGTCTGTCCATCAGACGCCTGATAAACTTGTTGAGCATCGAAATTAGGAAGCGTCCCACAATGAAAACAAGCACCGCAATCAGAATACGTTCGCCGGCACGAATACCGAAATCTATCAGTTGCTGGGTTATAAGCGAGAGCTTATCCAATCCGTCCGCATTGGCTATCGCTTGTTCCACTAATTTATCTGCGACCACTTGCGTAGAATCCGCAACCTGCGTCGCTGTTGCTTGAAATAAGAGTAGCATAAAGAGATGTTATTAAAATGAATAATCTATTGTCTTGCAATTTCAACAAATTACAAAGTTATATTGTTTTTAGTAAATCTAAAAGTTTTTTTTGCTTTACTCCCGCAAAAGGCGTAATTTTGTCACCGATTCACTGGTAGGGGTGCCTTAACATGACGGGCTGAGAACATACCCATAGAATCTGAACCGGGTAATGCCGGCGTAGAGAACTAATTAATAAGCAAGATGAAAAAAATTGGATTGATGGCCATCGCCTTATTGGGTGCAGGCATCACTGTTCATGCACAGACGAGTGCAAAGGATAGTATGAAAGTTATAAACCTGCAAAAAGTGCAGGTAGTATCTACCCGTGCCACGGCAAAAACTCCGGTGGCATTTACCAACGTAAAAAGAGAGCAAATCAGCAAACAGAACTTCGGACAGGATATTCCTTTCCTTTTGTCTACCACTCCTTCCGTATTGACCACTTCGGACGCGGGAGCAGGCATAGGATATACCACCATCCGCGTACGCGGAACAGATGCTACCCGCATCAATGTCACCGCCAACGGTATCCCGATGAACGATTCCGAAAGCCACGCCATCTTCTGGGTAAATACTCCCGACTTCGCTTCTTCCCTGGAAGATATGCAGATTCAACGGGGTGCCGGAACGTCTACCAACGGTTCGGGAGCATTCGGTGCCAGCATCAATATGCGTACACAGAGCATTTCTTCCAATCCTTACGCGGAAGTTTCCGGCTCTTACGGCTCGTTCAATACACATAAGGAAACGGTAAAAGTAGGAACCGGGCTGATTAATAAATACTGGGCATTCGACGCACGTCTCTCGAATATTCAGAGCGACGGCTACCGTGACCGTGCCTCATCGGACTTGAAATCGTATTTCGTACAAGGCGGTTATTTCGGTGAAAATACAACGATTAAGTTTATTACTTTCGGTGGAAAAGAAAAGACTTATCATGCTTGGGACGGCATCAGCAAAGAGCAGTTGGAGAACGACCGGACATACAACCCGAACGGGATCATCCTCGATGACAATATAGGAAAAGGAAATCCCATCGGTTTCTATGATGACCAAATGGATAATTACCGCCAAACGCACTATCAACTTTTGCTTAATCATATTTTCTCTCCGGCATGGAACCTGAATATTGCTTTCCATTATACCAATGGTTTCGGCTATTATCAGGAATACAAAAACGGACGCAGCCTGGAAGAATACGGATTGAAGCCTTTCTATCTCCCGGGCAATAGTGAGCCGCAGAAGAAAACGAATCTTATCCGCCAAAAGTTAGTGGATAGCGACTTCGGCGGTGGTATCTTCTCATTGAATTATCAGAACGAGAAACTAAACGCTTCTTTCGGTGGTGGTCTGAACCGATACAGTAACGACCATTATGGAAAAGTGATATGGGTGAAAAACTACACCGAACAGCTCGACCCTGAACATGAATATTATCGTAATAAGGGTGGAAAGACAGACGGCAACATTTATCTGAAAGCTAATTATCAGCTAACCGGCGGATTAAGCGCTTATGCCGACCTGCAATATCGTTATATCCATTATACGATTGATGGAGACAATGACAAATGGGACTTCACCGCAACTCCCAAACGCCTGCAACGGCTAGATATCAGGGAGAATTTCAGCTTCTTTAATCCGAAAGCCGGACTTTTTTGGCAAATCAATCCTAACCACAGTGCCTATGCATCTTTTTCTGTGGCACAGAAAGAGCCTACCCGTAATAACTATACGGACGGAATGTTCGACAAATATCCCACAGCGGAAAAGTTGCTGGATTATGAGTTAGGATACACTTATCGCAACGAATGGTTTACGGCAGGTGTCAACTTGTATTATATGGATTACACTGACCAATTAGTATTAAACGGGAAAACCAATGATATAGGCGAAGCCATGGCGGAAAACGTGAAAGACAGTTACCGAATGGGAATCGAGTTGGCGTTGGGCGCTAAATTCAACGACTGGTTACGTTGGGACATCAATGGAACATGGAGTAAAAACCGCATTAAGGATTATACGGGTTACGTATATGATGAAAGTCTGGTGAATGGAGAAATCGTTGATGACTTATGGACGCAGACAGCAATTAAAGGGGGAAACTCTCCTATCGCTTTCTCTCCTTCTTTTATCGGAAACAGCCTGATTACTCTCGGCAGCAACGGACTGGAAATTTCTCTCCAGTCTCAATATGTCAGCCGCCAGTATCTCGACAACTTCGGCACAAAGGCAAACTCGCTCGATGCCTACTTTGTCAACCATCTCAGTGCGTCGTATTCTTTTAAGACCCGTCACACAAAAGGAATTACCATAGGAGCTACCGTTTACAACCTGTTCAATACGAAATATGAAACGAACGGATACTCGCAGAGCGTTGCCCTTTACGAAAACGGAGATAAGACAAAGGCGTATGTGATAAAACACGACCCGCGCTTCTATCCGATGGCAGGCACAAATATACTGGCACATATTACTTTCCGTTTCTAAGCAGGTTTGAATGATGGAAATGAATTTCCTTGAAATATTCGGTACGATTGTCGGATTAGTCTACCTTTGGTTGGAATACCGAGCAAGTATCTATCTTTGGATAGCGGGAATTATCATGCCTGCTATCTATATCTTCGTATATTATAAAGCAGGATTGTATGCCGATTTCGGCATCAATATCTACTATCTGATAGCCGCTGTCTACGGCTGGTTCTTTTGGATGTGGGGACAACGGAAAGGTAAGCGGAATCAATCTGCCAATGATGGAACGGGCAATGATAAACCAAAAGCACTCCCTATCGTGCACATGCCGTGGAAATACTATCTTCCGCTTCTGCTGGTATTCATCGTTGCCTTTATCGGCATTGCCTGGATATTGATTGAATATACGGACAGCAATGTGCCCTGGCTGGATAGCTTCACCACAGCATTGAGCATTGTCGGCATGTGGATGCTGGCACGCAAATATATCGAGCAATGGTTCGCCTGGATACTTGTAGACATCGTTTGTTGCGGACTTTATATTTATAAAGACCTTTATTTTACCTCTGCTTTATACGGACTTTACTCCATTATAGCTATCTTTGGCTACTTTAAATGGAAAAAATTAATGAGCATACAATGATAAACGAACACTATACGCCCGAAGCCGTGATATTGGCTAACGGTGAATATCCCACTCACCCCCTTCCTTTGCGAATGTTGGAAGAAGCCAAATTCGTAGCATGTTGTGACGGCGCAGCCAATGAATATATTTCCCGTGGATATACTCCGGACGTGATTATCGGTGACGGAGATTCTCTTTCACCGGAAAACAAAACACACTTTTCAAACATTATTCACCAAATAGCCGACCAGGAAACGAACGATCAAACCAAGGCTGTTCACTTCCTGCGAGAAAAAGGCTACCGGAAAATTGCCATCATCGGTGCTACCGGAAAACGGGAAGACCATACATTAGGAAATATCAGTTTGCTGCTGGAATATATGAAAAGCGGCATGGAAGTACGGACTATTACAGATTACGGAGTATTTATTCCGGCAAGTGGCACACAGACTTTCGTTTCTCACGCGGGGCAGCAAGTATCCATTATCAATTTCGGAGCTAAAGGATTGAAAGGAGAAGGATTGGTTTATCCACTTTGCGACTTTACGAATTGGTGGCAAGGAACTCTTAATGAGGCTACAAACGATCGTTTTACCATTCAGTGCACGGGAGAGTATTTAGTATTTCTAACTTCTATATAAACCGATATTTATTCTCAAGCTATTCTCATCACTATGAGAAAAAATTCTCACTGCGATGAGAAAAAATACTCATAGTGATGAGATTTTTTTCTCATTGCGGTAAGAATCATTCTTTCATTGCAATAGACTGACAACACTTCACATTACTCTGTGCAACAGTCTGTTAAGATGGGCTATAGCGAAAGCAGATACCTCTTGAAGTCTGCAAAGTCTTTTGTCATTTGAAGGCTCTTCTTCTCACCTTTCATAAACTCCTGCAATTTGGCAGGTATTTCCACCGTTTCACCAATGATACTTTCTACTGTTTCGAGGAACTTGGCAGGATGGGCTGTTTCGAGGAATACACCTGTTTCGCCCGGTTGTAAACCTTCTGCCAATGCACGATAGCCACATGCACCGTGAGGGTCGAGCAGATAATGATGTTCTTTCCAAGTCTCTTTCACGGTTTCCCGGATTTGTTCGTCGGTATAGGTAGTTCCCGAAATCTCGGCGGAGATAGCGGCATGAGAACCTTTATACAAATCGAGTACACGGGCAAAGTTGCTCGGGTCGCCTACGTCCATGGCATTAGCGATGGTTGCGATAGATGGACGCGGGTTGTATTCGCCTGTTTGCAGATATTGGTAGAATATATCGTTACGGTTGTTAGCCGCAATGAAACGTTTCACGGGTAATCCCATTTTCTTACCGAACAGACCGGCAGTGATGTTTCCGAAGTTTCCGCTAGGAACGCAGATTACTGCATTGTCAGCTTTTCCGGCACGCTTCAACTGGGCGTAAGCATAGAAATAATAAAATGCTTGCGGCAGGAAACGGGCAACGTTGATAGAATTAGCGGAAGTCAGGGAAAGATGTTCGTTCAGTTCCTTGTCCATGAAAGCCGATTTCACCAATGCCTGGCAATCATCGAATGTTCCGTTCACTTCGAGGGCGGTAATATTCTGTCCTAATGTGGTGAATTGCTTTTCCTGTATTTCACTGACTTTTCCTTTCGGATAAAGTACATATACATGAATACCCTCCACACCTAAGAAACCATTAGCCACCGCACTTCCCGTATCACCGGAAGTAGCTACCAGCACATTGACGTTTTTTTGCCCTTCTTTTCTTATGAAGTAACCGAGCAGGCGTGCCATAAAACGACCGCCTACGTCTTTGAAAGCCAATGTAGGGCCGTGGAAAAGTTCGAGTGAGTAGATATTCTCTGATACTTTCACCAAAGGTACATCGAAACTTAAAGTGTCATACACAATCTGTTTCAACGTATCGGCAGGAACATCCTCACCGAAGAAAGCATCGGCTACACGATAAGCAATCTCTTGGAAGGATAAACTTTCAATCGAATCGTAAAAATCTTGTGGAAGCGGTTTGATGGACATAGGCATAAACAGCCCTTTGTCGGCAGCAAGCCCCTTCACCACTGCTTCTTGCAGTGAAGCATTAGGCGCTTGCTTATTTGTACTATAATAAATCATAATCGGATGCGTTATTTCTTCATGAACTCTTTTATAAACTCGTCTTCTTTCAGCAGACCGTAGCTACCGCTACAAGCCGCTACTTCGTCATACGTCTGCACCTCGTCCGGTTCAATGCCCGGATACCAGATAAGGAACGGAATAGGGTCGGCAGTATGCGTACGAAGTTCGCAGGGCGTAGGATGGTCGGGCAATACGGCTATCGCTACCGGCTCGTCCCAGTCTTTCACTGCTTCGTAGATAGGGCCTACGGCACGTTTATCGAGATTCTCGATAGTCAGGAGTTTCAGGTCGACGTCTCCTTCGTGTCCCGCCTCATCGCTGGCTTCGATATGCAGATAGACAAAATCATCTGTCTTCAGGGCTTCCAAGGCGGCAGCTACTTTGTTTTCATAATTTGTATTGTAAAGTCCGGTGGCTCCCTCTACTGCGATGCGGCGTAAGCCTGCATAGTAACCGATTCCATTTATCAAATCGACTGCCGAGATAACCGCTCCTCTCTTCACTTGCGGGAATGTTTCGGAGAAGACAGGCATTTGCGGACGATAACCGGGACTCCAAGGCCAAATACTGTTTGCAGGGTCTTTGCCTTCTGCTATACGTTTCAGATTCAACGGATGGTCTTTCAACAATTCCTGTGATTTCAGAATCAAGTCATTAATCAAATCTGCCGTCTCCTGCGCTTCCGGCACTAATGGTTTCACCATCAGCGGGCGGAAAGGTTTCAAAGGCACATCGTGCGGCGGGGTGCAGTCCAGTTCCTTGTTCCCCCCTTTGATAACCAATAAATGGCGATATTGAACTCCCGTATGGAAACGTACGCGGTCATTGCCCAGTTTCTCTTGCAGGTATTGGATTAATACATCCGCCTCTTCCGTAGAGATATGTCCCGAAGAGTGATTCTTCAGAATCTCCCCTTCCACACAAATCAGGTTGCAACGCATCGCCATCTCTCCCGGTTGCAGGTCTACCCCGATACTCGCCGCTTCCAGCGGTCCGCGACCCTCGTACACTTTCGGAAGATCATATCCCAATACGGACATATTGGCCACCTCACTGCCTGGATGAAACCCTTCGGCTACGGTATTCAACCGTCCGACACGTCCCATACGGGCCAATTTATCCATGTAAGGCGTCTTTGCATATTGCAGGAGCGTCTTGTCCCCTAATGACTTCACCGGCCAGTCGGCCATACCGTCTCCCAATATGATAATATGTTTCATAAGGCATTAAACGTTTGCGATGCTCATAATATCGGCAAATACTCCGGCAGCAGTTACACCTGCACCAGCACCGTATCCCTGAATCATCATCGGATATTCTTTATAACGTTCCGTAGTCAGCAGGATGATATTGTTGCTGCCTTCCAGACCGTAGAACGGATGGTTGGCTCCTACTTCCTGCAAGCCGACAGAGGCTTTCCCATTCTCCAGCTTGGCGACGAAACGCCAATGTTTGTTCTCTTTTTCGAGTACTTGGCGGCGGGCTTCAAAGTCAGCATCCAGGCTCGGTACACGTTTCCAGAAATCATCCAGAGAACCTTCGAAGAAGTCGTTCGGAACAAAGAGATTCTTCTCTACATCTTCCTGCTCGATGCGGTATCCGGCTTCGCGTGCGAGAATCACCAGTTTGCGGATGACATCTTTACCGCTGAGGTCGATACGCGGGTCGGGTTCGGAATAACGTTCTTCCTGCGCCATCTTGATGGTACGGCTGAAAGGGATATCGGCACTGATCTTATTAAAGATGTAGTTCAATGTACCCGAAAGTACGGCTTCAATCTTCAGAATCTTGTCGCCACTATGAATCAAGTCGTTGATTGTATTGATAATCGGAAGTCCCGCACCTACGTTTGTTTCGAACAGATACTTCACGCCACGTTGGCGGGCAATCGTTTTCAGGTCGCGGTAATTCTCGTAAGCCGAAGAAGCGGCAATCTTGTTGGCGGCTACCACGGAGATATTGTGCTCCAGCAAATCCTTGTAAAGCGATGCAATGTCGGGACTTGCCGTACAGTCTACAAATACGGAGTTGAAGATGTTCATGCTGACTATCTCGTCACGGATAGTCTGCAAATTGCTGTCTTTTCCTTTCTCTTTCAGTTCTTCGCGGAAATTGGCCAGGTCGAACCCTTCACGGCTGAACATCGCTTTGGCTGCATCAATGATACCTACCACATGAAGTTTCAACCCGTTCTCCATCATCAGCTTTTGTTGCTGGCAACGAATCTGTTCCACCAGGCTGCCGCCTACCGTACCGATACCACAGATAAAAAGGTTCAAAACCTGATATTCGGACAGGAAGAAAGAGTCATGAATGACGTTCAGCGATTTGCGCAAGGATTTGAAATCGACTACAAAAGAGATATTCGTTTCCGAAGCTCCCTGTGCACAAGCGATTACATTGATACCGTTACGTCCCAGCGTACCGAAGAGCTTACCTGCGATACCCGGTGTATGTTTCATGTTCTCACCTACGATAGCAACCGTAGCCAGGTTTCTTTCCGCAAGAATCGGAGAGATTTCGCCCATTTCGATTTCTTTGGCAAATTCTTCGTTCAGCACTTCGCAAGCCAGGTCGGCATCGGCATTGCGCACACCGATGGAAGTACTGTTTTCCGATGAAGCCTGAGATACGAGGAACACACTGATTCCGTTCTTTGCCAATGCTTTAAAGATACGGTAGTTGACACCGATTACACCTACCATACCGAGTCCCTGAACGGTAATCAGGCTCGTATCATTGATGGAAGAAATACCTTTAATGGCTTTGCAATGCGGATTGGAAACTTCCTGTTTGATGATGGTTCCCACTCCGTCGGGATTGAATGTGTTCTTTATTATAATAGGTATATTCTTGTGGCATACCGGATAGATGGTCGGCGGATAAACCACTTTCGCACCGAAGTTGCAAAGTTCGGTCGCTTCCACGTAAGTCAGTTCGGCAATCGTGTAAGCCGTCGAGATGACACGCGGGTCGGCAGTCATAAAGCCGTCTACATCCGTCCATATCTCCAGGCTATTAGCGTCGAGTGCTGCGGCAATAATGGCAGCCGTATAGTCGGAACCGCCACGACCGAGGTTCGTCACATCTCCCGATGTCTTGTCGGAGGAGATGAATCCGGGCACCAACGCCACTTTCGGAAGTGAACCGAAAGCCTCCTTCACCAACTTATTCGTCAGTTCCGCATCCAGCGTATGTTTATTATGTTTCTTTTCTGTCTTGATAAAAGTGCGCGAATCGAACCATTCCGCCCCCTCAATCAGTTCGGCAACGATAATGGAAGAAAGGCGTTCTCCATAGCTGACGATTGTATCCGATGTCTTCGGGGAAAGGTCTTTAATCAGGTAGATTCCTTGGAAAATGTCTTTCAGCTCGTTCAGCAGTTCGCCAATCTGACGTTGCAACGACGTTTGCTTTTCTCCGGCGGGAATCACTTCTTTAATCATTTCCACATGGCGGTAAACGATTTCGCGGAACTCGCCTTCATAGGCCGAATCTCCCGCTGCCGCCATCTTCGATGTGTTTATCAATTTGTCAGTGATGCCCCCCAATGCGGAAACAACTACAATTACCGGCTCTTTAGCCGACTCTACGATTCTCTTTACGCTTAAAATGCTGTTCACGGAACCTACGGACGTTCCGCCGAATTTCATTACTTTCATGAAGATACTTATTTAAATGCAATGTCCTGTGTATGGTTTTACAGAACGATTGGTTGTTTACGAATAAAATTGAATTTGAATTTTGCCTGCCTATACAGGCGTGAATCACGTAGATACACAAAACTATCCATCAACCCCTAAGGGTCATGGTACACATCGATGTGACTGTATGTGGATAGTACTTCATCATAGTCCTGTTTCTACTCTTGTTTTTGATAAGTGTCGCAAAAGTAATAATAAAAACGTTCAATCTATCACTTTTTCCCGTTTTTTTCTGATAAAAAGAATATTGCGCATTCTTTCCGCCTTGTAATTCCTCTTCACTTTTATGACATTTTGCTATTAATATATCATTTATATTATTATATTTGCGAAGACGAACGCAGAAATCAGCTTATGAACCCGCAAAAAACTTCCGTATTGTTAATATACACCGGTGGAACAATTGGAATGATTGAGAACACCGTGACAGGCGCATTGGAGAATTTCAATTTCGAACAACTCCAAAAGCATGTCCCCGAACTGCAGAAATTCAACTTTCCGATTGATACATATCAGTTCGACCCGCCTATGGACTCTTCGGACATGGAACCGGATATGTGGCGGAAGCTGGTTCATATTATCCATGAGAACTACGACCGCTATCAGGGCTTTGTCATCCTGCATGGCACGGACACGATGGCATACACTGCTTCCGCACTCAGTTTTATGCTGGAAGGATTGGACAAGCCTGTTATCCTGACAGGTTCCCAACTTCCTATCGGGGTACTTCGCACAGACGGAAAAGAAAATCTGATGACGAGCATAGAGATTGCCACCGCCCAGAATAAAGAGGGAAAAGCACTTGTACCGGAAGTCTGCATCTTCTTTGAGAATCATCTGATGCGGGGAAACCGCACGACAAAGATGAATGCCGAGAACTTCAACGCATTCCGGTCTTTCAATTATCCGGTGCTGGCGGAAGCGGGGATTCATATTAAATATAATAATGTACAGATTCATGTGAACGGGGAAGAACGGGAACTGAAGCCGCATTATTTATTGGACACGAACGTGGTGGTATTGAAGCTATTCCCCGGAATTCAGGAGAATGTGGTAGCCGCCACTTTAGATATAGAAGGACTGAAAGCCGTTATACTCGAAACCTATGGTTCGGGCAACGCTCCCCGGAAAGAATGGTTTATCCGACGGCTTTGCCAGGCCAGTGCACGCGGCATTGTAATTGTCAATGTGACGCAATGCAACGCGGGAATGGTAGAGATGGAGCGTTACGAAACGGGATACCAGTTATTGCAGGCAGGCGTTGTCTCCGGTTATGACAGTACAACTGAGTCGGCTGTCACCAAATTAATGTTCTTGTTGGGACACGGATATACGCCGGATGAGGTGCGCGACCGGATGAACCGGTCGATGGCGGGCGAGATTACTCTGTAAATCCCCCTATTTGTTTTATGTCTTGAACAGATTTTCTATGAATTTGTTTTGCGCGTTGAACAAATTATGCCTATTTTTGTATTCCATAGAAAACAGATAAAGGTATGGATACACTAATTAGAAGATATAAAAGGCTACTGGGAGCTACCTCTACCACTTATATCAGAAGCTTGATGGATACAATCAACTGGGACAACCGCCTGATTGCTATCCGTGGAGCCCGTGGAGTCGGGAAAACAACTTTAATGCTTCAATACTTGAAACTTCATTATGCCGATGACAGCCAAAGTGCCTTATATACGAGTTTGGACAGTTTGTATTTCACCCAACATACTCTTAGCGAACTTGCCGAACAGTTTTACCTGAAAGGCGGAAAATGCCTGTTTTTGGATGAAGTCCACAAATATCCGTCCTGGAGTAAGGAAATCAAAAACATATATGATGAATTTCCTGAGCTGAAAATAGTATTCACCGGTTCTTCCTTACTTCAACTTCTGAATGCGGAAGCCGATTTGTCCCGCCGATGTATATCGTACAATATGCAGGGACTCTCTTATCGTGAATATCTGATATTGTACCATCAAATCCATATCCGCCCATACACACTGGAAGAAATACTGGATAACAGCGACGGAATCTGCAATGAAGTAAATTCCCGATGCCGGCCTCTTGCTTATTTTGAAGATTATCTGAAACATGGATATTATCCTTTTTACCTGGAAGGGAATGCAGAGTATTATACACGTATCGAAAATATAACGAACCTGATACTTGAAATCGAACTTCCCCAACAATGTGGTGTGGATATCAGCAACGTACGAAAATTAAAAAGCCTGCTGGGAATTCTCTCTTCCGAAGTGCCTTTTATGGTAGATATTACCAAACTTTCCGCCATGGCAGAACTTTCACGGACTACCATCCTTGCCTATTTGCAATACCTGGACAGGGCTAAACTGATTCACCTGCTTTATTCGGATAATGATTCTATCAAGAAACTGCAAAAACCGGATAAGATTTATATGGAAAATACCAACTTACTTTATGCATTGACCTTTAAAGATGTAAACAAAGGTACATTGAGAGAGGTATTTATGGTAAACCAGCTCTCTTATCAACATCGGGTAGAATACTGTACCCGCAGTGCGGACTATACGATAGACAGCAGATACACAATAGAAGTTGGCGGTAAGAGTAAAGATGGAAAACAGATAGCCAATAGCAAACAGGCATTTATCGCCGCAGATGATATTGAATATTCAGCCGGAAACAAGATTCCACTCTGGGCATTCGGATTTTTATATTAATGGAGAAAGAAAATGGCAAAAGAAAAAACCGTATATGTATGCAGTAACTGCGGACAAGACTCACCGAAATGGGTAGGTAAATGTCCGTCGTGTGGAGAATGGAATACGTATGTAGAAGAAATCGTACGGAAAGAACCGGCCAACCGCCGACCGGTGTCGGGCATTGAGACGCAGAAACCCAAACCTGTTACCCTCAGCGAAATAGAATCGGACGATGAACCACGTATCGATATGCACGATGATGAACTGAACCGTGTGTTGGGGGGCGGTCTTGTACAGGGGTCCCTGGTCCTGATAGGCGGTGAGCCGGGAATCGGGAAATCGACACTTGTCATGCAGACCGTACTGCATATGCCGGAGAAGAAGATTCTCTATGTATCCGGCGAAGAAAGCGCACGGCAACTGAAACTTCGTGCCGACCGCCTTTCCGGTGTTTCCAGCGATTGCCTTATCGTCTGTGAGACTTCACTCGAACAGATTTATGTGCATATCAAGAACACAAATCCCGATTTGGTCATCATCGACTCTATACAGACTATTTCTACTGAGAGTATTGAATCATCTCCGGGAAGTATCGCACAAGTAAGAGAATGCTCCGCTTCCATTCTCCGTTTTGCCAAAGAGACGCATACCCCCGTATTGCTTATCGGACATATCAATAAGGAAGGAAGCATCGCAGGCCCCAAAGTACTGGAGCATATCGTTGATACTGTTCTCCAGTTTGAAGGCGACCAGCATTATATGTACCGTATTCTGCGCAGCATCAAGAACCGTTTCGGCAGTACGGCAGAATTGGGCATTTATGAAATGCGACAGGACGGGTTGCGCCAAGTAAGCAATCCTTCGGAATTATTGCTAAGCCAAGACCACGAGGGAATGAGCGGAGTAGCCATCGCTTCTGCCATTGAAGGGATACGCCCGTTCCTGATTGAGACACAGGCTTTGGTAAGTTCCGCCGTTTATGGAAATCCCCAACGTTCGGCAACCGGTTTCGATTTGAGAAGAATGAATATGCTTCTCGCCGTTCTCGAAAAGCGTGTAGGCTTCAAACTTGCACAAAAAGACGTATTCCTGAATATCGCCGGCGGACTGAAAGTGAACGACCCTGCTATCGACCTGCCGGTTATCAGCGCCATTCTTTCTTCAAATATGGACGCGGCTATCGAACCGGAAGTCTGTATGGCGGGAGAAATCGGGCTTTCGGGCGAAATCCGCCCCGTGAACAGGATAGAACAACGTATCGGAGAAGCTGAGAAATTAGGCTTCAAGCGTTTCCTGTTACCGAAATATAATTTGCAGGGCATCGATACGCAAAAGTTAAAGATAGAATTAGTACCTGTGAGAAAGGTAGAAGAGGCGTTCAGAGCCTTATTCGGATAAGATATTGATTTTTTATATATCAGTTTTATCCATTTTATAATCAAAAACAACAAGAATCAGATGATACAAGAATACCAACTCCGCGTCCTTCCCGAAATCGCAGCAAACGAACAACGGTTGAAAAAATACCTTTCTGAAGAAAAAGGCATAAACCCACATACTATCAATGCCACCCGAATTCTGAAGCGGAGCATCGATGCGCGCCAACGGACTGTATTTGTCAATCTGAAGGTACAGGTTTACATCAATGAGATGCCCAAAGATGACGAATACGAACATACCATATATAATAATGTGGAAGGAAAGCCACAGGTCATTGTAGTAGGCGCAGGACCCGGCGGATTATTTGCAGCTTTGCGCCTTATCGAACTAGGTTTGCGCCCGATTATCGTAGAACGGGGAAAAGATGTACGCGAACGGAAAAAGGATTTAGCACAAATCAGCAGGGAGCATACAGTAAATCCGGAATCGAATTACAGCTTTGGTGAAGGGGGCGCAGGAGCTTATTCGGACGGAAAACTATACACCCGCAGCAAGAAAAGAGGAAATGTAGATAAGATACTGAATGTATTTTGCCAACATGGAGCGTCCACAGCGATATTGGCAGATGCACATCCGCATATCGGAACAGATAAGCTGCCGCGTGTCATTGAGAGTATGCGGAATACAATCATCAAATGTGGCGGTGAAGTCCATTTCGAGACTCGGATGGATGCACTAATTATCGAGAACAACGAAATAAAAGGCATCGAGACGAATACGGGTAAAACATTTCTCGGCCCTGTCATCCTGGCTACAGGACATTCGGCAAGAGATGTTTACCGTTGGCTGGCAGCAAACGATGTCACAATCGAAGCCAAAGGAATTGCTGTCGGTGTCCGTCTGGAACATCCGGCAATGCTGATTGACCAGATACAATATCATAACAAGAACGGAAGAGGAAAATACCTGCCCGCTGCCGAATATAGTTTCGTGACCCAAGCAGAAGGCAGAGGGGTGTACAGTTTCTGTATGTGCCCCGGTGGATTTATCGTCCCTGCCGCCAGCGGACCGGAACAAGTAGTAGTAAACGGTATGTCTCCTTCCAACCGTGGTTCACGTTGGAGCAACTCGGGAATGGTGGTAGAGATACAACCGGAAGATCTGATAAGTGAAAAGCAGAAAATTGAAAATGAAGAGTTGGCTGCGCGGCAGAAAGAACAACTACTTGCCCTTAACCCATCCCTAAGCAACTCGCAACTTTCAACTCTCAACTCCCAACTTCTTCCCGTCCTTCATTTTCAGGAAGATTTGGAACGGCAGTGCTGGCTGCAAGGCGGCAGACGGCAGACGGCTCCGGCACAACGTATGCTGGATTTCACCCGTAAGAAATTAAGCTATGACTTGCCCGAATCTTCTTATGCCCCGGGATTGGTTTCTTCTCCGCTTCACTTCTGGATGCCGGAGTTTATCAGCAAAAGATTATCCCTCGGTTTCCAACAATTCGGACGTAGCAGTCATGGCTTCCTCACTAACGAGGCGGTGATGATTGGAGTAGAGACACGCACTTCTTCTCCTGTCCGCATCGTACGCGACAAAGAGACATTGCAGCACGTGACTGTACGCGGACTGTTCCCCTGCGGGGAAGGTGCAGGCTATGCCGGTGGCATTGTTTCTGCCGGAGTAGACGGCGAACGATGTGCAGAAGCGGTAGCTAACTATCTAAATCATTAATTAAAATCACACAAACCGATGACCCCCCAACCCGAAATAGCAATTGTAGAATCAAACACCCTCACTTGTCTTGGTCTGAAAGGTATTTTAGAGGAAATGATTCCCATGGCAACCATACGTACCTTCCATAGTTTCAGTGAACTAATGGACGATACCCCAGATATGTATGCCCATTATTTTATTTCCGCCCAAATCTATGTGGAGCACAATGCTTTCTTCCTTCCCCGGAAGCGGAAAACCATTGTACTGGCAAGCGACAGCCCGCAATTCCAACTTTCCGGCGTCCCCGTACTCAATATTCACGAATCTGAAGAAGAACTGGTGAAAAGCATATTAAAGCTCCATCAACACGCCCATCACAACGGTTATCCGATGAAAGATATGCCGCCCATGCCCCCGGTAACATCGCATCAGGAGATTTTATCCGCCCGCGAGATTGAAGTGCTCGTACTGATTACCAAAGGATTAATCAACAAGGAAATAGCAGATAAATTGAATATCAGCCTGACTACCGTCATCACCCACCGGAAGAATATCACCGAGAAGTTAGGTATCAAATCGGTATCCGGATTGACTATTTATGCTGTTATGAACGGATATATCGAAGCCGACCGCATCTGACCTCTTAAAAAATAAGGCATAATCCTAATAAATGAGGATTGCCCAACTCATATATTTGCCGTTACTTTGCACCAGACAAAATAACTGCGAATGAAGACAAAGAATATGATGCTTGCCCTCGCTCTCCTGACGACAGGAACTGTATGGGCGGAAGATTTCCCGAAAGACTCGCTAAAAGTAGTGGACATAGAAGAAGTGGTAGTAATCGCCACTCCGAAAGAGAACCGTAAACTACGTGACCTGCCCATAGCCGCCACCGTATTATCGCAAGAGAATATGCGTGCCAACCAGGTCAATTCCGTAAAAAACCTGACGGGCATTGTCCCCAACTTATTTATCCCGGACTATGGCTCCAAACTGACAACTTCCATCTATATCCGTGGAATCGGTTCACGTATCAACACCCCGTCCGTAGGACTTTATGTAGACAATATCCCTTACATTGATAAATCTGCATTCGATTTCAATTATTGTGATATCGAACGTATCGACGTACTTCGCGGTCCGCAAGGAACATTGTACGGCCGCAACACGATGGGCGGCCTCATCAAGGTGCATACCAAATCTCCCTTCACTTATCAGGGAACCGATATACGAATGGGAGCAGCGACCTATAACAACTACAATGTTTCACTGTCGCATTATCACCGTATATCCGACCGCTTCGCTTTCTCAACCGGTGGTTTCTACGAACATACGGGCGGCTTCTTTGAAAACTCAGCCCGAAACAATGAAAAAGTTGATAAAAGCAATGCAGGCGGCGGACGTTTCCGTGGCATCTATCTGCCGACATCGAATCTGAAAATCGATATGGCGCTTAGCTACGAGTACAGCGACCAGGGCGGTTATCCTTATTATTATACCGGAATTACCCCAAACGGTATAGCAGAAGCTAAAAGAAAAGGGAAAGAGCTTACCGAAGACCGGGCTGATTATATCGGAAAGATTTCATATAACGAACGTAGCAGCTATCGCCGTGGATTAATGAATGCCGGAGTCAATTTGGAATATCAGGCAAGAAACTTTATTCTTAGTGCCGTCACAGGTTATCAAAACCTGAACGACCGCATGTTCCTTGACCAGGATTTCACCGAAATGGCCATTTATACGCTGGAACAAAAGCAAAAATCGAATACGATTTCTGAAGAAATTGTGTTCAAATCAAAAGCCAACAAAAGATGGCAGTGGGCAACAGGAGCTTTCGGCTTATATCAAACATTAACGACCAAAGGCCCCGTCACATTTTGGGAAGACGGAGTAAAAAATGTTATTGAAGGTAATGTAAACAGTATTTTTGATGGCATGGGCCCTACAGCTCCCAATTTACATTTAACGGTTAACAACCCTACTATATTGGTAGGTGGAAAATTCGATACTCCTGTCTGGAATGCGGCAATTTTTCATCAATCGACATTAAACGACCTCTTTGTAAAAGGGCTGTCATTTACTGTTGGTTTGCGTCTGGATTACGAAAAAATGAGTATGAAGTATAATTCTGTCAGCGACCCTACTGATTTCAACTTCAGTATGAAAATGACACTTCCTCCTCCAAGACCATCTATGTCGATAGAAGCCAAGAACCTGCTTGCAAATGCCGGTTATGACGGGAAAATATCAGATGACTATGTTCAACTACTCCCTAAGTTCGCATTACAATACGAATGGAAGAAAGGGAATAATGTATATGCAACCGTATCGAAAGGTTATCGCTCCGGTGGCTACAACGTACAAATGTTCTCTGACCTGATTAGCGGAGATTTAAAAAATTCGATGATAGATGCTATAAAAGGAAGCGAAAAGTTCTCTAAGTTTGCTGCCATCATTGACCAATATGCCACAAAAGACGAAGTTCCCGAAGTAAAAGAAGCTACTCGCTATAAACCTGAATATTCATGGAACTATGAAGTAGGAAGCCACCTCACTCTTTGGGAAGGCAAACTTTGGGCAGACCTTTCCGCTTTCTACATGGATATGCATGACCAACAGATTTCCCAGTTCGCAGCAAGTGGATTAGGACGTACGACTCTCAATGCAGGAAAAAGCCGCAGCTACGGTGCAGAAGCCTCTCTCCGTGCCAGTTTGACTAATGAACTAAGCCTGAATGCAAGCTACGGATATACTTATGCCACCTTTACAGACTACGTTGAATATGAAAAGGATAAAGAGGGAAACCTCACTGTAAAAGATGACTATAATGGCAAATACGTCCCCTTTGTTCCCAAACATACCCTGAATATCAGTGGAGAATATGCCATCACTTGCAGTCCGCGCTCCATATTCGACCGTGTAGTATTCCAAGCGAATTATAATGCTGCCGGACGCATCTACTGGACAGAACAAAATGACGTAAGCCAATCTTTCTACGGCACATTGAACTGGAGAACAAATCTCGAAATCGGCGATGCCATGATTAGCTTTTGGGCACGCAATTTCTTGAATAAGGATTACGCAGCATTCTACTTTGAAACAATGAATAAAGGATTCATGCAGAAAGGACGTCCGGTACAGTTTGGAGTAGATCTTCGCTGCCGGTTCTAAAAGCCCGCAACACTCTGCGGACATCATAGATGTAACTATAGGGTTATTGCGGCTCATCGGTTTCACCTGATTCTTGAAACATCGATGAATAAGGCGATAGCGGGTGAAAGCAAGGAATAAACAAAGGTGAAATCGTTCAATATCGGTTTCACCTTATTTTTCAAAATATTCCTTGAGCTAAAACAAATATCATTATAGCTAATCCGGATATGCTTATAGCTAATCGAAATATGCTAATAGCAAACCCGCCGTCAGGTATTAATAGATGAATTGTCAGATATTAACAGCCTGCCCGCAAAGCATTAACTATCTGACATTCAATAATTAATAGTTGAATTACAGCATATATAGATCCAACACATTGGGCATATATGGCCAATACGTTGGAGCTATATACCGGACACATTGGATCTATATATCCGACAACCGATATAAATAACTTCAATAAATGAAAGCAATAACAAGGGATTTCACCCTATTCCACCCCACACTTTCACCCGTAATCTTCTTACTCACAAGCATTTCAATTACAAGGTGAAACCAGTGAAACTTACGAATCAAAAGTTGATGGTACTTATACAAATCAGTAGGAGAAAACAAATTTTCATTCATTCCTGTACAACCATAGTTTGTATCTTCTGATAAGCAATGCGCTCTGTCCCATTCTTTACATAAATGATACCGCAACGCTGAAAGCCATGCTTCTCCAGGATATGCTGCATGACCTTATTATCCCGATGCGTATCTACCCGGACATTCGACATCCGTTGAAAACACCAGTTCAGGCAGGCTTCCGCCACCCCTTTTCTTGTACCGTTCGTTGCCAGCCGGTGAACTACTCCGTAAGATTCATCATTGAGCCAGGCTCCTTCATAAATATGCTGATAAGTAGGGTCATCCCCCAGTATAAAACAAAAAGTTCCCAGTATTTCCCCCAGTTCATCCGTGCATACGAAACTATGACCGTCTTCTATTTCCTGACGGATAAATGCCTCGGACGGATAACCGTCAATCCATTGAGTTGTATTCCCTGTCGAGCGCATAAAAGCACGGGCATAGTCATAAATCTCCATTACTAAAGGAAGATCTTTTAATTCGGTAAGTCTGATTTCCATCATATAAAAAGCTATTCGGAAATGAAATAGATTATAGAGTTATTCATTGATTGCTCCGCAATGCGGGCACACACCTTTCTCTTTCAACTTCTCCCCACAATGTCCGCAACGATATTTATAGCCACTATTCCGCTGCACTTTCTTCGCGAAAATGAAAACAAAAAAGGCAAGGAATAAATAACCTACATAGATATGAACCATCAAAATAAAGAAGAAATAACAGAAGATACAACAGGACATCAGCCCCAGCAAATAGAAGATTGCCGCCGCCGGAGTCAACTGCCGGAACAAATCATCAAGCACCGCCAAGGCGACTACTAAAAACAACCAGATACTCAGCAAAAAGACTGAGAGGATAAAAGGAACCTTAAAAGGCGACAAAGTAGGATTGAAATAAAAATGCTCCCATGTTTCCGGTGTAAAGACCTGCATGGATTCATATACCGTCGCACTGAAAGCCATCAGCAGGCAGAGGAATAACGGATACACGCTGTCAATATCATTAAAGTACACCATCTGCAACTGTTTCCGCCGGAAAGCCCGAAGCAGGTAGACACCGACAAACAGCGCAAAGATAACCACAAAATAAGAAGCATGCGTATCACTGAACAAATGAATAGCCTGCGAAATACTATCTGTAGGGACAAACGATTGCTTCAACTCCACCTCACGCATCCATCCCTGTTCATCCTGTGTATGTGCCAGCTTCACCCAAATACTATCCACACTATCGGCAGGATGCACAGCAAATTCGGCCACCACCACGCGGTCGCCCCGGTAAAGGTTTATGTACGTATCCTTGATAGGCAGACACTCCAACGAGATGGAATCCGCCATTAATTCCAAATTCGTATTCCAGGTATAATGCCGCTCATAAAGGTAACTCAGAGAGTCCTTTGTTTTCTGCGGCATCTCTTCGGAAGAAAGATCGGGACGAGTATAATGACAAGACGAAAAGAAGAATAGCAGAATCACCACAGAGGAGACGAAAGACGCAGGGGAAGAGAGCTTCTTCCACCAGCCATCCCACTCCCAAAAGCCGGTTCCGCGAGAAAGAGCTGAAACGCTGCGTTCTCCGCATTCTCTGTGGTGAATTATTCTCATTGCGCCGCTTTTACTTTCATTTGACAATTCTTGCAATCGAACTCAAGGCTGAATCTCTTTCCGTCATTCGATACCAAATAATAAGGTTCTTTATAAGGTGAGCGCACCCGCTGGTGAATCGGACACCATCCCATGCTATAACGCAAGCAATGTTTGCAGAACATCAATACCGCATCTTCTACCGCTTCTTTCTCGTAAGCCAGGGCAACACGCTGCACGCCATGCTCTTCATAGAAAGAAGCCGCACGGCTGTTCATCACATTTCCCACATAGGTTAATGTCGTTTGAGGAAAAGCATGCGTGGTCTGTTTCCACACTGCCAACTCCTGGCAGTAGTTTATCCGGCGGGCTGCTATCAGCTTATCCGTCGCCTGCCGGCGGAACTCAGCCAATACCGATGCAGGCAGAAACCAGTTTTCCGCAAATGAAACTTTTATCTCTTTCGCTTCAAAAGGTGTATTCCCTAATTTGGCAAGTTGCGTTTTCAGGTTCTCCACCTGCGGCGTACGTGCCAATTCCTTTTCGCGGGGAAGACTCAGCGTGACACTGTTATTATCTTCATCGGTCAATGTCAATGAAAAGCCGAACTCATTATCGGCAAGCAATATAGTTACAGCTATCTTCCTTTCAGCCGATTTACGTGACAGTACACGCTCAAATTCCTGATCGAAATTGCGGTATAGCGTTGTACGGGGTTTGATACGAGGCATCTCCTGCGGATATAATTTATTACTATCCACCCGGTTGATACGGAATCCCTGCAAACGTCCCTGCTCGTCGATATAGCAGACACCATCGCCATTATTAAAGGATTTCAGTCCGGCAACTGTCAGATAATTACCACGGACTTCCTTCATCGTTCCCATTTCCTCACCCAATGACTTGGGAGTATCAAAAGAAAAGATTTCCTTGTCACGGCCATGTAGAAAATAATGCGTAAATCCACGGCTGAAGCTCTTGTCCAACTGTGGCTTGAACTCATAACGACAAGTTCCCGAAGATGCCCGTACATATTCCTGACGACGGGCAAAGATAGCGTCCAGCTTCTGACGATAAGCCGCCGTAACGTTCTTTACATAAGACACATCTTTCAACCGCCCCTCTATCTTGAACGAAGAAGCTCCCGCATCCAGCAACTGCTCCAACTCGTCGCTCTGATTCATATCTTTCAGCGAAAGCAGATGCTTGTCCTTTACAATCACTTTCCCGTCCGAATCGACCAAGCTGAAAGGCAAACGACAGAACTGCGCACATTCCCCCCGGTTTGCGCTACGTCCGAAACAAGCCTGGCTGACATAGCACTGCCCGCTATAACTCACGCAAAGCGCCCCATGCACAAACACTTCCAAAGGCACTTCAGGGCAGGTGTCATGTATCTTCCTTATCTCACGCAACGACAACTCACGCGCCAGCACCACCTGGCGAAAGCCTGCCTCCCAAAGGAATTTCACTTTCTCAGGAGTGCGGTTGTCCATCTGTGTACTGGCATGAAGCGGTATCGGCGGAAGGTTCAGCTTTGTAATCCCCATATCCTGCACAATCAATGCATCCACCCCAATCCGGTACAAGGCGTGAATCATCTCTTCCGTCTCTTTCAGCTCCTCTTCTTTCAAAATCGTATTGACGGTGACATAGATACGTGCATTATACAAATGAGCATGTTGCACCAATGCTTCTATATCTTCCAATGAATTTACAGCCGCCGCACGTGCACCGAACTTCGGAGCACCGATATATACGGCATCCGCACCATGATTGATAGCTTCAATACCACATTCCAGATTTTTCGCCGGAGCGAGAAGTTCTATTTTACGCTGCTTTATCATTTAATGTCATTAATATTGTAAGGTGTTTCCTGATAAACAAAGTAGTTCAGCCAGTTGGAGAACAACAGGTTGGCATGGGCACGCCAACGTACCAACGGAGCTTTATCAGGGTCATCGTCCACGTAATAATTACGGGGAATCTCTATCGGCAGCCCTTTATCCAGGTCACGACGATACTCCGTATCCAGCGTCAACGGAGAATATTCCGAATGTCCGGTCACGAAGAACTCGCGTCCGCCGCGCGCCATCGCCATATATACACCCGCCTCTTTCGACTCGGAAAGCAACGTCAGCTCCGGAACTTTCAGTATATCTTCCCGGCGCACTTCCGTATGACGGCTGTGGGGCACATAGAAACAATCATCAAAACCACGGAAAATAGAATGATAAGGTTCCAGCACACGATGCTCAAAGATGCCGAACATCTTCTTTTCCAGCGGATACTTGGGAATCCCGTAGTGATGATACAATCCGGCTTGTGCAGCCCAGCATATATATAAGGTGGAAGTCACGTGCGTACGTGCCCAGTCGAAAATTTCCGTAATCTCATCCCAATAAGTCACCTCCTCGAAATCCATCTGTTCCACAGGGGCTCCGGTGATAATCATACCGTCATACTTCTCGTGACGCATCTGGTCGAAATCCGTATAGAACGTTTTCATATGTTCAATCGGTGTATTCTTGGACGTGTGGCTCTTGATTTTCATAAAAGAAATCTCCACCTGGAGCGGAGTGTTCGAAAGTAAGCGCACCAAGTCCGTTTCCGTTGTAATCTTCAACGGCATCAGGTTCAGAATCACAATCCGTAGCGGACGAATGTCCTGCTGCGTAGCGCGGGAAGTGTCGATAACGAAAATATTCTCTTCCTTCAATAGTTCTATCGCAGGTAGTTTATCGGGTAAATTTAAAGGCATAATCGCTATATATTAGTAATTTGAGCACAAAAATACGAAAAATATAGCACATAATAGGGACGTTGCTTATTTAGAAGACGTACAAATTAAGTCAATTTAATCATAGAAGCATAACAACCAATCAATAAAAGCCTTATTTTTGCGGAAGAAATTAGTACTAATAATTTAAATCTTAGAAAAATGGCTTACGTAATTAGTGACGATTGTATTGCTTGCGGAACTTGTATCGATGAGTGTCCGGTAGAAGCTATCTCTGAAGGTGATATCTATTCTATCAACCCGGATGTATGTACTGACTGTGGAACTTGCGCAGACGTTTGTCCGTCTGAAGCTATTCACCCGGCTGAATAATACAATCTACAAAAAAGTATAGGCTGCTTTCTACGGAAGGCAGCCTTTTTTATGTTATCTCAACCGTAAGAATAGCAGATAAAAACAGACAACTAAGCCATCATAAACCAGTTGCCTGTTTTCTGTTCCAACTATGAATATCCCAGTCAATTACTTGTAGGATTCTGAGTCAAAGTTCCCGGATAAGAGTTGATTGCATCTTGAGGGATATAATATACTACACGGTAATCGGTGGCAGGAATATCTTCAAATTGTCTTTGAGGTCCCGGATACCGGCGTACTAACGGCTTGCCATTGCGAAAGACATCATAACTGCGTTCTGCCTGATAAGCTAATTCCAGTTGGCGTTCTTTATCAATGAGGTTACTGGCAACGGTTGCATCCAATGAAGCATAACCTGCATCGGGTATTGAACGTTCCCGAATTACATTCAGGTCGGATAATGCAGCCCCGTAATTCCCCAATTTGGCATAAGCCTCTGCACGATTCAAGTAGATTTCCCCTAAACGGCTGATTACCGGTGAGTGCAGATGACTGTCTTCACCTTCTCGTGAGCACTTCGTGATGTAAAATTGCGGATATGCACGGTTCAAAGAAATATAGTAATCGAGCACACCGGTATAAGTGTTCCCATCTTTGTAATTGATTGAATATATTTCCTGCTCTGCATCAACTGGAGACAGCACATAGGTTTGCCCACCATCCTGACAGGTCACCACATCTTTATTCCGTACCACGGTTGCCTGTACATAATTCAATGTTGTCGGGCTATCCTGCACAATAAAACGAAAAACTTCTCTATTTCCTTCTTCATAGGTAGGTTCGATAAAAGCAGCGCGTGCATCTACTATTCTATAATGATCGGGACGCCAATCATTACGCCCCGTTTCATTCAGCAAATCAAGATATTTGCCGCTAGCGTACATTTCTCCCCAACCCATACCACCGATATTGGCATACATACCGCCGACGCCATAGTAATGATCATTACCGGAAAACTCAGAAGCGACACGCTTCACCACAAAAATGGATTCTCTATTATTTTCGGGAACAAAAGTATTGTACTTCATAAAATCTTCACGAGAAAGCAGTGCATATTTCGACGAACTTATTACTTTGTCAGCATAATCCACAGCCAACTGAGCATATTGGGTGTTCGGTTTTTCATATGTTCCGCTCATATAAAGATACACACGTGACAATAAGGCCTGTGCCGCTTCTTTGGATGCGAAAGCCGGACCTTTATCCAAAGTCATTAATTCCTCCGCTTTCTTTAAGTCCTCGATCACCTGTTTGTAAGTCTCTTCTACGGTAGAACGGTCGGGAAGATTCAGATTATTCATATCATCGGGAGTGCCGTTCACAATCGGAACCCCCAAGTTCTTTTCCGGATTCTGATAATAAGGACGCCCGTATGCCCGTACGAGATAAAAATATAACATACCGCGCACGAAATAACATTCTCCCAACTGATTGTCGATTTCCAAACTCTGCCCTTCTGCAATCATCTTTATGATATTCGATGTCTGTGCCACAGCTTTGTATCCATAATCCCAAAAATTCATCAAGCGATAATTTTGAGGAGTACGCGAGAACGAAATAAATTCATAAAAAGCATCTGTTGAGGAACCACGAATCATCATATTGTCACCCGCATATTCACCACATCGGTGCATAGGGTCTGACCATGTTTTCAACTGTGCATACACACCGTTCATCAATGACTCCAAAGAAGTATTCGGATCGCGGGTTATCTGTTCTGCCGCCATCGACCCGTGAGGCAGCCGTTCAATATCGCAAGCGGTCAATGACATCGCTGCAAGCAGTATGGTTACTATCTTTTTCATAAGGTAATTCTAAATTAAAAGGTAAGATTAATGCCAAACATAAATTTACGTACAGAAGGATATACACCCGGTCCTGTTGAACTCATTACTGAACCATCGTTAGCAGGTAGTTCAGGATCAACTCCGGAGTACTTCGTGATAGTGAATAAGTTTTCACCCGTAAAGTACACACGCAGATTAGAAATATAATATTGGGGGAATTTAAAATTGTAGCCCAATGTAAACGAACGTAGCTTAAAGTAGTCACTATCTTCGAGATAACGGGAAGAAGCCTTGTTACTCTGAGAGTCATTGTTGTATTTGGCAACTGGATGAGTAGCGACATCGCCCGGCTTCTCCCAACGTTTCCAACCTTTTTGTAACTTCATCTGATTGCGGTCAGTATAAGTACCGTCAGAATCATATTCCTGCCGGGCATAATTATAAAGTGTGCCTCCGATGGAATAACCGAATACAGCATTCAAATCGAAGTTTTTCCATATCAATGATGTGTTGATGCCTCCGAATAAGTCGGGAGATGCACTGCCGCATTTCACTTGATCAGCTTCGGCATAGTTACTAGTAATTTCACGAGTTTCCACTCCGTCTTTAGCTACAGTCTTATACCACTGCGGAGCACCGTTCTCAGGATTTACTCCTGCCCATTCTGCCAGATAATAAGTATCAATCGGTGATCCGGGATCTAACACATATTCGGCTGTCCCGGCAATATTCAAACCGGCTCCTCTCGTAATGGGCCTTATCACAAAATTACCATCTGCGTCTTTTACTTTATAGAGTTTTTTCAGCTCATTGCTGTTATGGCCCATATTCAAGTCCAAACTCCAAATCCAGTCTTTTGTACGAATAATATCTCCGCCTAAAGTAATTTCAACACCTTTATTTTTCATCTCTCCGATGTTTTTCCAAATAGAAGTCACACCGGTTAGCCCACTGACAGGGACCTTATAGAGAATGTTATCCGTATTTTTAACATAATAATCGAAATTGAAATGCAAACGATTGTCAAACAGCGTTGCATCCAAACCAATACCTGTCGTATAAGTCTTCTCCCATGTCAAGTCTTTATTGCCAATTTGCGAAATCAGTGCTCCTGAATTGCCGTCATAACTGGAAGATACGGAATACAAGTCATATTGAGGGTAAAGGTCACTGGGGCGATTGCCAACCGAACCATATGCAGCACGAATTTTCAAGTTGTCCACCCAATTGATTTTAAACCATTTTTCATGATTGATATTCCAACCGGCACTAATGGAAAAGAAGTTACCATATTTAGCATTATCACCAAAGTTGGATGCGCCGTCACGACGGAAAGAAACCTGCGCCAGATATTTATTGTCGTAAGCGTAATTACCGTTGAACAGACAAGACTGTACTGCCCATTCGGTGATTGAGCCTTTTGTACGTTCGGGCTTTGCCACCACATCCAAGACCTCAAATCCTGGGATAAAACCAGTTCCATACACATCCAACACTTTCGCCCAGTAGTCGTTAAACTCATATGCTATCAAACCATTGATGGCGTGTTTGCCAAAAGTATGGTTGAAACGCAAAATCTGATTAGTATAGCGACGAGCCACTTCCGAGCGATAATCCGTAATGCGTCCGTCCACACTCAGTCCACCGTTAGAACGAGGATCGGTGTAGCCTTCCGAAGCATAACTGATATACCGGTAATTATTCACGGAAGAGAAAGCCAACCAATCGGTTATTTTAATATCAAAGTCAAAATTCCCCATAAACTCCATATTTCTGGAAGAAGAATGATTCCATTGCAAATCAACCAAATAGTTAGTCTGAGCTGCATTTACCCATCCCGAATAACGGTGCGGAACCAAATTCCCATTTTCATCATAAGGGCTATCCCACGGGAACATGGAATACATAGCCGTCACACTGTATTGCTGATCCACTATGTCACGACGTGAGCCGTAAATGCTTGGTTTAACAGTCAACCATGAAAAAGGTTTGTATGCTGTTCCCAACCTGAAATTATAACGCGTATAGTCATACCCCTTTACTGCTCCTTCTTCATCATAATATCCCAAAGACATATACGACTGCATAGTTTCACTGCCACCTTGAAGAGAAATATTGTATTCTTGATTAAAACCGTTTTGAGTAGCCAAATCCCACCAACTGAAATCACTGTTACGCAACTCTTCATTGTAACGCGTAAATTTTATATCATTCTGATTAGGGAAAGAGGCATAATAATCATAAAGCTCAGCACCGTTCATGACCTCCATATTCCCATTATTCAACGTGCTGATACCAAATTTGGCCGACACATTGATATTCATCTTCCCCACTTTTCCTTTTTTGGTAGTAACAACAACTACACCATTAGCCCCTTGAGAACCATAAATAGCTGTCGAAGCGGCATCCTTCAGAATAGTCATGGTTTCAATATCACCGGGATTCAACTGACCGGCACTACTGCCCACAATAACACCGTCCACTACCCAAAGAGGAGAAGTTCCCCCGTTTAGAGTAGCCTGTCCACGAATTACAACGGCCCCACTTGCTCCAGGTTGTCCCGATCCCGGAGCAACGTAAACACCGGCAGCCTTTCCGTTCAACATATTTTCTACCGAAGGGCTAGTGATATCTTTCAGTTTATCACTTTTTACAGTCTGCATCGCTCCGGTAAGACTTTCCTTTCGCTGTGTGCTGTATCCCACTACCACGACCTCATCCAATGTCTCTGCATCTTCCGATAATTTAATCTTCCCCATATTGGCAGAAGCCTTTACATCAATCGTCTTGTACCCGATAAATGAAATAGACAAGGATGATCCGACAGGAGCATCAAGTTCATACTCTCCATTGAAATTGGTAATAGTACCGTTAGTAGTACCTTTTACCACCACACTAGCGCCTACTATCGGCTCTCCACTAGATGCGTCAACCAAGACACCTCTGATTTTCACCACTTGTTGCTGAACTGCCGACAAAGGAGATTCGACTGCAATTGTCAAAGTTGCAAATGAAGGGCTCGAAGCCACGCAGAGTACACTGGCTAACAAAGTGTACCTACTCGTTCTAGTCAAACTTTTTAAATTCATAAATTTCACATAAAGTTAATAAAGTTATTACTTCAATAAATCAAGAAAGCAAATCAAAATTCAAAGAATATAAGTTCACTTAGAACTTAGTAACAACTTACTTTATGTCTCAAAAGCATCTACAACAAGCTTTTGAATAAATTCCGCAATCAATAATCTAGTAAGATGAAAAATAAACCGACACATTTTCCCACCTTTAAAAGATGAAAAAAAAACAACTTACAAAGGTATATCCTGCTCCATTTCTTAATGAAGTCAGTCACTATTTTTGAAAAAAGGATGAAAAAAAGAACTTCCTTACTTTGATATTACAATTTATTGTTATATTTGCAGTGTATCTGTACGTCACCAGACAAATATTATTTAGGCAAAATGCTTGGCAATATTCTGTTTGCAATATGTAGAGAAATAATATAGTCCGTCTTATAACTTCAAGCTATGCAAGCAGGAATAAGATAATAGATACAAACGAACCATTTTGAGATTAGTATCAATTAAAATCAAAAAGCTAGTTAAGCCACATGGTGGGATACTGCCAAGTACAGTTTCGGGAGAAAGAAAGATAAAGCTTCCTTTACTTACTACATAAAAATAAAAAAGGCACTAAGTTCTAAGTGAACTAATTTTTTTTCAGTCTCACCCTCTAAAATAGGAGCGTTCAACTCAATGAATGGAAGGAAGTAGAAATTTCCGGTAATACAATTTACAGTATAAAATAAAACGGTGGATGATTTTCGCTTGAAATCACCCACCGTCTTATTCTATTCCATTTTCTTGCCTATTTCAGCTTTACCAATGCTTCCTTGATACGACGGATAGCTTCCACGATATTCTCATCGCTTGTAGCATAACTCATACGGATACATTCGGGAGCACCGAATGAAGCACCGCCCACACAAGCTACATGAGCTTCTTCGAGCAGGTACATTGCCAAGTCGTCCGAATCTGCAATCTTACGGTCACCGTTGCTCTTTCCGAAGAAAGCGTCGCATTTCGGGAACAGATAGAAAGCACCTTGCGGAACGTTTACTTCGAATCCCGGAACTTCCTTAGCCAACTTCACAATCAAGTCACGGCGGCGTTCGAATGCTTTCTGCATTTCCTTCACCGGTTCCTGAGTGCCTACATATGCAGCCTCAGCAGCCTTCTGAGATACGGAGCAAGGACCTGAAGTGTACTGACCCTGCAATTTGTTGCAAGCCTTTACAATCCATTCCGGTCCGGCAATGAAACCGATTCTCCATCCTGTCATGGCGTAAGCCTTTGACACACCGTTTACAATTACCGTACGTTCCTTCATTTCCGGGAACTGGGCAATGCTCTGATGTGCGCCGATATAATTGATATGTTCGTAGATTTCGTCAGCGATAACGATTACCTGCGGATACTTAGCCAGTACGGCAGACAAGCCTGCCAGTTCTTCCTTCGTATATACAGAACCCGTCGGGTTGGACGGAGAACAAAGAATCAATGCTTTAGTCTTCGGAGTAATGGCAGCTTCCAGCTGTTCGGGAGTAATCTTGAAATCCTGTTCGATACCGGCCGAAACAATCACAGGAGTACCTTCAGCCATTTTCACCATTTCCGGGTAGCTTACCCAGTAAGGAGCCGGAACGATTACCTCGTCACCCGGATTTACCAATACGAGAATCGTATTACAAACAGATTGTTTTGCACCGTTTGCACAAGAAATCTGAGCGGCTGTGTATTCCAGACCGTTTTCTTTTTTCAGTTTCTCAACAATAGCATTGCGCAAAGCCGGATAACCCGGAACCGGAGAGTAACGGGAGAAGTTATCATCTATGGCTTTTTTCGCAGCTTCCTTGATGTGGTCAGGAGTATTGAAATCCGGTTCTCCTACACTTAAGTTAATAACATCAACGCCTTGTGCTTTAAGCTCGTTGCTCTTCTGCGACATGGCAAGCGTCGCCGATGGCGACAAGCTGTTCAAACGATCTGATAATTGATTCATTTTGTATCTATTTTATTGTTGTTGAGTGAAAATCGTTGCAAAATAAGCGATAATATTTGATATACGGAAACAATCTGGCAAATTACTTATTTAAATGTAAAGTATGCCCCATTCTTTCTTTCTTTGTTCTCAGATAACGTTCATTGTACGGATTGGGAACAGTTTCAACAGGCACATTTTCCACAATTTCCAATCCATAGGCTTCAAGGCCCACACGTTTCACCGGATTATTTGTCAAAAGTCTCATCTTGTGCACTCCCAGCTCGCGAAGAATCTGTGCGCCTACGCCATAGTCCCGTTCGTCAGCAAGGTGTCCCAGGCAAATATTCGCATCGACAGTATCCATACCGTCTTCCTGAAGTTTATAGGCTTTCATCTTTTCCATCAGACCGATGCCGCGCCCTTCCTGATTCAGATAGACAACTACACCTTTTCCTTCTTTCTCAATCATTTCCATGGATTTATGCAACTGTTCGCCGCAGTCACAACGCTGTGAGCCGAGAATGTCTCCGGTGGCACAAGAGGAATGAACGCGTACCAGAATCGGTTCATCCGCACTCCACGTACCTTTAAATATAGCCATGTGCTCCAATCCGTTCGACTTCTGACGGAAAGGAATCAGGTGAAACATTCCGTGTTCGGTAGGCATATTTACTTCCACCCCTTTTTCTACGATTGACTCCTGCTTCAAGCGGTAAGCAATCAGGTCATGGATAGAAATCAGTTTCAAGCCATATTCGTCCGCCATTTTACGAAGTTCGGGTAGACGGGCCATCGTGCCGTCATCACTCATGATTTCCATTAAAGCACCGGCCGGATAAAGTCCTGCCAGACGGGCCATGTCAACAGTGGCTTCTGTATGTCCTGCACGACGAAGCACTCCTTTTTCCTGCGCATACAACGGATTGACGTGTCCGGGACGTCCGAAAGTAGCCGGTGTAGAAGTTGGATCCGCCAATGCCCGAATGGTAGCGGCACGGTCGGCGGCAGATACTCCGGTGGAACAACCTTCCAGTTTATCAATAGTAACCGTGAAAGGAGTCCCCAGCACGGACGTATTGTCACTCACCTGGTGCGGCAAATCCAGTTCCTTACAACGGGACACTGTGATAGGTGCGCAAAGCACACCGCGCGCATGTTTCAACATGAAGTTTACGTTCTCAGGAGTTATCTTTTCTGCGGCAATAATCAGGTCACCTTCATTTTCGCGGTCTTCATCATCTACTACTATGACAAACTTGCCTTCTTTGAAGTCGGCAATCGCGTCTTCTATTCTATCCATTTTAATCTCTTCCATAACAATTATTTATTAATTTTCTGTATGATGAATTGAACTTGTTCGTTATTCTTTATAATTCGCTCCATGTCCTTAGCCAGGCGGATACGGAACACCCAAATGCGGAAATAGAAAAATAGCCCGATAGGGAAAATCACCCCGGCAGCCAAATTCAGCCAATATATATGGAACGGGCGCACATGAGCAGAAACGGGAATCACCGGATAATTGTTTAATGCGCCTATCAAAGTAGCCGACTTGGTATTGGACATCTCTTCCACCAATGCCTCCAGTTTATCGTTGATAGCCATCACTTCATCGTCCTTTCCGCCCGACATCCACAACTTGAAATAATCCGGTGCTTTCGTCAACTGATTCCGGGTAATATAAGCTTTGCATTCCGCCGTGAGCTGTTCCAACTCTCCGGGTATACGCGCGTAATCAGGGTCATTGATAATAACTTCTTTCTTGAATAAATGACGCACGCTGCGGATTCCGGCAATCTTCTTAAACCAGTTGATATACGCATCGGCATTCAGCACCACAGAGTCTTTGTTCGATTTGTAAGTAAGGAAGATACCCAACGGGGCGAGAACCGCACTACTTGTCCACATCCCCATCCATACAATCCATTTACCGTCGCGCGCCATCTTATAGCCTGTGTTATCAATGATATAATAAATGATGAACACCAGCACCGACACAATCACCGGCATACCCAAACCACCTTTACGGATAATACCGCCCAACGGTGCCCCGATAAAGAAGAACAGCAGGCAAGAAAGGGAAATCGTAATCTTCTTATGCCACTCCGTCTTATGCTTCCGGATGGCATAGTCATTATTTTCCATCGTGTATTTCTTGAAGCTAAGGTCACTGGACACATTTTCGGCACGGCTGGTGGCAGAAGATATCACTTTCTGCTTCTGCGTCAGGGATGCGGCAGCATAAAGGCTGTCCACATTATATTCCTGAATATTCGCAGTCTCGATTTTGACCGTATCTTCTTTACTCAGCCCGTAGGAAGGACGGAAATTCCCTTCGGCCACTTCCCGGTAATATTGTCTTCCGATACTGTCTCCCAACACTTTCATCGAATCGATGGAAGCTTGTAGCATGGTCATGTTTTTGGCACTGGACTGATTGCTCATGATACTTTCATCCGCCATATTGAAATCGGAGTCAAACTCAATCAGTGTATGTTTCTCCCTGAACGACTCGCGCCGATAAGGCACATTCTGGGATTTCATACTTTGTGCTTTCAGATTCTCGAACAAATCGCCGCTATACAGATGCAGCCAGAGATGCTGTTTGTCAGCAGTCATTTCCAGACGTCCGGAATCCGCATAGATGATATGCGCATTCTCGAATCCGTCTTTCATATTATAAATCAGGACATCGTAGAGCATACCGGTTTTCCGGTCTTTCCTTGCGACTTTCAGGTTATAATCCTTTATCTCGGAATAAAATACGCCTTCGGGAATATCCAGTTCCGGGGATTTTTGTTTCATCGAAAGAATCAGGGTTCCCAGTTTAGCCTGGGCAATAGGGCCGACTACATTTTGGAAATAGAATGAGACACCGACCAGCCCGCAGACAAAGAAAACAAGCGGACGCATGATTTTGAGCAGGGAGATACCCGCGGCCTTCATTGCGAGCAATTCATACCGTTCGCCGAAGTTACCGAAAGTAATCAAAGAAGCCAGTAGCACTGCCAACGGCAACGATACTGGCACTAATGTCAATGCGGAATAAAAGAAGAACTGAGCCATCACGCTCATCTCCAATCCCTTTCCGACCAATTCGTCTACATATCTCCACAGGAACTGCATCATAAAAATGAACAGACAGATGAAGAATGTACCTATAAAGAGCATAAAAAAGCTCTTTACAATGAATATATCTAATTTCTTTATGCGTAGCATCTTAATAGGTTCGTGCATTTAAGACGCAAAATTAGCACAAAAAAAGGAGCATCGAAAATTTTTAGTTGAAAGTTAACTAAAAACCACAAGTTCTTCTTAATTTAGCGACTTGTGACTCCCATAATTCTTTCATATCGCTTACCTCGTCCGGATCTGCGAAATCGGTAATTTCTAATACATAGTCACTTGTCAGTTCATTATACGTCATTTTGATTTCGAAATAATCACGTTCGTTTTCATCATCCAGCCAACGGAAACGGATGAAAGAGAAAGCCCGAATAGCTGTAATTTCAGCTTTTCTCTGTTCTGTCTTTCCCCAATGGAACTCTACTATTTTATCATCGGATATTACTTTGTCGGCAAACCAGTCCTCCAACCCGGTAGGTGTACTGATAGCTCCCCAAAGAATATTTTTAGAAGTTGCGTTCAACAAATACTCCAAATGAATCTTTTCCTTTTTCATAGCAATTTCGAATTGTTTTTACGTGTGCCAAGATAAATACTTTTTTCTGAATACACGGCATAAATCAGACACTTTATTTAATTATTCTCTCACTAATGGCCCTTAAACTCCCTGTTTATAAGGAAATCCGAAGCCTTTTCTAAAGAAAACAACAAAAAAAATACAGAATTGTTTTGGAAATTATAAAAAAAACATCTATCTTTGCACCCGCAATCGAGAAATGATGGCGGGATAGCTCAGCTGGTTAGAGCGCATGATTCATAATCATGAGGTCCCCGGTTCAATCCCGGGTCCCGCTACTAAGTCGAAAGACTTACAGATAAGACGTTTGGAGGGCTTCCACCTCTGGGCGTTTTTCTTTTTATATACCTTCGGTTTGCGCTATGGTTTGCGCCAGCGTCAAATTCAATGTAACAAAAAAGCCCCCGAAAGTTATCTATCCGACGCTTTCGAGGGCTTTTTTTATTTTATCCTTTTATTCCCATTCTATGGTCGCATTGGGTTTCGGCGACATATCATAGCAAACACGATTTACATTCTTCACTTCTTTCAGAATACGGTCTGTGATTTTCATCAGGACAGGCCACTCAACCGGTTCGATAGTGGCTGTCATGGCATCTACCGTATTGACAGCACGAATGATAACCGGCCAGTCGAAAGAGCGGGCATTATCACGTACACCGACAGATTTGAAATCAGGTACTACTGTAAAGTATTGCCATACCTTCTTATCCAATCCTGCAATTTGGAATTCCTCACGCAAGATAGCGTCCGATTCACGTACAGCTTCCAGACGGTCACGTGTGATGGCACCCAGGCAACGTACACCTAAACCCGGACCGGGGAAAGGCTGACGATAAACCATTTCATAAGGCAAGCCCAGTTCCAGCCCACAGGCACGCACTTCATCCTTAAACAGTTGGCGCAAAGGTTCTACAAGCTGGAATTTAAGGTCTTCGGGCAGACCGCCTACATTATGATGAGATTTCACCATTTTAGCAGTCTTCGTGCCGCTTTCCACAATATCCGGATAAATGGTACCCTGACCTAAAAAGTCGATGCCGTCCAATTTACGTGCTTCTTCTTCAAACACACGGATAAACTCGCCACCGATAATTTTACGTTTCTGCTCGGGGTCTTCCACACCAGCCAGTTTATCAAGAAAACGGTCTGTAACATCCACATAAACAAGATTCGCCTTCAACTGATTACTGAATACTTCAACCACGTCTTCAGATTCACCCTTACGCATCAAACCATGATTCACGTGCACACACACCAAGTTATCCCCGATTGCTTTCAGAAGCAGAGCAGCTACCACAGAACTGTCAACTCCACCCGACAAAGCCAACAACACTTTTTTGTCGCCTACCTGACGTCTGATCAACTCTATCTGGTCATTGACAAAATTCGTCATATTCCAGTTAGCTTCGGCCTTGCAAGTATCGAAAACGAAAGATTTTACAGCATTTTTAATAGCTTCAATGTCGTCCGTAAATTCCGCCAGTTTCACCTCACAAGTCGCTTTATCGTGACCGGCAGCCATAACGGGAATCCCCATCGTATAGATAGCCGGATTTACGTCAATAGACACACCGTCAATCACATTATTCGGTCCGCCATTGATAATAATCCCCTTTACATTGGGCAATGCTTTCAGTTCTTCCACTGTGATGTCGTGAGGATAAATCTCACTATACACTCCTAACGCACGGATGGCGCGAGCCAATACCGTATTCTCATGACTACCCAAGTCAAGGATAACAATCATGTCCTGTTTCATCTGATTCTGTTTTTTAATTATGTTATTGTCAATAGTTTCTTTCGTATCAACTTATCCGCAAATATAAATATTTTAAAAGACGTTACAATGTTTGGTTTCCACAAAGTTTCATTTTTCCTTTTCTATTTCCACATCCGTATTGTTAATCGCTTCGTCACGTAATGCGGAACTATTGAGATAATACTTGCCATCCTTGCGAAACAATATTCCTAGATATGGTTCACGGTTGTTTGTGCTCGTACCATCCAACGTATAATATAAGCTCACCGTGACATTCGTTTTCAGCAAGCTCCTCATCTTTCATCAGCATCAACGAGTCAACGGCAAGAATATGTTTCACCAGACTATCAGATGTTTTTGTGTCGTTGCCACGGATAACTTTCTTCATCAATTCGTATAAAGCCAACAACGACGCGTTTCACCTTACGCCTTCAACCGTATCACAAACCGGCTACCCTTTCCCAGTTCGCTTTCCACCGTCAACGTGCCGCCGTGAGCTTCCACAAAATCCCTCGAAATAGACAGTCCTAACCCGCTTCCCTGCACTTTTGTTCCGGGGACACGGAAGTAACGGTCGAAGATACTTTTGTGATAGCGCGGGTCGATACCTTTTCCGAAGTCCTGAACATATAATTCAATGATAGCATCTTCCTGTCTGGCACCGATGACGACATGACCGTTTTCCTTGGAGTAACGGATAGCATTGCTTAATAAGTTAGTCAATACCCAGGCAATCTTTTCGCTGTCTACAAAGAGTTTTCCTATTTTCTCTTCAGGATATTCCACTTCTATTTGGATATTGAACTTATCCGCTTGCACCTGATTGGCTTTGATGGCATACTCTATCAGTTCAATTGGTTTCGTTATTTTCGGCATCATCTGCAGTTTACCGGCTTCCACCTGAGTCATGTTCAGCAGTTCGCCTGTGATGCTAAGTAAACGTTCGCTGCTCTCCTTGATGCTCTTTGAAAGTTGCTCCTGTTCCTCGTTCAATTCGCCTACACGCTTGTCCTCCAACAGTTGAAGACTCATCATTATAGCGGAAATCGGAGTTTTCAGTTCATGGGAGATAGTGGAGATAAAGGTAGTCTTGGCAGAATCCAGTTCTTTGAACTCCGTTATATTTTTCAGTAATATTACATCGCCCAGTTTACGCGGTTCGTCGTTCCCGGCTTCCGTATTGATGATAGGGACATAAGATGCCTTAAAATAACTCTCCTTATTATCAGCGTATATCTTCAAAGGCTCTTTCTGTTCGCTTGGTGTCACCAGTTCGCGAATCAGACGGCGGAGAAGATCGTTTTTCAAGGCAAGCTCTTCCGCCGATTTGCGGATTACATTCTCACGTTTCAGGTTCAGCACATTCAGGGCTTCCTCATTGACAAACAGAATCTCACGTTCCATGTTCAATCCGATGACGGGGTCGTCTATACTGTTCACAATCGCTTCTATGAATTTCTTCGCGGAAAGAATGTCCGACAAGGTGCTGGCACGGTACTCAGCCAAACGTTCCGCCATCCGGTTGAAACTATCGGCTACTTCACGGAACTCTTCATTACCACTCATATTCAAACGCTTCCCATAATTATGACCGGCAATTTCAAGGATTCCCTCTTTCAGTTCCTTAATCGGTTTGCTGATGGAACGGGGCAGCCAATAGAGCAACACCAGACCGGTCAATATACAAATACCGCCGGTAATGGAGATCCATAACAACGCACGTTCCAGCCCCGGCATGGCGGCAGGGCTATCCGGTTCCGTCGCCGTCAGAATCTGCAGGTTTATAACTGAAAGGGTCACCAGCAAAATAATCATTCCCGCCAGCATCCCGATGCCAAGAATCAGTTTCGTTTTAATATTCATAATGTTCATGCGATTAATATTATGCAAGTATAATCAAATCTACATTAGCTTGCGATAAATTATTTAAAAACTTTCTGTATCCCAATACCGAACAGATTGCATACGGCAACCGTAAATCAGGAGTTCCCATACAGACCGTCGATATTTGCTTCTCCCTGCAAACCTTGACGATACTCCCCAAAATATCCTTCGACTGCACCTGAACCACTTCTCCACCAAGCTCCGCCACCAGTTTGAAATGGTTCAGCAGATAACGCTGGCGCGCCAGGTCAATCCTGTCCATGCTCTCTTTCGGCGTCTGGACATACAAAGCGATAAAAGTAGTATTATACCGGGTTGCCAACTTCGCCGCCCTTCTGATAATCCGCCGGGGCGTCCTCTCATGGCTGCTGATACAAGCCATAAACTTCTCATGGCGCAGACCGACGGCAACGCCCATCACCACCTCATTTTCCACTTTCTTCTCCACCCGCAGCGCCACTTCTTTCAACGCCAATTCCCGCAATTGAAGAATATTCTCCGTGCGGAAGAAGTTATCCAATGCCATCCGAATCTTTTCCGGACGATATATCTTTCCCGCTTTCAGACGGGAAATCAGCTCTTCGGCTGTCAAGTCGATATTCACAACCTCGTCCGCTTCCTGAAGCACGCTGTCCGGCACCCGTTCTTTCACCTCAATACCCGTAATCTCCTGCACTTCTTCGTTCACACTTTCGATATGCTGGATATTGATTGCTGAAATCACGTTGATACCCTCGTCCAACAATGCTATAACGTCCTGCCACCGTTTTTCGTTCAAACTCCCTTCCACATTCGTATGCGCCAACTCGTCCACAATCACGATTTCAGGATGCACGCGGATGATTGTGTCCAGATCCATTTCTTCCAGTTCCTTTCCCTTGTAGAAGATTTTGCGTCGTGGGATGACAGGCAAACCTTCCAGCAACGCCTCCGTCCCGGCTCGTCCATGGGTTTCGACATAGCCGATTTGGACGTCCACCCCATTCTCCAACAATTCATGTGCTTCCTGAAGCATGCGATATGACTTCCCTACACCGGCTATCATTCCGATGTAAACCTTAAACTTCCCCCGGTGCGACTTCTTTATCAAATCCAGGAAATGCTGTACGCTTTGTTCTCTATCATCCATCCTTTTCACCACTTAACTATTTACGGTTCTCTTCAAGCGCTATATTCAGTTTCAGCACATTTACCTTCTCCGTTCCGAAAAGCCCTAAAAACGGTTTCTCCACATGCTTGTCTACAATGGCTTTCACCTGAGCTTCAGTCAGTCCGCGAGCTTGAGCCACCCTTTTCACCTGTACATACGCACATTCGGGAGTTATATCCGGGTCGAGCCCGGAAGCACTTGCCGTTACCATCTCAGCGGGTACTTCCTCGCGGCCCAGATAAGGATGATGCACCAGGAAAGTATCAATACGCGCTTCTACCTCCGCCAGATATTCAGGGTTGGCAGGCCCCTTGTTGCTACCGGAAGAGCTATCGGCATCATACCCCTCACCCGCACAAGAGGGCCGTCCCCAAAAATAAATATCCTTTGTGAACATCTGCCCCACATTGGCAGCTCCCACTACTTTTCCATTCAATGTAAGCACTTCGGCATTCCCCTTATTAGGCCCTGCCACCTGCGCAAACAGCCACAGGACAAGGATATAGAACACAGAGAAAAAGACACAGAAAACAAGTGTTATTTTTAATGACTTCAATAAAGTTTTCATTGCTATCGTTTTTTAATTAAAAGAATAAACCTACCAATAAATCAATCAATTTGATTCCGACAAAAGGAACAATCACACCGCCCACACCGTAAATCAACAGATTGCGGCGCAGCAAGGCACTTGCACCTATCGGCTTGTATTGCACGCCCTTCAAAGCCAACGGAATCAGAATCGGAATGATTATCGCGTTAAAGATAACGGCCGAAAGAATCGCGCTTTCAGGACTATGCAGGTGCATGATATTCAGAGCAGCCAATTCGGGAATGGCAACCATAAACAAGGCCGGGACGATGGCGAAATACTTAGCCACGTCATTGGCGATAGAGAATGTAGTCAGTGTGCCGCGCGTCATTAACAACTGCTTGCCTATTTCCACAATCTCAATCAGCTTCGTCGGGTCATTATCCAAATCGACCATATTACCTGCTTCTTTGGCAGCCTGCGTACCGCTGTTCATAGCTACTCCTACATTGGCCTGTGCCAAAGCCGGAGCGTCATTCGTACCATCACCCATCATTGCTACCAGTTTGCCCGCCTGCTGTTCTTTCTTGATATATTCCATCTTGTCTTCCGGCTTGGCTTCGGCGATAAAATCATCGACTCCGGCTTTTTCTGCGATATATTTGGCAGTCAGCGGGTTGTCACCGGTCACCATCACCGTCTTCACTCCCATCTTGCGCAGACGTTCGAAACGTTCCTGAATACCCGGTTTGATAATATCCTGCAATTCGATAACACCCACTACTTTATGATTTACACACACCACCAGCGGAGTACCACCGTTGTTTGAAATAGCAGAAATCACCTCTTCCACTTCCTTCGGGAACTTATTTCCGGCACTCTCCACCATCTTACGGATAGCATCGAAAGCACCTTTACGGATTTGCGTGCCATCAGCCAAATTGACACCGGAACATTTGGTTTCCGCCGTAAACTTAATCATGTGCGCACCTGCCGTATTCAGGCTACGCATACGGATACCCGATTCGCGTCCCAGTTCTACGATTGATTTTCCTTCCGGCGTTTCATCCGAGAGGGAAGAAAGCAGGCAGGTTTCCACAAAGTCATGCAGTTCGATGCCCGGAGCCGTATGGAAGCGGGTTGCTTTACGGTTACCGATAGTGATTGTACCCGTTTTATCGAGCAGCAATGTGTCAATATCTCCGGCAGTCTCTACCGCTTTACCGGATTTAGTGATTACGTTCGCACGAAGTGCGCGATCCATTCCGGCAATACCGATAGCGGAAAGGAGTCCACCGATAGTTGTCGGAATCAGACACACAAACAGAGATATCAAAGAAGCAATGGTGATGACAGTATTGCTATAATCGGCAAACGGCTTCAACGTCACACACACAATGACGAAAACGAGTGTGAAACCTGCCAACAGAATAGTCAATGCTATCTCATTCGGTGTTTTCTGACGGGATGCACCTTCCACCAATGCAATCATCTTATCCAGAAAACTTTCTCCCGGCTGCGTAGTCACCATTACTTTTATATGGTCGGACAGCACTTTCGTCCCCCCCGTAACAGAACTCTTGTCTCCCCCTGCTTCACGGATCACCGGAGCGGATTCGCCGGTGATGGCACTCTCGTCGATAGAAGCCAATCCCTCGATGATTTCACCGTCCGAAGGGATTACATCTCCGGCTTCGCAAACAAACACATCGCCTTTCTTCAGTTGTGAAGAACTTACGATACTGATTTTACTTCCTTCCACCTTCTTCGCCGGAGTCTCTTCACGAGTCTTGCGCAAGCTGTCGGCTTGTGCCTTACCACGCGCTTCGGCGATGGCTTCGGCAAAATTGGCAAACAACAAAGTGATGAACAGGATAAAAAATACAGCAATGTTATAACCGAACGCCCCCTGCGAGGGATTTACGATAGAGTAGAGCGTAACGAACAGCATCACCGCCGTAGCTACTTCTACCGTAAACATAATCGGATTCTTTATCATCATTCGCGGATTCAGTTTCACGAATGATTGTTTCAGACTTTCTATAACTTGCTCCTTTGGAAACAAAGAAGCTGATTTATTATTTTTCATATCTTCTCTAATTCAGAATTACAAACTTAAATGTTCAGCAATCGTACTCAATGCGTGTACCGGGAAGAACGACAGGGCGGCAATAATGAAGATAACTGCAAAAGTCATCACTCCAAAAGTCACTGTATCTGTCTTCAACGTTCCGGCACTTTCCGGTATAAATTTCTTTTGAGCCAGCAAGCCGGCAATGGCAACCTGTCCGATGATAGGTATAAAGCGACTTAAAATCAACACAATACCACAAGTATAATTCCAGAAATACGTATTGTCTCCCAAGCCTTCAAAGCCTGAACCGTTATTAGCAGCACAAGAAGTATATTCATAAAGCTGCTCGCTCAATCCATGAAAACCTAAGTTATTGAGCCACCCACCCTCACTTTGTACAAAATCGGGATGATGCGTATAGAGATAAGACGATAAAGCGGTAAATACCAATATCACAAACGGATGGAGCAAAGCGACAATCGTAGCGATTTTCATTTCGCGGGCTTCCACTTTCTTTCCGAGAAATTCCGGCGTACGCCCTACCATCAGCCCACTGATAAAGACGGCTATAATGATAAAGGTGTAGTAATTCATCCATCCTACACCGACACCGCCAAACCAGGTATTAATCTGCATATTCAGCATTTCAACCATTCCTGACAGCGGCATGGTAGAATCATGCATCCCATTCACTGAACCATTGGAAGTTACAGTAGTAGTCACACTCCACAAAGCCGTTGCTCCGGCGCCCAACCGCACTTCTTTTCCTTCCATCGCACCATTATCCTGACTGATTCCCATAGCATCAATACGAGGATTGCCGCCCATCTCCTGATTCACATTAATGCAGACACCTGCCAAATAGGCAAAAAGCATCACTCCGAAAATAGTATATCCCAATTTTCTTCTTCGTGTATAGAAGCCCAACGCAAGTACCATCGCCATCGGAATAATCAGAATCGACCAACACTCTACCATATTCGTAAGATAAGTCGGGTTTTCCAACGGATGGGATGAGTTTACACCGAAGTAGCCGCCGCCGTTCGTACCCAATTGTTTAATAGGAACAATTGCAGCCGTAGGTCCCTGAGAAATCATTTGTTCCTGCCCTTCAAGAGTGGTTACTTGCATCTTTCCGTCAAATCCCATCGGCACTCCCTGAAGAATCAAGACAAAACCTACAATCAGAGAAAGCGGCAACAAGATACGTGTACAGCTTACTACGAGAAACTGCCAAAAGTTACCGATTGTTTGTGTCGTCTTTGCGGCGATACTCTTCATAATTCCTGCCATGGCCGCCATACCTGTTGCAGCAGTAATAAACTGGAAGAGCATGACAACAAACAATTGTGTAAAGTAAGTCAATCCGCTTTCACCGCTATAATGCTGCAAGTTACAGTTGACCATAAAACTGATACATGTATTGAATGCCTGGTCAGGCGACTGTGGGCCGTTGCCATCCGGATTGAGAGGCAACCATCCTTGCGAAACCAATAATACCATACCCCAGAAGAACCAAAAAGCGTTCAATATTAACAGGGCTTTCAAGAACTGCTTCCAGTTCATTTCTTCATTAGGGTTGATTCCACATACTTTGTAAATCACCCTTTCAATAGGAGCCATAAAGTCCGACCAAGTCTTTTCTCCTTTGTAGACTTTGGCTATATATTTTCCCAGTGGATAAGCAAGGATTACCATCAAGGCAATCTGCGCAACTACACCTAAAATTTCTGTATTCATACTTTTACCTTAAACTGTGTATAACTTAAAACTTTTCCGGTTTGATGAGCACATACATCAAATAACCGAAGATTGCAATGCCTAATACAAATAGTATTGTGTACATAAGTCAATTCTCCTTTTCTTTTAAATATTCTCAAACCAATCTATAGATTTCCCAAATAGCCAAAAGCAAGCGAAGCCGCTCAACAGGCAGAAAATAAATGATAATGTTATTCCCATGTTTTTTACCTTTTTAAATGGATTAATAATTCTAATTATTTACCGGATATAATGCCAAAGGTGTGCCAGAAAAAGGGATACAGATGTAAAGAATTGATTTACAACACAATAAAAAGAAGAGATAGTTATAAGAATGAAAGAAATACCCTACCATTTTGAAAGGGTTATGCTATTTTGAAAAGTTATATAGAAGTTATACGGTACAGAAAGGAATATCTTTTAGGCACGGATTACACGGATTTCACGGTTTTAGTGTAATGTTTACGCAAAGAAACCGTGTTAATCCGTGTAATCCGTGCCTAATCCTTTATTTATAATTTAGTTCATTTCCGTACGAATACGAAGTATATAGAGGAAAATAGGATGTGTATCTCAAGAAACAAAAAATGTGATTGTAATCTATTGAATAATAGATTTTTGAAGAAGAAGAGTATAACAATGGGTAACGATATAGAAACGAGCGAACTTCTTTAGTCTGCTGTGTTTTTCCATTGCTTCAAATAACTCTACCACAAAGATAAATCATTTTGTTGAAACCTTGCCAAATATATCCATCATTCTTCGTATTTTTGTAATTACAAAGCATTTAACATGGATAAATTCAATGCGAATGAAAGTGTAGATACTACGA